>CEVA01243528.1_pt1 | contig 18914 bp, 21 predicted proteins | sample 361521 | NCBI WGS metagenome assembly CEVA01 (sample SAMEA2622823, study PRJEB7988) | marine metagenome | isolation source: saline water (ENVO:00002010), including
CTCAAACAGAACAAAAATAGAACAGCAAAGATCAACAGACCCTAGCTCTTTAATCTTTTTATAGATTTCATCGGCCTCGTAAGTTAGTTGTGAATAACCGCGAATGTTGCCGTTGCGCTGGGCATGCATAGCTTGTTCGAGTTTCTGCGCGTGTTGGCGTTCAAGTTTTTTGGTGGGATTCGATTTAAACCATGAGAACATCGGCTGACTCCTTTTAATTGTCCACACTTGTACGAGGTCTAAACTCAAAGAGTTTAAAAATCATCTATATTTTTCATCAGTGGCAATATTTTTCACACCATTAAGGAGCACGAATGCCCGGAAGTTACCCAGATAAAATACGTGAACTGGCGCTCTATGATGGCCGTTTTGATGCCTACCAATTAAAAGCGCAGGGCTGCGACGTGTTATTTGCTTCATACCCCGCAGGTACCACCATTGCAGCGCACACCCACGACACAGACAACCATGGGGTGATCATAAAAGGAGAATTAATACTGACGATGAATGGTAAAACGCAGCGCGTTGGTGCAGGGCAGTGGTATTGCGTACCGGCTCATGTTGAGCATGAGGCGCACTTCGAAGTGCAGACCGATGAGATTGAGTTTTGGTTTAACGCAGAAAAAGAAAAATAAATTCACCCCTTTTTGTTTCCCCCGGCGTTTTGTTGCTAAGCCCGTTTAAATGGGTGTGTTTTCAAAAGGGGATTACTATGCAACAAACGCAAACTTTTCATAATCAGCTCTTCGCTCCCAGCGCAAAAATATTGGCGTGTGTATTTCTTGGTAGCGCGGTGACCTTCGCTATTTTCTTATTTATGGTGTCTTTACTCGATGGCCCTGCCAGGGTGCCTGATGCGCCGAAGGAGTATCCCATCGTCGAGATCCTCCAGCCCAAAGAGCCAACCAAGGTCATTGAGAAAGCGAAACCGGTGCCGCCCAAAGTACCACCGCGACCGCAGCAGCGTCCACAAGTAGCGGCTGAGCCTGCCTTTGAGGGCCCGGGGACAATAGCGGTTACCCCTGATGTACCCGCACCCTCGACTCAACTTGATGCTTTTCCAAGTGCGGCACAAGGCGCGGCAAGACCTTTGGTAAGAGTACCACCTCAATATCCACCGCAGGCAGCGCGCGAGGGTATCGAAGGGTTTGTGGTATTAAGATATGATATCTCCGCAACGGGGGCGGTAATGAACGCCGAGGTTATCGACAGCGAACCCAAACGTATTTTCGACCGCCATGCCTTAAAAGCACTGCGCAAGTGGAAGTTTAACCCCATGCTTGATAACGGTGGTGCGCAAGTACAGCGCAATCAACAAGTAAGGTTAGACTTTAATTTGCAGCAATAAAGGGAGAGCGGCAACTGCGGTTGCCGCACCAAGGAGTCGTTATGATAAAAGCCGCAGCGGCTTGGTTCTTAAAGCCAAAGTTACAACAAAATGAGCCGTTGAGCGATGAGCTGTTAGTGCACCAAGCACTCAAGGGGGATGCTCAGAGTAAAGCGGCGAAGCACGCGTTAATATCGCGCTTGAGCGACGATTTACTTTACTTTGTGCAAGCGCAACTAGGCAGTGTGATTGACGATACGCACACCCGTCGGCAGCTGGCATTAGATATGCTGCAGGAAATATGGCTAATGTGGCTCTCGCATCCGCAGCGTTATCAAGATCAAGGTCACGGCAGTTTTAAAGCGTGGTTGTTTCGTGTTGCTCGAAATCGCGTAATCGATTATGCCCGACGGGTCAAAGTGACGTTAGATATCGACACGAATGAAATAGCTATCACCTTGAATATAGACCATCAGCAGGTTGATAGACTTATTGCTGATGCCGAACTAGCCCAGTTATCAGCGGCCATGCAGCAGTTACCGTTTCATCAAAAAGAGGCGCTGATGCTCCAACTCGAGGGGTTCAGCTTGGGTGAGATCGCGACCATTACTCACACCGCCAAAGAGAGTGTCAAAACCCGTTTACGCTATGCCAGAGAAAAGCTGGCGATAGTACTGCAAGCAGGAGCAAAGAATGACTAAGTTAAGTGACGAGCGTTTACACCAAGCGCATCAGCGGCAAAAGCGAGAGCTGCGATTAACTGATACTGAAAAGAAGCAGTTGCACCACACCTTGTTTAAATCAAGGCACATCAAACAAGCATGGTGGATGCGAACACAGTGGCTCATGGCTTGTGCCGCTGTGTTTGTGCTCGGTGCGATAAGTTGGCAGCAGTATCATGGCCTTGCACCGAGTGCTTACACCTTGGCTTCTTATCAGCGTATTGAAATCTATGACTTGCAAGGCAGTGAGCAGCGCGTGCGTGTGAGTGCGGTGGTGCCCAGAAAAATTCGCAATATCGAAGATGCTGAGCGTCAATTAAGCGCGCAGTTACAGCGCCAACAACTTGCTTATGGTGCGGCAATTGAAGGTGAGTACCAGCGTATAGCGCGTGTTGTGCGCCTTGATGATGATTGGCTACTTGCTGATTGCCAAGAGCAAGTACTGCTTGCGTTGAGTGCCCCGTTATTGGCGCGTTTAAATACGCCGGCGAGGGTGCCTGAAAAGGATATGCTTATGCAGTTAGAGTTTAATACTCAAGGCCAACTCGTTGCCGTGCGTGGCGCACCGAGTCAATCATGTGGGTAGCGAGCGTGGCAAGCAGCGATGCTACTTGCCGACATTTTTATAGCGGGGTGTAGGGAACATATTTGGCCAATTCAACCTGGAATTGTTCGACACCATCTTTGCCCTTGTACATACGCACCATCATGTAATTCATTTTTGGTGCAAACCAAGCGATTGCTTGGCGCTTATCGTTATCGTAAAGGCGCTTTACCTTAACTGTTTCTACATTGCCAATAGGCAAGGTGATGGTTTCAGTGCCGACAACCTCAAAAGCATATTCGCGACTATTACCTTTTTTATCCACTATGGGGTAGGCAAATCGCTCTTGTCCTTCGGCTAATGCTTTGCGCAGGGCTATTTGGTAAGACAGTACATCTTGATAATCTGCTTTCCAAGGGCAATCGAGCGCGTATTTAGACTCGTTACTGAATACTTGTTGATTGCTGTGATCGAAACTGATCTTGTACTCTTTATCAGGGCCTGTACCGGTGCGCTCCATGGTGTAGTAAATAGGCGTTACTTCGCCATCGGTAAACTGAAAGCGACTGGTTTCTTCACGTTCGTCGGAAAAAATCATCCACTCTATATCGCTGCGGTAACTCAGTTGGTAGTGGCTATCGTCAATACGCGTGAGTGCGCGCCTGGCTTTACCGTGGCGTTCACCTTGGCGAGTGACATGGTACTCCGCGCTGTATTCAGTAAGGGCAGAGGTTGCATCACTGGCTTGAGATTGCGGCTGTGCATGAGCGGCGAAAGAGCCGCAGCCTAACGCTGCGACCAATAAAATATTAGCTGTCCAAGTACGCGTTAAGGTCGGCACCTTGGCTAGGAAGGGTGTTGTTATCGAGCACTGCATAGTTATCTTCCATCGTCAGTCGTTGTTCGCTGAACCACTTTACTACCAACGGATAGATTATATGTTCTTGTGCATGGACTTTTTGTGCCAGCGTTTGTGCTGTGTCACCATTTTCAATGGGCACTTGGGCTTGGACAATCACAGGTCCGCCATCGAGCTCCTCGGTAACAAAGTGAACGCTAACGCCATGCACTTTATCGTTTGCATCTAGTGCGCGCTGGTGGGTGTTCAGCCCTTGATACTTAGGCAACAATGAAGGATGAATGTTCAACATTTTTCCTTTAAATTTTTGCACTAAGCTAGGGGTTAGAATACGCATAAATCCAGCTAATACAACACAGTCTGGTGAAAAACTATCAATAAGCTCACCCAGAGCCACATCGTATTCATCGCGAGAGGCAAAAGCTTTATGGTCTAGTACTTCAGCGCGGATCCCGCTATTGCGAGCGCGCTCTAGGCCATAGGCGTCGGCTTTGTTGCTGATCACCGCGCATACTTCAGCGGGAATATTTCCCGCTGCACAGGCGTCAATAATCGCTTGCAAGTTTGAGCCGCTGCCCGAAATCAATACTACGAGTCGGGCATGGGTCATTACTTACTTCCACCTAGAATTTCTACTTGCTCTTCATCGGCGCCGGCATCTTGAATTTCACCGATGTGCCATGCGTCTTCACCTGCGTCTTTCAGGATGCTTAAGCTTTGCTCTAGTTTATCGGCTGGCACGGCAATAACCATACCGACACCACAGTTGAAGGTGCGATACATTTCGTGTGTTTCGATATTGCCGTTTTCTTGTAGCCAGTTAAATACCGCAGGCCACTGCCAGCTATCGCCTTTAATCACGGCTTTAGCTGATTGTGGTAATACACGTGGAATATTTTCCCAGAAGCCGCCACCTGTGATGTGTGAAAGCGCATGCACATCAACTTGTTTAAGTAGCTCCAGTACCGGCTTAACATAGATACGGGTAGGTTCCAGTAGATGCTCGGCTAGAGGTTTGCCCGCAAATTCGCTGCTGGTATCTGCGCCCGACACTTCAAGTACCTTGCGGATCAGTGAATAGCCATTGGAATGAGGACCACTTGAGGCTAACGCAATGAGTTGATCGCCAGCTGCAACTTTGGTGCCATCGATAATGCCTTGTTTTTCCACCACACCAACGCAAAAGCCAGCCATGTCGTAGTCATCACCTTCGTACATCCCTGGCATTTCTGCAGTTTCACCACCTATAAGGGCACAACCTGAAAGCTCACAGCCTGCGCCAATACCGGTGACCACATCGGCGGCGGTATCAACATCTAACTTTCCAGTGGCGTAGTAATCTAGGAAAAATAATGGTTCCGCACCTTGGACAATCAAGTCGTTGACACACATTGCCACAAGGTCAATCCCTACCGTATCGTGCTTTTTTAGGTCGATAGCGAGGCGTAGCTTAGTGCCAACGCCATCAGTACCAGCAACAAGAACAGGCTCTTTGTAGCCAGTGGGGAGCTGGCAGAGCGCGCCAAAGCCACCAATTCCGCCCATCACTTCAGGGCGTTTAGTCTTTTTAACAACGCCTTTAATGCGCTCAACGAGGGCGTTACCAGCGTCAATATCGACGCCAGCGTCTTTGTAGCTAAGAGACTGTTTTTGTTCGCTCACAGGTTTTCCTCAAATAAATTTAGGGGTTGCTTAGAAACGCCGGGCATTTTACAGCAAATGCCCCTTGGAGGCTAGAAAAAGGAGGACGAATGTCCTTGTTAGGCTGTAGCAACCAGCACGGCGCGAAGTGGCGCTGGATACCCTTCGATGGTTTTGTTTACATCATTTGGGTCAAGGAAGTCGGCCAGCGACTCATTTTCCATCCACGATGTACGCCGTTGCTCTGCCAATGACGTCTGATCGGTGTCAACAACGCGGATATCTTTAAAGCCGACGCGTCGCAACCACAGCTGCAATGCGTCGGTGCTTGGGATGTACCACACGTTGCGCATCTTTGCGTAGCGGTCTTCCGGCATCAGTACCGTGTGAATATCGCCTTCCACGACCAAGGTCTCTAACACCAGTTCACCTCCCGGGCGCAATTGCGCTCGTAGCTGTGCTAAGAAATCGATAGGGGAGCGCCGATGATAAAGCACCCCCATGGAAAATACCGTATCGAAGGCTTTTAATGCTGGCAGTTGTTCAACGCCCAGAGGCAGCAAATGCACGGCAGGGTCTGGGTGATACTGTTTAATGGCTTGGAATTGACACAAAAACAAGTCACTGGGGTCGATGCCCACCACCAGTTCGGCGCCTTCACCACGCATACGCCACAGGTGGTAGCCTGAGCCGCAGCCAATATCTAGGACCTTACGATGTGATAAACCGCTGATATGGGGTAACACGCGATCCCATTTCCAGTCGCTGCGCCATTCGGTGTCAATGTCGATACCAAACAGTGAAAACGGGCCTTTACGCCACGGCATAAAGCGCTTTAGTAAATGTGTTAACTGTTTGCGCTCGCCGTCGCTAATGTCTTCGGCTTGGCCTATTGCGACCTGCGTACGAACATCAATGTTTGATGGCGTTAACTCAGGCAGATTGTTCAGTACTTTTTGCCATTTTGGCATATCGCCATGACGAGCTTGGTCCTGCCAATGTTGTAACTGCCCAGGTAAGGTATTTAGCCAGTGGCTCAAATCGGTGCAGGCAATATATTGATAAAACTGATTAAACCATTGATTCATAATTGTTCCGTTTATTTAATTGCGACCATAGAGCAAAAGTTAAAGCACTGATACCACACTTGGGTTTGGCTAAAGCCGACGTCTTGCAAGCGTTCAATATGGGTGCTCAAGGTGTCGGTGCGCATGACATTTTCAATGGCGGTGCGCTTTTGGCTTATCTCTAACTCTGAGTAGCCATTGGCGCGCTTGAAATCATGATGGAGGTCAACCAATAACTCATCGACATCGGCATTTTCACCCTTGAGTTTTTCACTTAGCAGCAACACACCTCCGGGCTTTAGGGCGTTAAAAATGCGCGTTAGCAGGGCATGGCGTTGCTCAGGTGGAATAAATTGCATGGTGAAGTTCATCGCCACGACAGAGGCGTTTTCAAGTTTAGCGTCAAGAATATCGCCAAGCTGCACGTCAACGGGCACAGCAGAGCGAAAGCCTTGTAAATGCATGCGACACCGTTCAACCATGGCTTGAGAATTATCAATGGCGACTATTTCACAGCCACTTTGGGTGAGGTTACGGCGCATACTTAAGGTGACAGCGCCTAGCGAGCAGCCTAAATCATACAGCCGCGTATGTGGCTGTGCGTATTTGCCGGCTAATTTACCAAGGGTGCTAACGATGGTGGCATATCCTGGTACCGATCGTTCAATCATATCTGGGAACACCTCGACGACGTTGGCATCGAAGGTGAAATCTTTTACTTGCTGTTCAGCAGCATAAATACTGTCTTTCACTGACACTTTGCTAAGCTCTAGATAGAAACAATGACAATATTTTATCAAATTTGTTGGCGCTGTGGTGAGCTTTAGCAGCACAAATCGGCCGCATTAGGCTGCATTCGCTTTCGCTGGGTCACAAAAGGTGCCAAAAAATGTAAACAGTACTGGCTAGTTTTTCGGTTATTCAGTAAGTTAACCGCTGTAGTATGGTTTTATGCCAGTAAATAAAGATGTGAGACAGTGCATGAAAAAAAGCAAAGTAATTAGTACCGAGGATATTCTTTCCACGTTATGTCATTCGGTGACCGAGGTGTTGTCTTCTGCCAGCGGCAATAACATTAGCTATTCGGCCATGGTGCAAAAAATAACCCGCACCTGTATGCGCCCGGATATTGGCTGCTTCGTGTTATTCGATGGTGGCTTTACAGGGTTGGTGGTGACGAATTTTACCGCGCAAGCGGCGATGGAAGTCTATTCGGACTACTTGCGTAACATGGGCATGCCCGAGGAAGAGTTAGCGAAGAGCCACCTTTCTGATGATGTTTCCAATGTGCTAGGGGAGCTCATGAACCAAATCGTCGGTGACTTTACTAATAAAGTCAGGGAGCAACTGCACACGTCGATCACCCAAAATCAGCCGAAAATGATGGCCATCAACAAGCAAGTGCAAATCTCTGTGGATACCACTATGGACAGGCCTCAGGCGCGCCGTGTGACGTTTACCACACAGAACCAAAACATTTTTTACCTTGAATTGGCGATGGATAAAACGGAGTTCATCAAGCTTCATGATTTTGACATCACCGATGCGGTAGACCCTGATGACATCATTGAAAGTGCCCATGCCGATAAGCAACAAGCTGAAGAAAAAGCAAAAAAGCAGCAGGCTGAACAGGATATCGATGACGATTTTATGGAAAACCTAGGTCTTTAATAGCCGCATACTCGGCGTGAGGCTAACAATTTTTGCGACCCTCTGTGACTGGTGTGATGCCAGCACATAGGTCTATGTAGCCGTGCTAAAAGAGCTGTTCCTGTTGGTGTTTTTCACCCGGGAATGGCTCAATGGCACGGTGATAATAGCCACAAAAGCGCTGCAAATCCTGCGCAAACTGGCGTGCCAGTAAAGGCGCTCCGTCGTTATCAGCGGTGTGTAAAAACACATAAGGTGACTTGCCTTCATCTAACCACTGTTTAATCTTTGCCAACCAAGGCTGGTAATAGTGCTGATACTCATCACTTAGCGCAGCAATCACAAAACGCACCACTGGGCGCTCGCCCAAGGCCACCGCATGCACCGGTAAATGAGGTTTCTTCTGCTGCGCGTCAATAATGGCGTCACTATAGGGAGAGACGGCAAACAGCGCCCGGGTGTCCATACAAACACGATCAATATTATGTTGATGTAAAAATCGGTTCAGTGCGCGCTCGCTGTCACCTTTGGTAAAAAAATCGTGGTGGCGCACTTCCACGCTGTAGTGCAAGTCTTTGGGTAGTTGGGCAATAAAGTGTTGCAGCCGGGGTAGGTGCGTCGGTGTAAAGCTTGCTGGCAATTGCAACATCAAGCTGCCTACTTTGCTGAATAAGGGCGCCATTAGTTTAAGCCAGTGCGTGAGTTCTTGCTTTGGAGCTTGCAAGGCACTGTCGTGGCTAAAACGCTTAGGAAATTTAAAGGTAAAGCGGAAGTGCTCATCACTGCTGTGCAGCCAGCGCTTTACCACATCGGGGCTGGGGTCGGCATAGAAAGTGGTATTTCCCTCCACAGCATTGAATACTTCGCTGTAACGGGCGAGCATCTGTGATTGTTGGCAGTGTTGGGCAAATAATTGTCCTTTCCACGCGGTATTAGACCACTGTGGACAACCTAGATAAAGCATGGTTAGAGCACGGTTCCTAGTGATTGGCAGCTATGCTAGCACAGCTTTATGGCTTTGGATGTTCAATAAGTGTGCAACTCGGAGTTTGCTTCGTGACATTGACTGCCGTTTTTATATAATTGACGCAATTAATTCGGCCACTGCGTGCTTAAACCAATGCGCGCTTACAATTAAAACAGGAATATTATGCGCTCTATATATTGCGGACACTTAAATAAAAGTCATGTCGACCAAGAAGTTACTCTGTGTGGGTGGATCAACAAACGCCGCGATTTAGGTGGTTTGATCTTCGTCGATGTGCGTGACCGCGAAGGTTTGGTGCAGGTGGTGTTCGACCCGGAAGTTGAAGGGCTTATGGATGTGGCGAATAAACTTCGTCAAGAATTCTGTGTACAAGTCAAAGGGGTGGTCCGCGCTCGCCCTGACAGCCAAGTCAACAAAGACATGAGCACAGGTGAAGTGGAAATTCTGGGTACTGGCCTTGAGATCATTAACCGCAGCGACGCTCTACCACTGGATTTTAACCAGCAAAACTCCGAAGAGCGCCGTCTAAAGTACCGCTACTTGGATCTTCGCCGCCTAGAGATGAGCGACCGCATTAAGTTGCGTGCCAAAGCCACAAGTTTTGTTCGCCGCTTCCTTGATAGCAATGACTTCCTCGATATTGAAACGCCGGTACTGACGAAAGCGACCCCTGAAGGAGCACGTGACTATCTCGTACCAAGCCGTGTGCACCATGGCAGCTTCTATGCGCTGCCGCAGTCGCCGCAGCTGTTTAAACAATTGTTGATGATGTCTGGCTTTGACCGTTACTACCAAATCGTTAAATGTTTCCGTGATGAAGATTTACGTGCCGACCGCCAGCCAGAGTTCACGCAAATCGATATCGAAACCTCATTTATGAGTTCCGACCAAGTTCGCGGTGTCACTGAAAAACTGATCCGTGATATGTGGCAAGAGTTGCTGAATGTTGATTTGGGCGAGTTCCCTGTGATGGCCTACAGCGAAGCCATGCGCCGCTTTGGCTCTGACAAGCCTGACCTACGTAACCCGATGGAGCTTATTGACGTTGCTGATTTGGTTAAAGACGTTGAGTTTAAAGTGTTCTCCGGTCCTGCCAATGATGAGAAAGGCCGCGTAGCTGTGCTTAGCGTGCCAGGCGGTGCGTCGTTATCACGCAAGCAAATTGATGAGTACACCAAATTTATCGGCATCTATGGCGCTAAAGGTTTAGCCTGGATGAAGGTCAATGACCGCGATGCAGGTGTGGAAGGCGTGCAATCACCGATTGCTAAATTCTTGAACGAAGAGGTGATCACCGCCTTACTTGAACGCACCAATGCGCAAACTGGCGATATCATTTTATTTGGTGCCGACTCACGCAATGTGGTCAATGAAGCCATGGGTGCGCTGCGCTTGAAGATTGGTTTAGACCTTGAGCTAACTGATTTAACCAAATGGGCACCATTGTGGGTCGTAGACTTCCCGATGTTTGAAGAAGACGATGAAGGTAATCTACACGCTGTTCACCACCCATTTACTGCGCCAAAAGATGTCAGCCCAGAGGAGCTGGAAGCTAACCCTGCCGGCACGCTTTCTGATGCCTACGACATGGTTCTTAATGGTTACGAAGTCGGTGGTGGTTCGGTGCGTATCCACAACAATGCGATGCAACAAGCGGCGTTCCGAGTATTGGGGATCAATGAGCAAGAGCAACAAGATAAATTCGGTTTCCTACTCGATGCGTTGAAGTATGGTACACCGCCGCACGCAGGTTTGGCGTTCGGCCTTGACCGTCTAGTGATGTTGCTTTGTGGCACAGACAATATTCGTGATGTCATTGCCTTCCCGAAAACGACGCAAGCATCTTGTTTGATGACCGATGCCCCGAGTGTGGCAAATCCCGACGCTCTGCAAGAGCTGGGTATCGGAGTGACTGCCTCTGAGAGTGAACAAAGCGAATAAGCGATAGCGATAAAAGAAGCGGCTCAGGCCGCTTTTTTTATGCTTCAGCTTTACACTGGTCATACATACAGTTACCATTTCCATAAGCGAGAATAATAAGAAGGTCAGTGGGTGAGTATAATTTTGGGAATTGACCCCGGCTCGCGCTTTACCGGCTATGGTGTCGTGCAGCAGCAAGGGCATAAGTTCCATTACTTGGGCAGTGGCTGTATTAAGTTAGGTGATAACGCCTTCCCGTTGCGTCTAAAAATGATTTTCCAAGGCGTCAGCCAACTCATTGAGCAATTTAACCCTACCGCGTTTGCCATAGAGCAAGTGTTTATGGCCCACAATCCAGATTCGGCATTAAAGCTAGGGCAAGCTCGGGGCGCAGCCATTGTCGCCGCCACCTTGGCCGATATTGACGTGTCAGAATACTCCGCACGGCAAGTGAAACAAGCAGTGGTTGGGCGAGGCTCTGCGGAAAAGGCGCAGGTACAACACATGGTGAAGCATATCTTGAAGCTGCCAGCAACGCCGCAAGCAGATGCCGCCGACGCCTTGGCTATTGCCATGTGCCATGGTCACTCACAACAAAACTTAATAAAACTGTCCGGCCAAGCACGTAAAACCGTGCGCGGACGCTTGAGGTAACAATGATAGGACGAATTAGAGGATTGTTGGTTGAGAAGCAGCCCCCTGAAGTGTTAGTGGAAGCAGCGGGCATTGGCTATGAAATCAACCTCCCCATGAGTTGCTTTTATGCACTTCCCGAGTGTGGCGAACAGGTCACCTTGTATACCCACTTTGTGGTGCGAGAGGATGCGCAGCTGTTATTTGGGTTTAACACCAAAAACGAACGCGCCCTGTTTCGAGAATTATTAAAAGCCAATGGGGTAGGGCCTAAACTAGGCCTAGGTATTTTATCGGGGATGTCGGCAGAGCAATTTATCCATTGCGTTCATCATGGCGATGCAAGCACCTTAGTAAAGCTTCCTGGCGTTGGCAAAAAAACCGCAGAGCGGTTAGTGTTAGAAATGAAAGACAGGCTTAAAGATTGGGGTCCTGACTTATTTACCCCTCACACTGACGCGGCACCAATAGATGCGCCCAATGGCGATACTTTGGTCGCGAGTAATGCCCAAGACGATGCGGTTGCCGCACTTGAGGCTCTGGGCTATAAAAATGCTCAGGCAGTGAAGTCGGTAAAAGCAGTCGCGAAGCCAGGCATGGCCTCCGAAGAAATGATTAAGCAAGCGCTCAAAGCGATGCTATAACAGAGATACCATCATGATAGAAGCGGATCGGCTGATTGAGCCAGAGGTACAGGGTAATGAGGATGTGGTCGATAGAGCCATTCGGCCTAAGTTATTGGCTGACTATCACGGCCAACCTCATGTTAAACAGCAGATGGATATTTTTATCGAGGCCGCACGCTCACGTAGCGAGGCCTTAGATCATCTCCTTATATTTGGTCCCCCTGGGTTAGGTAAAACCACGTTAGCCAATATTGTTGCTAATGAACTCGATGTGAGTATTAAAACGACTTCCGGTCCGGTGTTGGAAAAAGCCGGCGATCTCGCCGCCTTACTGACAAACTTAGAAGCTCATGATGTGCTGTTTATCGACGAAATTCATCGCATGAGTCCGCATGTTGAGGAAATACTCTATCCAGCCATGGAAGACTATCAACTCGATATCATGATTGGTGAAGGCCCCGCAGCGCGCTCGATTAAACTTGATTTACCGCCATTTACTTTAATTGGTGCTACGACCCGTGCAGGCTCATTAACCTCTCCGCTGCGCGATCGTTTCGGTATTGTGCAACGTTTGGAGTTTTATTCTGTTGCCGACCTTGCTGCCATTGTTAAACGCTCCGCCGATCATCTAGGTTTAGCAGTTGACGAGCAGGGCGCTTTAGAAGTCGCCAAGCGCTCGCGAGGGACTCCCCGCATAGCTAATCGACTACTGCGTCGAGTGCGAGATTTTGCTGAAGTTAAAGGTGATGGTCGTGTATGCATTGATATTGCCGCACAAGCGCTCGATATGGTCGATGTAGACAAAAGCGGTTTTGATTATATGGACCGTAAATACTTGTTAGCGATTATAGAAAAGTTTATGGGCGGGCCGGTGGGGCTGGATAATCTCGCAGCAGCCATCGGTGAGGAAAAAGAAACCATAGAAGATGTGATTGAACCCTATCTAATACAGCAAGGCTTTATCCAGCGTACGCCGCGAGGACGGATTGTATCAGATCATGCCTATGCGCATTTTGGTCTCAGTAAAACAACAGACTAACCTTGGCACACCATGCCGAGCGTTTTGGCTCGGCCCAACCTGACTCATTCTCTTCCCAATACACCCAAGTCTAGGTCGACGCTATCAAGCTGCTCGCCTCATAAAGCTTATTAAAAGCGGAGTAATTCACAACAGATTAAGCTGTGCTTGGTATCTTATTGCAGGCAAAAAAAGCCCGCTAACAAAGCGGGCAAAACAACAAGTTGAAGGAAGTAAATCCAAATAAGCCAAGTGAATGAGCAACGCTAAAGTTAATCAATCAATGGCCGAGGTGGGGAATCAGAAACCACCTCTTGAACTGTGCATAAGAGCTCAATTGGTTGCGCTAGCTCAGTACAGGGTGAATATTACGGATTAAATGGGCCCTAATCAAACTAGAAAAATTATATTTTTCGGATAAGAAAATCTAATATTGAATAGTTTTTTAAGATGGTAATTTTCATCGTAAAGTATGGGGTTATGTTTTCTTAATATTGATATTAAAGGGAAATATTATTTGTGTGCTTTTTTTGTTCTATTAGATTTACTAGTTTCTAACGTGTAGATATTTTGGCAAATGAAAGCTTATGCGCACAAAGTGCATAAAACGCAATTAATTTGAACTTTTGTTAGGGTTTTAGAGCCCAATAATGGCGTGTACTTTTTTACATCGCATCATTAATTAGGTGTTTAACTTGGGTTTGTAGCAATTCGTGGCAAGGCCATTGTCAGCGCTACAACGACTGGTTACACTAGTGCCCATTGTGTCGTGCTCAAAGACACGTGGAAGTTGTAAACTGCGCCTCAGGAGAAAAGACGTGGATTCAGGATTAAATTTTATTGATCTTATTTTAAAAGCCAGCTTTTTAGTACAGCTGGTGATGCTTACCTTAGTAGCTCTGTCGGTAATATCGTGGGCCATCATCATTCAGCGTCGTAAAACCTTGGGCCATGCGCTTAGTAGCGCCAAGAAGTTCGAATCGCGTTTTTGGTCAGGTGTTGATTTGTCGAAGCTCTACAGTGAGATTTCGGCGCGTGGCAATAAAAGTGAAGGACTAGAAGCGTTATTTACCTCAGGCTTCAAAGAATTTGCACGACACAAAAAGAATAATGTTCATTCTGCGGGTATGGTCACCGAAGGCGCACATCGTGCGATGCGTGTGGCACTTTCTCGTGAGATTGAAAAACTTGAAACAAGCTTGTCCTTTCTTGCAACCATAGGTTCAATCAGCCCCTATATTGGCTTGTTTGGTACCGTGTGGGGGATCATGACTGCCTTTATCGCCCTCGGTGAAGTAAAGCAAGCAACACTGCAAATGGTCGCCCCGGGTATCGCCGAGGCTTTGATTGCTACTGCAATGGGCTTGTTTGCAGCCATCCCTGCGGTTATTGCGTACAACCGCTTTGCTAATAAAGTTGAGAAAATAGAGTCGCATTACGCCAACTTTATGGAAGAGTTTTCCAATATTCTTCATCGCCAAGCGATCACCCAAGAGGTAAAGTCGAATGTATCAGCGTAAGAAACGTCGTCCGGTCGCAGAGATCAACGTTGTTCCTTACATCGACGTGATGTTGGTGCTGCTGATAATCTTTATGGCCACAGCACCACTTATCACCCACGGGGTCAAAGTTGATTTGCCAAAGATGGAAAAATCCGAGCTGGTGGAAACTAAAGATGCACCGCCGATTATTGCCTCTATCGACGCCGATGGTAAGTACTATGTGAGTGTGGGTACTGACCCCGAAGCGCCGATGGAAGCGGTGGATGTCGCCGCTGTCATCAAACTCAAGTTAGAGCAAAACCCCGATACTCCAGTGATGATTAAAGGATCAGGCCGCGTCAGTTATCAAGAAGTACTGCTATTAATGGACTTCTTGAAAAACGCCGGGGTACCCGAGGTAGGCTTAATGACGGAGTCGTTTGAGGATTAGCATGCAGCAGTATAAAACGCCACTTCTCATTTCCCTCTCTTTACACCTTGCGCTTATTGGTGTTTTGGTGGGCGTGGGTTTATTTCGTGATTCAGCACCTGAAATCATGAAAGTGACTCTTAATACACCGAGTAATGAAGATACGCCAGAGCAAGCAGTTAGCGCCGTGTCTGTTGATCAAAAACAGGTCGAGCAACGCCTCGCTGATCTTAAGCAGAAAGAGGAAGCCAAAAAGCGTGCCGAGCAACAGCGTATTAAAGAGTTGGAAGAACGCGCCGCCGCCGCCCGCAAACAGCGTGAAGCCGAAGCCGAGCAGATCAAAAAATTAGAGCGGCAGCGCCAAGCCAAAGAGCGTGAACGTAAACAGGCTGAGGCCGAAGCTAAACGTGCTCGAGAGCAAGAGCGTAAAGAGCGCGAAAAAGCACGTAAAGCCCAGCAGGAAAAAGAAAAGGCAGAGCAAGCGGCTAAAGCGGCTGCCGAAAAACGTCGCAAGGAAGAAGAAGCGGCGCGCAAGGCCGAAGCTGAGCGTAAACGAAAAGAGCAAGAAGCTGCCCGCAAGGCTGAAGAAGCAAGACAAAAAGCGCTGGCTGAGCAACTGCTGCAAGAGCAATTGGCTGCCGAGCAAGCGGCACGCTCGAAAGCGCGTCGACAGCAAGTGATGTCGGAAGTGGACAAATACCGCGCTCTTATCGCCCAACGCATTCAGCAAAACTTGCTATTAGATCAGAGCTACCGTGGTAAAGAGTGCCGATTAAACATTAAATTGGCATTCAACGGCTTGGTCACCAGTGTCAGTTCACTCGGTGGCGACCAGCAAGTCTGTGAAGCTGCGGTTCGTGCAGTGCGCCGTGCCGATACCTTACCGGTCTCTAAAGATCGTGATGTATTTGAAAAATTAAAAGATATTAACTTAACGGTTAAACCAGAGTTTTAGGGGAACACCATGGTAAAGATGTGCCGATACCTGTTTATTTCCATGCTAGCTAGCGTCAGTCTATGGGCTAATGCAGCGTTGGAAATTGTTATTACTGAAGGGGTCGACAGTGCCCGACCTATCGCTGTGGTGCCGTTTGCCTACGAAGGCACCGGTGAAATGCCGATGCGCATAAGTGAAGTGGTCGCCGCTGACTTGCGTCGCAGTGGTAAGTTTAAGCCTATCGCCAGCATTAACATGCCACAGCGCCCAAGTACTGATGCTGATGTGGACTACAGTGCCTGGGTTCAAGAAGGGGTGGAAGCCATTGTTGTTGGTCGTGTACAGCAACAAAATGGCGGCCGATACCTGGTCAGTTACGAGCTAATCGACGTGCTCCGTGGGCAAATAACCGGTGGCGAGACACGCATTCTCAACAACGGTAAGTTAATCAAAAGCCAAGACCATGTACTTGACGCTCGGGAAACGGTCATCACGGCGCAAAACTTCCGCCGTTACGGTCACCGCATTAGCGATGTCGTATACGAGGCGTTAACGGGTGAGCGCGGCGCATTTTTAACTAAAATTGCCTACGTGATTGTACGTGACCAAGATGATAAGCCTTATCAGCTTGTTGTGGCGGATTACGATGGTTATAACGAGCAGGTACTACTGCGCTCTAAAGAGCCACTGATGTCACCTTCATGGTCACCTGATGGCAATAAACTGGCTTATGTCACCTTTGAAAATCGTCAAAGTCAGATTTATATCCAAGATATTTACACAGGCCAGCGACAGTTAGTCACCAGCCACCCAGGCATCAACGGTGCCCCGCAATTTTCACCTGATGGCACGAAATTAGCTATGGTGCTATCAAAAGACCGCACCGGTGCTACTGAGCTTTATTTGTACGACTTACAAACAAAGCAAGAGCGTCGTTTAACTCGCCACCGGAGTATCGATACCGAGCCAACTTGGCATCCAAACGGCAAAGAGCTCCTGTTTACCTCGGAAAGGGGTGGTAATGCCCAGATTTATAAGTTAAATTTAGATTCAGGCCGAGTGAAACGCATGACGTTCGACGGTGATATGAATTTAAATGGCTCAGTTACGCCCGATGGCAAGCACTTAGTGATGGTAAATCGGACGCTGGGCCGTTATCACATTGCTAAGAAGGATCTTGAATCAGGCAACTTCCAAGTACTTACACGTACACGTTTGGATGAGTCGCCGAGCGTGGCGCCCAACGGCTCCATGATTATTTACAGCACGATGCATAACAACAAAAATGTATTGGCTTTGGTTTCAATGGATGGTCGTTTTAAAGCGCGTTTACCCGTACTTGATGGACAAGTAAAAGCGCCAGCTTGGTCACCGTTTTTATAATTCGCTCAGGGTATAGTCAGCTTTGGACGCATAAACTTGAATTTTATGTAAATTGCTTACTATATTAAGACAAATTGAAAATCAGGTGCTGGTTTCACTTTTTGATAATAGGAATCTACTCAATGCAACTTAAAAAAATAGTTAAAGGTCTGCTTATTGCAGTGCCAGTTATGACGCTAGCGGCATGTAGTTCTTCATCTAGCCAAGATGAAGGCCAAGCCAACGAGACAAATCAAGTTGAAACCCAAACAACTGATACAGTTGAAGTGGAAACAGTAAAACGCGAGAAAACAGCAGAAGAGAAGCTGCGCGAAAAGTATGAAGCGCTTCGTCAACAGCAAATCATTTACTTTGATTTTGACAAGGCAACCATTCAGAGCAAGTATGCTGAATTGCTACAAGCTCACGCTCAGTTCCTAACGCAGAACCCTTCTGTAAAAGTACTTATCGAAGGTCACGCAGATGAGCGTGGTACGCCAGAGTACAACATTGCACTAGGTGAAAGCCGTGGTCAGTCTGTAGAAAAATACCTACAGAGCCTAGGTGTTAACCCTAACCAAATGTCTGTTGTTAGCTACGGTGAAGAGAAGCCGATGGTTAAAGCGCGTAACGAAGAAGCGTTCGCCAAAAACCGCCGTGCAGTCTTGGTATACTAAAATTTAAAAGAGTAACAATGAAGCCGAAAATTATTTTGGCAGCCTTACTCATGAGCGGGAGCACCCAAGTTTGGGCTGCTCCCGCTCCTGTTTCAGAGGCCTCTGCCAGTGAATCAAGTGTCGAAAAACGTTTAAGCCGCTTAGAGCAAATGATGCAAACTCGCAATTTGCTTCAAGCCGACCTACAACAGCAACTGGATCTGTTGCAAGATGAAGTGAGTCAGTTGCGTGGCGTCACCGAAGAGCACAGCTACAAGCTAGAAAAGGTGCTGCAACGTCAACGTGAGCTATATCAAGAAATAGAAAACCGTGTTAGCGCCGCTTATTCGCAGCAGCAACAGCCAAGCTATGATGATGGTTACAGTACGTCCAGTGCCGCGACCACCAGTGATAGCGCTGCCAACAGTGCCGCGCCGATGAGTAGCAACCTGTCGGAAAATGAAGCGTATGACAAAGCGGTCAAGCTGATCATGCAGGACAAGCGCTACGATGCAGCTATTCCTGAGTTTCAAGCATTTCTGCAAACCTATCCAGAGTCAGTATACGTGCCGAACGCACATTATTGGTTAGGCCAACTTTTGACGATTAAAGGTGATACGAGCGGCGCCAAGGGCCACTTCGAAACCGTGGTGAATCAATATACTGATTCTAATAAGCGTGCCGATGCGATGCTTAAGTTGGGTACCTTAGAGCAACAGCAAGGTCAACTCGCCAAAGCGAAGCAATTGTTTAATAAAGTGATTGCTGAGTACCCTAACACCACAGCCGCTAAATTAGCGACCGAGCGTGTTAGTAAGTTGTAGCAGATTTTGCTAAGTGTTTGCTTTTAGACCGCAGGCAGTTTAAAGCGGTCTAAAATTAGGCAACTAAGCGGAAAAACTAAAAAAAACCGAGCATTTGTATTGCACTTGGTTTTTAAATAAGTATTATAAGCGCCCGCAGCAGACGATAACCCCTCGGGGATAACGCTGCGCAAATAACGACAAAATGGGTCATTAGCTCAGTTGGTAGAGCAGTGGACTTTTAATCCAT
>CEVA01084501.1_pt1 | contig 18884 bp, 11 predicted proteins | sample 361521 | NCBI WGS metagenome assembly CEVA01 (sample SAMEA2622823, study PRJEB7988) | marine metagenome | isolation source: saline water (ENVO:00002010), including
ACGTAAACCGGACCTTGGTACTTGAAGCTCGAACACAATGCACAGCTTAAACATGCATCATGCTCAGGGCGTGCTTTCATATATCTACTAGAAGATTTCAGTAGCAATGACCAGCGTATTCCAATTCGATTAACAACAATGATTTCGTCATTGCTTTTCATATCTAAATTTGTAATGCGTGAAACAGGTCTTGAATTCAGAAGTCACAGAGGATAGTACATAGTGTTAATCTTTCCTATATTCAGGTTTGTGCGCCTACCATTACACAATTACCGTTAGAACACGTGGGATTGCCACTTGTTGAATTGGCGTTGGGCTTTGATAACCCCGCGAATCGAGAGTGGCTAATAATGGCGCGTTTAAACTCAGGGTAGAAAAAGGCATGAAAAAAGCACCGCTTACATAAAGTTAAGTCGGTGCTTTTGTAGCATTGAAAGGGTAATTGTCGCAGACTAGTCTGTGCAAATTTGCGGCCATTTCAGTGCGAGTGGCGCTGCATCAGCGCATTAATTTTCAGTCAGATTTAAACTGTCAACAATGTACAGCGTATTGCCATCAATCACGGTATTATTGATATCTAAATATTTTTGACCTAGTGGTGCGCCTTCTTCCGATTTTGACCAGGTGGCAAAATCATCATCGTTAAGTACACCTAAGCGACTGCCATCAATCACCCAAAGACCTTCCATTTTGTCGTGTGGGTATGCCACTTCATCCACCATATCAACGACCATTTCCAGCTTTTCAACCGGAGCAATCCCTAAGTTGGCCAGCATACCCCAACCCTGGTCGTAAACGCCGTCAGTGGCATTGTCGTTGATAACTTCTTCCAGCGTAGCACCGTCAATCACCAGGCCTAATGCATCATCCTGTGTGATAGTGCCAGCAGCGGCGACACTTTCCAGATCGGTTGCGTTACTGATGTCAATTTTATACACCTGTTTCTGGGCTGCGCCCGTTTTGCCAAAGAATGCACCATCGCGCTCTAACACTAAGAATTGCGTGTCGCTGATGGCTTTAATGGCAGAGTTGGAATTAGAGCCTTTTTCCTGTCTGTACAGATACTGTGAGATAGCGCCGGTTGCCAAATCTACCGTAACAATGCGTGTCATATCGGTTCTGTTTCTGTCGGGGTTATCCAGACTCGATTGCATAATACCTACTAAGGTGCTTTCATCTGGCGTGATGGTCAGGCCTTCCATACCGCGGTTAGCCCAACGATTGCCAAACTCAGCTGGCAGATCATACAGGTTACGATCATCTGCAGCGAAAGGGTTAATGCGTTCCAGTTCAACTCCGTCAGCGCTGTAATGCACAATGTGCGGGCCATATTCATCCGATACCCAGAAGGTACCGTCAGACACAGCGACTAAACCTTCTGAATCTAAACCGTAATCATCAAAGACTGCAGGGTTGGTATCGGCATCATAAGGTTGGGTCATGTCTGCACGGATCACTTCGCGATCTGTGTTGTAAGGTACTTCGCCCGTGCCGCCTAAGCTTGGCGTATTCGGTAAGCCGCTAATGTTGTTACCATCCCGGTCTTTTAACAGAATATCGCTGATCTTAGCAATTGAACCATTGGCCTGAACCTCGAATAAGCCAATGCGTGGCGTGTAATCCGGGGTCGGGAAAATTTTACCACTACCGTGTGGCGCTCCTTCCTGAGCAGTGCGGTATTTGGCATTAGGGCCACGGTCGGTTAACGCATAAAATTGCATTGGGTTGGTTGGGTGGCCATCAAGGTCCGAACCATATCCACCGTTACGCACTTCAAAAGTTGAGCCCGGGTAAAAAGTATTGTCCATATCGTTGCGCAGCACGGAATAAGGAAGGCGCGCGCCGCTGGTGCCAAAAGTGTCCGGGTTACAAACATAAGAGGTATCGCTGACTTCTGACGCCTCTAAAGTACCATCACTATTGGCATCCAGTCCCGAATCTATTTGCACGCCGCCCAGCCAACACTGCTCACTGCCGGTAGCCAGTTCGGTTTGTACAACCAGGCTTGTCAGACCATTGCTGCCGTCAGCGCCATTCGTCCCATCGACACCGTCATCGCCATCATCACAAGCGGTTAAAAGTGTTACAACAGATAAAGCAATAACGGATAATTTAAACTTACTCACTTATTATTCTCCCTGAAAATTAACTATTGCGAAATGCAATCAAATGAGGTTATGCATGAAACATGATCAGCTTGTGACAGTCTGATGACGGTAAGTGACAGGTGTATAAAAGGACGTTGTTGCAAGCCCGTATTGAGTTTCTGCGCTTTAGTTATCGTTTTCACAGCAATATAGTCAATATTGGCCTGAGTCGGCAACAGAGAGACTGAAGCTCATCACTGCATAAGCCGATAGTGACAGTCTGGTTACTATTGTCTCAAGGTGCCTCCGATGCTGTTGGGCTGCTCCGTACGTACAACGGACCTTCACGTATTGATTTTCTATCACTTCATTTTCCCTTTTGTCGCGTTAATTCGTCTATAACCGTCCTTGAGAACTTGTACTCTGATACTACAAACGACCTTTAAGCTATTAGATTCACTTAGAAGCTAAAAAAGTAAAAATATGTCAATAGTTTTTACAGGCCAGACTAGCGGAAAAACAAAACCCATTAAAAAACATGCACCTATAAAATGGCACAAATGATGCTTAAAGTGATTAAGATGATTGAATTCTTTTTAAATTTTAACAAACGGAAGTGATTTATGAAACGTACTTTATTGGCTCTTTGCACACTGATTTTTGCAAGCTCTGCTAGCGCTACACTGATTGTCAATAACGCAGTATCAGGTTCTGTAACTAACGATTTTGAAGATCTGGCATCAGGTTCAACTGCTGGATTTTTTTCTCAATCCGGAGCTACTTACGGCGAACATTTTGCTGGACAAACAGTGTCTGGAACTACTTTTGATGTACTTTCAGGAACTCCAACTGTTCCGCTTACTTTAGTTGCCGCCTCTTCTATTGACGACAATATAGGTATCCTAACTTATTTGGGTAGCCAAACCATTTTTGGTGACAAAAGCTTCGCTACAGGAGAGGGTGCAATTTCAATTTTACTTGATTCCGTTTCAAATATTTTTGGTTATGAAGTTGTTGGTGCCGATTCTGGAACTGGAAATATCACGACTGACTTTTTTGGTGTTACAGGTACTTTGCTAGGTTCATTTACACTGACAAGTTCAGATTCATTCTTTGGTTTTGAAGTCACTTCTGGTGAACTTATCAAGGGCATCTCAATTTATAACACGGATGGTGGAGGCATTGCCTATGACAACTTCACATTTAACACCGATGCGGTAGTACCGCCAACTGATGTTCCGGCTCCTGCAACAATGGCCCTCCTTGGTCTGGGTTTAGCGTTTATTGGCGCTCGTCGCAGAATGAAGTAACATTAAGTTCCAGATTGGAAAAAGCCTTGCATCGCAAGGCTTTTTTATTGCGGGCAATATGAGTGCCATATAGTAAGCTCCTTTTACCATCACTAATTTAATATCTATTGAAGGTATCTTCGCTCCGCAAAGGGTAACATATTTCGACAGAATATGCCTAACATATAAGATATTTACCGAAATGCCGTCAGGTATTTTGTCCAAATCATCGAGTTGTTCTATGGATGTACTAGCCAATAACAGTGCTAAGTTTGGTAATATTCACAACCCACCTCTTGAAATCAAGGACTTTACTGCCGTTGGAAAAGAATGGGCTTACTTCCGCTATTCGCTCTTTCCGGTCATAAGTGCGATTTAACTGGCAAAAGGTAAATGAGTCTATATAGCTTAGTCGCCATCTGGATGCTTTAAAGCCATTTATTCTGAAAGAGTTTGTTGAAAGAAATCATCCCATGAATCACGTTTACGTGTGTTTGACAACAGCGGCTTCAAAGCCTTCATGATATCTTGCCAGGTCTCGTAGTCGACACCAAAATGCAGGACTTTACCTTCAAAGTGCTCCTGACCACGACCTTCGACATGGTCATCTATCAAAATATCGCCTTTGAGTAAGCCTTTGTTAGAGCAAATGATGAGATTGTGAGCGAACTCAACATCGAAGTGCTCTTCTACCCATAGCCGTTTTTCAGTATAAGAATGCGGATTTAGTACACTTGGCGCAGTCAAAATATAAACATCAATAGACTCAATTGCTCGTAATTCATTCACTGAGTCGATTGCACCAGGTAAGGCGTTAAGTGCACGAAAGAATCCTTCTCTTGATTGGGGAAACGGTTTATCTGGATAGGTAACTTTATCCTCGCGAATTTGTGAGGAGTAATCACACAAGACATCGTCCATATCTATATAAATTATCATTTACTTATACACCTTATTGAAATCAGGAAACATCTTTTCTATCACGCTCACTAAACCGTGCTCGCATTTCTGGACAGAATGTAGACAATCGATTTTTTCTTTATAGGTTGAGTTTGATTAGAGTAGCTTGGCAACGTCTCCGACAAGTGCGCGTTTTCTAGTACCTTTCCCAAGCAAAATGTAGTGGGTATTCCGAGTAGAAAAAATGCATTGGTCATTAATATCGAGTATCGGAGAGCTGCGCACCCAACCGCCTGGAGGAATCCTGGATGCTTCGTCTTTATAAATATCGTTGGAGTACACGATTAACAACGTATCTTGAATGGAATCTTCGTGACACCCGACATCCCAAAGCATCCACCGTTGAACAACACAATACGCCTTGGTGTTATCTATTTCTCGACATCGAGAAATCATTTTTTCCAGGTCACAAATAGGGCACCCATAATTGACAGGTTCACCAGGTTCATTGAGTAGTTTTGACAGGCTGTCGAGTTGCTTTTGTATATTGGAATCAGTGTCTTGAGGCATGAGATTGCATCCTTAATTTGTGGTTAACTAAGTCGTAAATAGGTCTTGTTTCATACCCACTTACAGCAATCTAATTATAGTTTAGTCGATCAATGTCAAATTGCCAGAACTATGTTGGGAAGTCTCTGGGTTAGGGGGATATATACTATCGGTCAAATTGGAGATTGAGCAATCTATCATTGATGCACGTCAGCGGGATAAAGTCACCGGAAATAACTTCGATACCTGCTGCTGGGTGGATGATAAAGTCTGTTACTTCCTGATTTGAGTAGGTGAAGTAGAATCGACATGGAAAGGAGAAGTGTGCTTCTCTAAGCGAATTAACTCGTCGAGTCTCATTAGTATCGTCCATTAGATATAATGTGCTTTAATTCTAGCCTCCTATCTTTTTTAGTTGAACTGTACTGTAGTGGCATACCTAAGTTGGGATGACTGGTTAAAGCTTGTTAGTCATCGAATGACGGTGAGGTCAATTTGAAGTTACAATATGCCTTCTATGGATATCAATTTATGTTGCAGTGTTACATGATATGAAGTTCCAGAAGATTTTAGCTATGGTGAAGTTTGGGAGACAGTCAGTTCTGCTGGATAAAATGAATGATGGAAAAGCCTGAAACACAGAGTAGTTCTTACGATGACTTTATTTCCAGAATGAATAGAGCAGATACATTACAGGATAGACAACTAAAAGCCGTCAACGATTCTCTAGCTCCACGTGCAAAGGAGCTGGAGTTCCTACCGCCTGAAAAGTGGCCCAGACTCAATATATGTTGGGATACCGCGAAGAGAAGCTTTCGCTTTGCAGTTGATGGATTAACCCAAAAGGAGTTTGAGTGCTCCTATGCTGATGGTTTTATTGTTAGGTCGGTAAAGTTATCTGAGTTAAATGCAGTTTTACATCATTTTAATAGGCGAGATGTAGGTGAAACATGGGAGATAGGCTCTCCCAGTAAACTTGCCAAAGTATTAGCAAGGGCGGAAGATGGTCAGCCATTAACTCCAATTTTAGTTGCTCCAAACTCTCACAACAACCATGAAGTTGTATTGCATGGGGGAAACCATCGTTATGCTATGCTTAACGCGATGCGTGTCGATACATTACCTGTTTTTATTGAACCTAAGAATCTTGAGCTGGTTGAGACAAGGTTAAAGCTCTACCAGTACGAACTGGATTAAGACTCTTGAGAGGATTCGGTCGAACTTAACTGAATTAGTTCCGACCAGGTTTTCTCAGTCAAGATTCTTATAGGTAGTCCTTCACTACGTAATTGAACCGCTTTTTCAATCTTTCTTCCATAACTTTGAAAACGCCAATCCGGTGAGATTAATTCACCAACTACAAGGAAATTGAGTTTTTTGGTAACTGATTTCTGTGGCTCATGTCCAACCGATTTTGCTATATCTTCGATTGTCCGGCGGGTGCCGGTTAAAAAGGTTCCAGTGAAGCAAACTGTGCAACCATCATCCATTCTATTTATTGGATCTTCTAAATACGCTATAGAAGCGCATTCAGCATCACCTGATTCATCAAATTGATATCCAGTGAGTTGCTTAAGAACTTCAGTAAACTCTGCAAGCTCTTCATCAGTCACTATGTCATCAGATAATATGTCGTCAATGCGCTGGGATACTTGTTTTACAACCCAATCTTCTGCAATTATCTCGTTCGTTTTGATCCACGAACAAACATATTGAAATTCGTTTTTATTGACAATTCCGTCGGCAATAATGCCTTGTAACAGACCTAAAAATTCGTTTACTTTGGATTCATATTCTCCAACATTTTCCTGTGCTCTGATATCGGCTATATCATTGCAAAGCGTTACCAAGTCTTCCATTTCATCTTCAGTAACAACACCATCCTCAACAATATCTTCAATGAGGTCGATAAGGTCTATAGCGTCTGGGTCATCTTTTAAGCTGTGTTGAGCCTTCAACCACAAATTGAGATACAGTAATTCAACAGAAGAGAGTTGCTTGTCAGCTGCGACGCCACTCAATATACCAATTAAGCCACTTATCGCCTTATCCAAGTTTCGTTTTGTATTAAAGAAGCGAGGTACTTTTAAAGTTGAAGGATTAAATTCCATCTTAGAATCTCCGTTATTCTTGAGTTTGAACTTTAGGTTAAGGATAGATCGCCAGTCAAGATGATGTCGAATAAAGCGCTTGTTTTTCATACACTCACGCGGTTGGTTGTATATATCTCAACCGAATTTAGGATAAAGAGTAAAGATCAATGACTTGAAATAATCATACAATTCGAAATTCAGCTACGGTTGAAATATCTATACAGCCTGTTTAAAACCCTATTTAGCTCAATGTGTTAGAAATGGTGTTGGACTATAGTATAATGAAATGCTAATACTAAAAGTCGTCAAAATTGGATGATGTATGGAAAGGAGCCGAGAATGAGTGATTATAGCGAGTCCAATCACACCATAAAATTAGCAGTTGATATTACATCTACATTTTCCCTTGCTGCCCAACAAAACTCATATCCAATTCTAAAATCTGTTCGAATTACTTATCCCCAAAGCGAAGATGATTTGCCATCATTTAATTCATTGAAGTTAAAGTTGGCGGGCGTCGAAGGTTGGTTGGCAGAGGAAACGTGGCACATAGACAGGTTTGAGCCAGGCCAATCTATTAATCTGAACTCAAAAGAACTTCGCTTTCCTTTTGAGAAGCTTTTTGGGATCACCGAAGAAGTATCTCATGAGCTTAACTTTAAGCTGTTAACAAATGCTGAAGAAGTGTTAGTTGAACAAACAGCCAAAGTTAACCTTCTTCCTGCCAATTATTGGGGAGGGGAGGAAAGGCAGCCAGCTTTACTTGCAGCTTTCGTGAAGCCAAATGGTTTGTACGTGGAATCACTTGTAAGAAAAGTGGCCCATGCGCTAGAAAAAGGCGGATATGGGCGTGCCGTTGATGGCTATCAATCGAATACTCGCGAGCGTCCATACTTGATGCTCGCAGCACTCTGGAATGTAATTTTCCAAGAAAAACTAGCCTATGTAAGCCCTCCTCAAGGTTTTGCTAAAAGTGGTCAACGAATAAGACTTGCCGCAGATATTAGTCAATCGAGAATCGCTGCCTGTCTTGATACTTCTTTACTATTTGCCAGTTGTATCGAGGCAATGGGGTTAAACGCAGTAGTGGCTGTTACCGATGGACACGCATTCGCCGGAGCTTGGCTGATTGATGAGAAGCTTCCTATTCTGACTAATGATGATCCACAAGATGTTCGGAAGCGCGTTGATAACCGTGATTTGATTTTATTTGAGACGACACTTGTTACGAATGATTCTCCTGTTACATTCGAGCAAGCTAGAGAACGTGCCAGAGAGCTAATTTCTGAGGACAAAGAGTCTGAATTTGTGATGGTAATCGATGTCGCACAGGCTAGAGCGCAGTCGATAAAACCGCTTTCAACAGTTGAAGAAGCCAAGGAAGAAAAGTCTTCTGACGAAGTGTTGGCAGAGCTGGAGCTTCCGGTAATTCCCCCATTACCGCCAGTGAGAAAAGATGAGCAGGTAGTTGAAGAGTCGCCTGAAACGCGAATTGATTCATGGTCGAGAAAACTACTCGACCTAACTAAAAAGAATAGCCTGCTCAATTTTAGTGATAGAGCTATAGCAATAAAGCTGTACTGTCCTGATATTGCGGCAATGGAAGATATGCTGGCTGATGGAACAAAATTTAAGTTTCTGTCTGCTCAAGAAAGTCCCTATTTCGATGCTAGCCGTGATAGCGAGCTATTCAGACTTCAAAATGGCTCAGATGTGCACCGAGAGTACGCGCTAAATCAAATTCAAAACAAGGTCTTGATTGCAAATCAACCTGCTAAGAAACTGGAAAAGAATTCCGTAGAGTTGTTTAGGAAGGCTAAGAATGACTTGGAGGAAGGCGGTTCAAATACTTTGTTTCTTGCCTTAGGGTTTTTGAAGTGGAAGGAAAACCCCGAAGACACACGAAGTTATAAAGCACCGTTATTACTAATACCTGTAAAGCTAACCAGGCGAAGTGCTCGTGCGCCTGTTTACGTTGAGCAATTGCAGGAAGAAGATCCAATTTTCAATTTGACCTTGATAGAGTTTTTACAGTCAGAGCACGACATTAATCTAGGGCAGTTTAAAGATGAACTTCCTGAAGATGAAAGTGGTATTGATGTGCCGTATGTTTGGCAAACAGTCAGGGATGCTGTCAAAGAGCAAGCAGGTTTTGAACTTGTAGAAGAGCTGGTTTTGGGGTCATTCTCCTTTGCCAAATATCTGATGTGGAGAGATCTTCGCGACAGATTGGACGACTTGAAAGAAAATCAATTTGTAAAACATCTGGTTGATAATCCAAGAGATCCATATCCTCAGAAAAGTACGTTTATTGAGCGTGAGGAAATCGACGATAAACTAGATCCCGCGTCAATTTACACCCCATTAAACTGCGACAGCTCCCAACTCGTTGCAGTAGATGCATCTGCACGCGCTCAGGATTTTGTTCTAGAAGGCCCACCAGGGACTGGTAAGTCAGAAACAATTGCTAATATCATTGCGCATAACATTGGATTAGGGCGAAAAGTATTATTCGTCGCTGAAAAAATGGCCGCGTTAAACGTGGTATACCGGCGCTTGAAAAAAGTAGGTTTAGACCACCTATGTTTAGAGCTACACAGTAATAAAGCTAACAAACGAATGGTTCTTGATCAGCTTAATAACTCTTGGCAAAAGCGTGAAGGCTTGAACCCTAGAACCTGGGAGATGAATGTATCTGAACTGAAACAAAAGAAGGAACAGTTAAACAATTATGTTAGAGCACTCCACAATAAGTCAAAGTTTGGACTTTCAGCTCGTGACACCATATCTGCCCTCTCACTCTATGCCGAGTCCTTAAAGGTCAAACTTGATTGGCTACCAGATATGGAAGCCGCGCCAATTAAATCTGAACAAGATCTGCTTGCCGCTGAAGAATTGATTCAGCAGCTATCACTAGCTTTCTCTGACGTCAGCAATCTGGATATTGAGTCATTTAACTTAGTTGCAGCAACGGAATGGTCTAACGTTTGGCAAACACAATTTCTAGCTAGTATTGAAGAGTGGAAATCTCATAAAGAAGTATTAGACGAATTGTTGCCTAAACTATTAGAACTTGTTTCTTTAGAGGGAGTAAGAATAGATTCCCTTTGCCTGAGCACGCTGGACAATCTTTATAAGTTGTCTGACTTTGCAATAAAGCAAGATATCGCCTTTGCCATCGACAAGGGAGCGAAGGAGCGAATTGTCGTAATTGGAGAGCTTGCGGGATTAAAAGCCGAATTTGACGATGTGCTTAAAAAGATCTCTCACGGATTAACGAGTGAAAATGTTTCAAAAGTACCTGTTGAACAATGGCGAAAATTAGCGAAAGAAGCAGAATCAGGTTGGCTTAAAGGGATTTTTAGGAAGCGTAGAATAAATAAAGAAGCCTCGGAAATAGGTTTAACTAAAATTGATGATCTGGCAATCATTGAACAAATCGCCAAATGCCAGGATATAAAAAGTAACATCGATTCTAAATTGAACCACATCGAAAATTATTCAATTTGGACAGGTTGGAACACGAATCCCTCAACATTAGAGCAAGCAGCCAAAGTTGGTGAAGAAGTTAGGAAGTGCGTATCCGAACTCATAGGCCTGATAGACGACCCTGTAGAAGTTCATATTTCTATTAAGAAATGGTTTGTAGACGGCAGGGAGTATCTAGATGAATCGAAACTCTTTTCTCTTGCAACTAACTATCATAATGCGTTAAACCGATATAAGGATTCAGTAAGTCAGTTGAGTACAACGGGCTTGTTAATTTCTGAAGATACTTTGCTGTCTGCTTTGACGGAGAACTTCGATGATATAGCGGCACACAGTTCTAAATTAAAAAGCTGGTGTGAATGGCAATCCGCTAAGCAAAAAGCTACTGCATTTTCACTAAATAACTTTAGTCAAGCTCTGGAATCAGGGGTTGTAAATCCAGATGAGTTGAAAGAGCAGTTCAGAGTCGCTTTTTGTAGTTGGTTGGCACCTATTTTAATCGATGATAGTGATGAGCTTCGGAAATTTAAAGCCTCAACACATGAACAAACAATTGAAGCATTTAAGGCTCTTGATGAAAGAGTAGCTAAAATCACAAGCGAATATATCGTCGCATTGGCCTCAGAATCAAAGCCAGTACAAGGTTCAACAGATAACCCCAAGCAATTTGGCGTACTTGCTAAAGAGCTACAGAAGAAAACGAGACACATCCCAATTCGCTCGCTAATCAATCAACTTGGTGAGTCTTTATTAGACTTATGTCCCTGTTTGATGATGTCACCATTATCTGTTGCTCAATTCTTGCCATCTGATTTTAAAGGGTTTGACCTTGTTGTTTTTGATGAAGCATCACAGATGACAACTTGGGACTCTGTAGGGGCAATAGCCAGAGGCAAAAATGTCATTATTGTTGGTGACCCGAAACAAATGCCTCCGACTAACTTTTTCTCAGCGGGAGGCAATTCGGATGATCCAGATGAGGAAGACTTGGAGTCCATTCTTGACCAAGCTTTGGCCGCGCGTCTCCCATTGAAAAGACTAATGGGGCACTACAGAAGTAAGCACGAAACACTGATTGCTTTCTCTAATAGCAAATACTATGAAAATTCGTTAGTCACTTATCCATCATCTGAGACAAAAGAGTCTGCTGTATCATTGCATCGCGTAGATGGTATTTATGCAAAAGGTAAAGGTCGAAACAATACGACTGAAGCTAAAGCAGTGGTTGATGAGATCGTAAAGCGACTGCTCGATAAAAACGAGCAACATAAGTCAATTGGTGTAGTAACACTTAATACTGATCAGCAGAGGACGATTGAAGATCTGCTGGATGATGCTCGAAGAAAACATCCAGCAATAGAACCCTTTTTCCAAGATGGTCAAGACAAAGAGCCAGTGTTTGTTAAAAACCTAGAGTCTGTTCAGGGTGATGAGCGGGATATCATAATGCTAAGCCTGGCTTATGGGCCAACCGAACTCGGCGCGAAAACAATGAGTATGAATTTTGGCCCTTTGAATAAAAGTGGCGGAGAACGAAGACTCAACGTTGCAATAACCCGTGCAACGACAGAAGTCGTTGTGTTCAGTAGTTTTGACTCGTCGATGATTGATTTAAGCCGAACTAATTCAGTAGCTGTTGAGCACTTAAAGCACTTCCTCGAATTTGCAGAGAAAGGCCCGATTGCCTTAGCTGAAATAGCCACAGCAAACTACGGCGTAGACCAGTTTGATAGTGATTTTGAAGAAGCTGTAGCACAAGCGCTAAGGAATAAAGGTTGGAAAGTACAAACTCAGGTTGGTGTAAGTAAATTCAGAGTCGATCTCGGAATTTTACACCCTGATAAGCCAGGAAAATATATGGCAGGAGTCGAGTGCGATGGAGCAACTTATCATGGTTCTCCGGCGGCACGAGATAGAGATCGCGTAAGGCAGATAATTCTCGAAAGTCTGGGTTGGAATATTGTTAGGTTGTGGTCGACAGATTATTTTGTTGATCCGGAATCTGCGATAGAAAAAGTAGACGCAAAGCTTCGCGAGATACTTGAAACCGAGACAGAAATTGAAACACTGCCAGAAGCAGAAGCAGAAGCAGAAGCAGAAGCAGAAGCAGAAGCAGAAGTAGAAGCAGAAGCAGAATTAAAGCCTGAACCCATACTAGCTAGTGGGCCTGTAACTCTAGAATCTGAATCAAATAGACAGGAACAGCTTGACGAAGACACTGTTTCGCTAGAGCAGCAAACTTTAAATTCGGCAGACTACTTTAAACCAGAATATGCAACGCAACTAACCCAGCTAGCCAAGAATATTCTCGAAGAAAGACCTGGAATAACGCTTCACTCGCTTGCTTTGGAATTAGCAAATTTACATGGGCTAACAAGAACGAGTAAAAAGCAGGTCGATTATCTTTTAGAGCTTATCAAGCCATTTGCTGGAATGAGTGAATTTTACGGTTATTCCCCAACTGTTTGGTTATCTCCTGAAGACAAGGTTGAGCTTATTGATTGGCGAGGAATAGAGCCTTTCGGTTACGAAAGGAAATGGAATGAATTAGCTTATGAAGAAGCTTTAGGGCTAGCAAAATTTGCTCTAGAAAAAGACGCATTAGATCCGGTTGATGTTATGTGTCAGGAATTCAATCTTAAAAGACGTCATGAGACAACGTTAAAACAGTTTAACCAGTGGGTTTCGGAATATAAAAATAGAAGTTGAAACAGGAGATTTGAAAAAGAAGTTTGACAAAATATTGGCTCTGAAAGTTTTGAGTATATGGAGCATTCAAAGTGTATTGGGAAGTTGTAAAAGAAATGGCTATAAAACAACTAGCTGAATAAGAATACCCAACACCATAAAAGATAAAGGATTACGTCGAGCGTATGATTTTGAGCAAGATAGAGCAACTGCAAGAAGAAAAAATGATCACCATTGAGGTGCACTGGAATTGCATAAAAACGAAAGAAAGCAATACCAAGTTTGGCCGAAAAGCTGAGAGTCTTTGTAAATACGTTTGTGGTGAAATGTAATGGCTGAAGACATAAAAAGTGCACTTCATGATGCATCTCCCTCTTGGAACGGATTCAATTATCAAGGCAAAGTAGGATTGTATGTTTGCTTAACTCTTATTTTGCAAAAGCTCGAAGAAGTAGAGCTAGATTCCGTAGAGCTTAAGCACTTCTTAGAGCAATACTCCATTGAGTACGAATGGATCGAAGATTTTGCAATTAAAAAAGGGGACACATATATATCATTACATCAAGTAAAACATAAAGCTGGGACTGCTTTTAGCGAGCATATAAGTGCTGTAGTGACAATTCTTAATCGAAAACTGAACATTCTTTCGGAAACAGATTTCACCAAATATATCTGCTTGGAAATTGATTACAGTAATTGTAATTCTTCTGAGGAAAGAAATGACTTAAAGCTCCAAGAAATACAGTCTAAGATGCAACTGATCCGTGATGCTGGCTACATTGATGATGAAAACAAGTTAGTTGAATCGTGGAAATATGTAAAAACTGAAGTCAATGGAGTAGATAAAGACAAATTATCTAAATTATTGAGTGACTTTGAAAGTTTTACGAATAGGACGTTCAAAAATTCAAAAGTCTATTTCCATACTGCTGAAAATGTCAGTAGACCTCAAAAAACTATTGATAAATATGATGGGATACCAGACAAACATAAGAACAAAACTAAGAACTTATTCAGCTTATCTAGCTTAGATATTTATTTAGGGTTTGACTACCAAAACGACTATAAACTTGTTTTGTCAGATGATGACCTCTCCAACCAAATTATAACAATAATCGGTAATATTCTTCAGAAAACTCTTCCTGGTGAAAATTTTTGTATTGAGGATATCAAGCTATATATGGCTAGTTTAAGTCAAGTCATCGACCAGCATATAGTATCCAGGCACGATGATATAAGAAACAATAATAATCTTGGTCAAGGGTTTGACGAGTCGAGAGCCAACATAAAATTTGAACGTTTCTTTTCACTGCTAACGGAACTGAAACAGAACCAAGATGCAAACTATTGGGAATGCTTTTGCTCAATGTGTTTTGAAGAATCATTTAATGCTGAGATAAGTAGGTTAGAAGCCCTAATCAGCAATGGCCGTAACGTCGACAAAAATGCGAAAAGGAAAGCTAGTCTTGAAAAGTATCGGCATGCAATATTAAAAAAATATTCATATTCACAATTGTTGGCAATGTTAAGCCCACAGCACAAAGAAGCTCCGCCAATTTTGGTGTATTACCATGAACTAGCTAACCGTGAATTAATAAGGAATGTATTTTTAATGTTTATTCGAGAGATAGAATCAGAGTTTTCGGATCTAATAATTAAGTCTAACAACCTAGCTTTTCATCCATCGACCATTTCTGTAGATGGTTTTGACGAAGATGATAGAAAGTATGAACTAGAACAAATTAAACATAAAATATCAACAAATACTAATGCTTTATCGCTATCAAAGGCTTCTCACTTGGTTGTAAAAGCTGGAGATGGGCATAACTTATCCGATGAAAATGTTGAGCTGCTGAATCTCGTGGAATCAATCGATGAAGAGCAATCAAATGATCGGAAATTTTCAACTACTAATGTTATGGCAGTAAAGTTTGAGACAATACAGTCCGCTATAGGAAAGATAAAATGACCGGAATGGAAGCTCATATAATTCAACTTGCCTCAGAGCAAGAGTACGAAGTTTACGAAGTAATTCAATTTCCTTTTGAGGAAGGGAATTTTCTTGATCTTTATATATGTACAAAAGATCACTTTGAATACTTTATTATTGCCAGTATCGATTTTAGTTTACTTAAGAAAGTTAATAATAAGATCCAAATAGCCTTGTTTACTAAGCTGAGGAGTCATATAACTGATGGTTCTGAAAATAAAACAGAAAATTTAAGTCACTTCTTTGAAAAAAATACAACGCTTATTGTAGTTACATCTCCTCCATCATCTACTCGCAAAGAATACGTATATAAAGAAGTCTCTAAAATTGAGGAGGACGCATACTATTTCAAAAAACAAGTTCTTTTTTTTAATTCAGAAGAAAACATTTTTTTTAATGATAACTTAGCCTCATATCCCACTGTTTCAGATTATTGCAGCGCGATAATCTCAGATATGGAAAAATATGAATTATTTGTCATAGGCCTAGATAACGAATTCGAACTCATTTCACGTCTATATGAAAAAGTACCATTCTTGAACTTATCCGTTGTTAAACACAAACCACTAAACCTAGATGAAATGATAGAAGCAGAATTAGATGCTGAACATTTAGAGTTGAGAAAAGAAATTTTAAAATCAATCACTGTTGATAATATGGATGAATGGATAAGTTCTATCGGAGCCAGTAATGATTAAGTTAGGCCGATTGAGACTCGACAACTTTAAGTCATTTAATAAACCTTTTTTAACAGATTTTTCAGATACCGATCTATTCATTTTTGATGGCCCTAATGGCTTTGGCAAGACAACAATTTTTGATGCGATAGAGTTATGTTTAACTGGAAAAATTGGAAGGATATTAGAAACTGATGCCAAACAAAAAAATAAGCATTTGCTAAAATTTGAATCGGGAAAACCTACTTCAGTCTTTTTGGAATTGTTGGAAGAGAAGCAAACAAAAGTGGTCATATTTGTTTATTTAGGAGCAAACCCATCAAAAGATGCTAACAAGATGAGCAATTTTTCTGTTGAGACTAAGTTGCTCAGAGCATGGCCCAAAAGTTTTGAAGATATTGAAGCTCTAGAAGAGCTGAGTGGATATACTCTAGAGGATATTGTAAGCAACTTCGAATTATCAGACACATACGACATTTTTAACTATGTACAACAAGAGGAAACATGTCACTTTCTAAAGAACAGAGAAAGCCAGCGCCATGATAAGATAAGTTACCTTTTTGGAACAACTAAACAGAATAATGAAAAGGAAATTTTTAGTCAGTTAAAGCTGAAATTAACAAGAAAACTCACTAAGGTTAATGAAAATATAGAGGAACTTACGAAAGAACTTCAAGCCGCCAAGCAAAATTTAAAATCAAAAAACTCTGAAGGTGACCAAAACGATGATAATTTTAGCGGCTCTTTACCATTAATTGAGAAGCTAAGTGAACCGAGTATTGACTATTTACGCAGCTTAAAGCTAAGCATAGAAAAACTCTTATGGATTTCACGAAACTCGAAACAATACGATGCGTTAGAATTTAATTTCTTATTAAATGTTTTGTTAGAGAACCGAAAGCAAGAACTTCAAGATTTAGTGCTAACAGGTCATATCTCGGATTACTCCGAAATACTGAAGCTCCAGAAACATGAAAGTTGGCTAACTGAGTTAAAGCAGAAAATCGCAAGGAGTGAAGCAACTCTATCAACCTATCTAAGCTACACAACTCCTTTGACACCAGAAATTGTCGAAAGTTTAGGGGCTTATAATCCCCAGTTCTATCAAGAATATACAGATTCAATTGAAAAGTTTGCTTTGCTACACAAAGAGGTTGGTAGTTATCAAGAGATATTGCAGCGACTGTCATCTGCTAGGGAAAATCTTAGAAGTTGCTTTGAGTCTCACTTACAAAACAATAAAAACGACGTAAGATCCTGCCCATTCTGTGGAGATTTAAAACGTTCATCAGGAGAACTCAGAGAAGAATACGACAAACAAACAATATTTTTTGAAGGGCTAAAATCTGATCGGACAAAAGAATTAGAATTATTAGAAGATCATTTAAAAAGAACATTCATAAAAAAATGTTTGGAAAAGGAAAACAGATTCGTAACCAGGTATAAAGGATTTCTAGAACTCCAACCTGCTATAAGGGAGCAGTTGATAACGGAAGAGCGCTGGAAAAGAATGATTAAAGTAAGAACTTGGTTAGATGGGGTTGGGTTCAATTATCAACAGGCGTTGAGGGAGACCAAATTTGATAAAGTAGGGAGCGAGTTGTCGATAAAACTAAATCGGCTTGAGGCTATTCTTAGAGAATCATCAAAACCAACAAGTGAAGATGCAAACATTTCGGAGTTGCAAGAAGCTTTAAAGCGTTATCAACTCACTTTCAGTCAGGGTAAGCTATATACTCAAGATGGAGATGTTATATCCGATAAGCAGTTACAAAAATATATAAATAAAATTGATGTTTTTGAACAGGAACTCGCTTCAGAAGAAATAAATGAAAAAAAGAAAGATCTGACTAATTTACAAGAATTACAACGGAAATTGAGTTCAAAAGAAAAAATAGTCAAGAAACTATTCAATACTTATAACTCACAAATAAAAGACTATGAGAGGCTGGTTGCCAAACAAATTTCTATCCCATTCTATGTATATAGTAGCAAGATTTTGCAAACCCGGCCTGATGGAAATGGCGCATTTATAAAATCATCTGACAACGCAAAGGAAAAAGGCTACATAAGGTTCGTGTCTGGTCTTGATGATGAACATGACGCTTGGAACTCTATGAGTTCAGGCCAGCTTTCAGGACTGGTTGTATCATTTATGTTAGCAATGAACAAAGTTTATCCTACTAAGCTAAAATCTTTACTTATTGATGATCCCGTACAAACTATGGATGAGATCAACCTAGCTTCTCTTGTTCAAGTGTTAAGAAAAGAGTTTTTTGATAATCAGATAATCATATCTACTCATGAAAGGAAAAGTGCAAATTACTTTGCATATAAGTATCAGCAACAAACAGATGTACGAATTCTCAATATGAAAACTGAAAGGCTAAACGAATAGAGTGTTTCTATAAACATATTTGTCAGTGGTTACACTAACAGCAAAGTCGAATGCTTGCTGGTTTGTTAACTATTGAGCGTTTGCAGGACATGAAGTCTCAAATTTTATTGTTAGCAGATGTGGTTGCTGAAATGAGAATTCGTTTCAAACAGCCGCACGTCCTAAATTAAGCAACGATAGAAATATTTCGAGTCTTCACAAAGCCAGCGCTCAATAGAGACAATTGTTACTGAGAATCTCATCTCGAAGCAAAATTCCCAGCAATTTGGGACTCGGGTGACAAAGACTACCGTTATCGTGTAAGACATTTCCTACAAAAGTGTACGAATAAACAGTTTGTTTTACCCGGCCTTACCTTACACTTTTGGTTAAGGTTATGAAAAATATAGAGTATTAAATCTGTTACAAATGAGAGGAATGAGAATCAGGCGGTTTTGTGTCATCCACCGGTGGCAGGTTTTTCTCAGAAGCGTAATCTAAACATGTCGCAAGGAGATGTGACTCGTCAGGAAGACGAGCTTTCAGGATGAGAGTAGTCAGGAAGACAACAGCCAGGAAGGCACCTATCAGGAAGATAGCTCGCAGGAAGCGGCAACAGGAACACGCGTCAGGATGATGATGTCAGGAAGACCAATGGAATCCGGTTTAACGGAATAAACCAACAGGATTTAAGGAAGAAGCTGGGATGCCAGCAGGAATGGAATAAGCCAGGACGGCTAGGGAC
>CEVA01000912.1_pt1 | contig 18844 bp, 16 predicted proteins | sample 361521 | NCBI WGS metagenome assembly CEVA01 (sample SAMEA2622823, study PRJEB7988) | marine metagenome | isolation source: saline water (ENVO:00002010), including
GAAGCAGCTAGAGTACCTAAACCTCTACGAGACGAAGGCCGACGAAACCGGTTTGCTCAGCATCGCTCCCGGTTTGCCCGCGCTAAAGCAGGCGCACTTTCATCCGCGACAGGTCACCGCCACGGGCATCAGCCGTATCTCACAAAAACTGCCCAAGCTGAAAGTGTGGCCCAATCCCGCGCGTGAGTCGGTGCGGGTGCAGCAGGTGTTGAAACTTTCCGAGGCGATGTTGAAACACGCCGAGGCCGAGCTGGTGATCGCCGAGAAGGATTTTAAGATTTACGATCCGCAGCTGAAAGTTCTCAATCCTAAGCTCGCCGAAGTGCGCAAAAAGGCTGACACCATCCGTAAAGCCTACGATGCCGCCCGCCGCCCCACCGACGAGGCCCGGCGCAAGAAGGATGATTTCACCCGCCAGCACAAAGACGCCCAGCGCCGGTCCGAGGCCAAGCCGGGGGATGAAGCCCTCAAGAAGACCGCCGCTGATCTGGCCGTCAAACTGAAGGAAGCCGAGCAACAATACGCCAAGCAGGCCAAGGATTTCGACGCCAAGAAAAAGGCCGACGACGCGGCGCAAAAAGCCAAGCGTGAGGTGGAGGAAAAACACCGCCGCGCCACCCGCGCCCGGCGCGACCTCGAGCTGGCCAAGATCGAGGTGGAGGCCGCGCAGAAACAGGTCGAGTACGCCCGCCAAGCCGCGAAAAAGTGAACGGCGCTTGACGGCGCAATCGTTGGCCTCAAAACTTTCCCCATGAGATTTGCCGCAGGACTATTGTGCGCCGTTCTGGTGGGCACGGCGGTTGCCGAGGATGTTTATCTCGAGACGCAGGTGAAGCTGCGCGTGCCGAAGAAGGACAGCAAACGCGCGCGCGAAGGCGGCCTCGAGCACTCGCCGTTCCGGCTGTGGCTGCCGGCCGGCGTGAAGACCATTCGCGGGGTGACCTTCAATCCGTATTACACCAAAGCCGTGACACAGCAGCATTGGCAGGCGGCGTGTCGCCAGTGGGGGTTCGGGATTTTGGCCGCCAATTTCTTCGGTGTGAAGAGTGATGAGATTCCCACGATGGTCGACACCGCGCTCGCCACATTCGCCAAGGAGAGCGGGCATCCAGAACTGGCCAAGGCCAAGCTGTGCCCGCTCGGCATGTCCGCCGGCGCCGGCATGAGCACGCGCATTGCCGAGCACCTCCCCGATCGCGTCATAGCTGTGGGGCCGGTGTGTCTGGAGGTCGGCCCGCGCGATGCGCGCTCGATGCAGATCCCGATGCTTACCGTATTCGGCGATCGCGATGGCAAGCAGTATGAGAAGCTCATGGCCAAATTGCCCGCAGCCCGCGCGCAGGGCGCCCGCTTCGGCATCGCGCCGCAATGGGGCCGGCGGCATGAATTTGCCCGCGCCAATAATCTACTGATGCTGCTCTTTGACGCAGCCATTCGCAAACGGCTCAGGGCCCCCGGCGAGCCGCTCAAGCCCTACCCCGAAAAGGATGGCTGGCTCGGCGACATTTCGCAATGGAAGGATGGCGGCTCCACGATCGCGCCCTTTGGCAAATTCACCGGCGACCGGGCCAAGACTGTTTGGCTGCCGGACGCCAAAACCGCCCACGCCTGGCACGCCTTTGTAACCTTCAAGCCGGTGCTTAAATTAAAGAGCCCGCCCGGCCTCGGCGACGGCCAGCCCTTTATCCTGCACAAAGTAAACGAGCCCATCAAGGTTGTTGCCGGTGGTGCGAGAAATGCGGAGGGAATCCTTGAGGTTTGGGCTGGAGCTAAAAAGATTGGTGAACTCAGAGAAGGTAAAACGACGGTGAAATTTTCCAGCGCAGGTTTCTACCCCCTTTATTTGAAGTCTGTAGACGTTGAGGGCTCGACGATTGTGTCGCGGCCCAATACGATCATCGTAGCGCCCGTTGTTGGGGTGCGGACATTGGAATAAAAATGTACAAACTTGTGACAATCGTATTTGGGCTGTCGCTTTGTGTTGGTGTGGGATGTGGCGACAAGGCTGCAAATGAAGCTGGGGAGAATGGAGGCAGCGGTGAGGCTGGTTCAGGTGGGCTTACGGAGGAGGAGAAAAGGATTCTCGAAGAAAAGAAGGCGCGTGGCGGAGCTGAAGATGTGGCCAAGGGGATCATCGAGGCCAACAGGGCCAAGGCGATTGAGGCGGTGCTGGGGAATGACTTGGAAACGTTTAAAGGGCTGTTGGACGCTGATTCTCGTGCGAATGAGGGCAAGGCAAAGATTGCTTTTGGGGCGATCCGATTGATTGTCGGCTTGGGTCAGCTACAGAAGTATGACTTTCGCATTGATGAAATCAGTTTCAACAAGGACTTGACTCAAGCGACCGTGAACACCAGCCACCGCGCGCAGGGTGAGTGGAAGAAGGACGCCAAGCCCTCGATTTGGGTTGAGGAAGGGGGGAATTGGGTGATGAAACTCTAGTGGCTGGACGGCCTTGAGTTAGCTGGCTAGCGAGATGATTTTCCCGATGAGCTTGGGGTAGTCGAGGCCCGACTTTTTTGCGGACAGGGCGAAATCCTCGTCCTTGGCGAGCATGGGGTTTGGATTGGCCTCGAGGAAGACCAAGTCTCCGCTGGGAGTTGCGCGGAGGTCCAGGCGGGCGTACCCTTTTAAATTTAACCGGCGGTAGATTTCCTTGCAGGTGGAATCTATTCTGCGTTGAAGGGAGTTTTCAGAGTCTGGAAGGTGACGGTTTCGGATGCCCCACCGCCGCCGGTATTGGTTGTCCCACTTGACCTTATAGCTCGCAAAGCGCGCCTGTGCGGGGACGTCCTTTCTCCAAGTCATTTCACGGGCTGGAAAGCAGCTTATTTTTTTGTTGCCCAGAAGGCTGGCATAAAGCTCCCTTCCCTCCACAAATTCCTCGACAATGGCGTCTTGCTGGAAGCGTTCGTGCACATGGCAAATGCGATTGATGAGTTCCGTGGGGTTTTTGACAACGCTTCTCAAGCTGATGCCTTGACTGGCTTCCTCGTGCGCGGGTTTTACAATGAGTGGGTATTCCAGATCGCGTGGCATCTTGATCAGTCGGCCTGGAGGTTGGACCACAAATCGCGGCACACGAATGCCATGATAACTCAAAATCTTTTTTGCGATCGGCTTGTCCTTGCTAAGACTGATTCCGGCCGAGCCGCAGCCGGTGAGGGGGATGCCCTGTAGCTCGAGGAAGGATGTGATGCGTGATTCGTTGTCTAGGGAGTTGGCGAATTCCTCGATCATGTTGAAGATGATGTCCGGCTGAAATCGCGCGATCATCTCCCGAATCAGCCCGGTGTCATTGTGGACGCCCAGCACGGCGACTGGGTGTCCGAGCATTTTTAGCGCGTGCAACACATGCCGCTCGGTTTTCCAGTCGGGCGATCTTAAATCCTCCGTGTAATCGTCATCCAGCGATGTGGGTTCACCCACATCAAACAGGACGAGCACTTTTGGCTTGTTCGCCAATTTGATTCCACCTCCTTTCGCGCTAGCGCGTGTGCTTGAAGCGCCCGGTAAACCGGTGGCTCATCACGAGGGAAGTTATAAAGGAGGCCAGTGATAAAGGCAATTCGGAATCGGTCGGGTCGGCCGCCAAGTCCAATTCGATCGCGCGAGCGGTGAGGTCGCCCATGAGTTCATTGACGCGGTACTTGGGTTCGCGGGTCCAGCGGCAAACGGTTTTGACTATTATTTTTTTATTTTGCCGAAGGTATCTGCCGGCGGGCATGGGGGCTTGGGTTGGGACGGGGCTGAAAATTTTCTGCAGGTCGTCGTCGTAAAAATCAGGGAACGACTCGGCGAACTCCTTGCGCTTGCGTGTGTAGTGGGTGGAGAGTTTTTTGTTGAGCCCGTTGTATTCGCTGACACGCAGGCGAGGCGGGACGATCGGGGGTTGGCCGACAAGGGAACACATCAGTTCATCAACATATTCCAGCTTGCGGAGCGCGGGCCAGCCACGATAGCGCTGGCGCCATGCGTTGCCGGGCGCGAGCCAGACGGCAAAAGTCTCTGCCCAGTCCTCGTCGGGGTGGGCTTGGGCGTACCAGTCATCAAGATGGATGACAAAGGAGCGACTGTGCTGGCGTGGCCGGTAAGTATCCGGATATTCCTGTGAGGCTAGGCCGAAATGCTGTTGCCATTTGCGTTTGCGCTGGAGCCGGTAGGCGTAAGAATAGGCGTGGCCGGTTTCGTGGCGCAGTAGGCGCATGCATTCCTCGCGTGAGCCGCCTTCCACCTCAAGGATCATTTTGCGCTCCAGTTTTTGAAGCCGCTCATCGCAGAGATAAAAAGGGACGAAAACAGCCGGGATGTTTTCGGGGCAAAACCATTCATCGCCAATATGAACGGGGGGCTGAAAAGTTAGGCTGCGGTCATCAATCTCACGGCGCAACTGGGCAACGCATGATTCCAAGGGCGTGCCTTCCAAGCGAAGCCGGAAAGTATTGATGCGCCGCTCAAGCAATGCATCGTCATCCAGCGAACGCCAGCCGTTCTGTTCATGCATGACCATGGGAAGGACGGGTCTTTTATGCCGGCGGAGTGCCCGCGAAAAGAAAAAATCGCCGGCCTGCAATCGAAAGAGGGCCGATCGCTAATTGGAGAGAAATTCCTCCGCCGATGTTCCACGCAGTTCAAGCAGCCTGCAGATGACATCCTCAATCAAGTTGTTGGGGCAGGAGGCACCCGCGGTGACCCCGATCGTCAGTGGGCCGTCAGGAAGCCAGTCACGTGTTTCCACCACCTCGTGGGTGTGCTGATTCCAATGGTGGATGAGCGAAGCGTCGGTCATTTCAGCCGCGTTCTTGATGAAGTACGTCGGCAGAACGCACTCGCCCATTTCAGCGAGATGCGAGGTGTTGGAGGAATTGTAGCCGCCAATGACCAGTAGGAGGTCCATGGGCTTTTGCAGCAGCACGCCAAGGGCGTCCTGGCGATCCTGAGTTGCGCCGCAAATGGTGTCAAAAAACCGAAAGTGATCAGCAATATTGTCCGCTCCGTAACGGCGCTCAATGGCCGCCTTGATGCGCCGCTGCACTTCCTCCGTTTCGCCGCGCATCATGGTGGTCTGATTAGCTACGCCAACGGCTTTTAGATGCTGATCGGGATCAAAACCAACAGAGTAGGCTCCCTCGAATTTTTTCAGGAACTCCTTGCGATCGCCACCATGCTCAATGTAGTTGCAGACGTAATCGGTCTCCTCCAAGGTGAGCACAACCAGATAATGCCCATTCTTGGCGGTGGCTTGGCTGCTGGTGGCCATGGTTTCCTCGTGATACGCCTTGCCATGAATGATGCTGGTGACCTCTTCCTTGGCGTAGTTGCGCACCCGCTTCCAGACGCTCATCACGTCGCCGCAGGTTGTGTCGACGAACTGGCAGCCCTTGGCCTCTAGTTTTTCCCGGATCCCAACCTCCGTTCCAAACGCGGGAATGATGACGATGTCACCCTCTCCCAAGTCGTCAATGTCGGCGACCTTGTTGGGTCCGGAAAGAAAACGAATCCCCATGTCGCGAATTTGATCATTCACCTCCGGATTATGGATGATCTCGCCGAGGATATAGAGCGGTTTGTCCGGAAAAACCTTCAATGCAGCGTAGGCCAAGTCAATGCATCGCTCGACGCCGTAACAAAACCCAAATTCCTTGGCCAGCTTGATGGTCAACTTGCCGGCTTTGCTCGTGACTTTGCCGGTCGTGCGAAGTTGGTCCACCAAGTCACTGCGGTAATGCGACATGACCTGTGCTTTTACCTGCTCCATAATATCAGGGCGTCGCAGGTTTATGCGCTTCGGTTTGCTGGGTGCATTGGCGGTCATGTGCGCTTAAACGTGACATGGACACCGCTGCCGGTCGAGCGCAAAGCGGTTGCAACCCGGTGTGTATATGGCAGGCTGGCGCGGATCATGAGACGAACCTTTCAAATCCTGCTGGCCTCGCTGAGCTTGTCGACGGTTGTCTGCGCCGACCAAGTCCTAAAGCGGCCGAACATCATCTACATCATCGTCGACGATCAGTCGCCGTTTGACTTTAAGTTTTACAATAAACAAAGCCAGCTGGATGCGCCGGTGATTGAGAAGCTGGCGGCGGAGGGGATGGTGATTGATGGCGCGTACCAGATGGGCTCGTGGGTGGGCGGCGTGTGTACGGCGTCGCGGCACATGATTATGAGCGGGCGGACGGTGTGGCATATTCCGGACCGACCGTTCCGCAAGCCGCCGGCCAATCCGAATGCGCTGAACCCGAAGCTGGTGCCGCCGAATCTGGTCCAAAACACACTGGCAGCCGTATTCAATCGTGCCGGTTACGCCACCATGCGCACGTGCAAGCGCGGCAACAGCTACGATGGCGCGAACAAGCAATTCCAGGTAGTGCACGATGCCACCAAGCGCGGCGGCACTGCGGAGACTGGCAGCGCGTGGCATGCGGAGCGGGTGCTCGAATATCTCAACGCGCGCGAACTCATTGAAGATGCCGATCCGTTCCTGATCTACTTCGGTTTTTCGCATCCGCACGATGTGCGTGATGGCACGCCGGAATTGCTCAAGAAATATGGCGCGGTGAATCATCGCGACCGGGATTCGCTGCCGCCGGCCAATGACAAGCAACCGAAGTTGCCGATCAATTATCTGCCGAAACATCCGTTCCCCGACGGCCATCCGGGTCTGCGCGATGAGGTGAAGGTGCCGGGCGTTTGGGAGCGGCGCGATGAACGCACCATCCGAAATGAGATTGGTCGGCAGTTTGCCTGCAGCGAATACATCGACCAACAGATCGGGCGCGTGCTGGCCAAGCTCAAGGCGATGGGTGAGCTGGACAACACGTACATTGTGTACACCGCCGATCACGGCATGGCCATTGGTCGGCATGGGTTGCAGGGGAAGCAGAATTTGTACGAGCACACCTGGCGCGTGCCGTTCATCGTGAAGGGCCCGGGCATCAAACCCGGCAGCCGCGCGCAGGGAAATGTTTACCTGCTCGACACATTGGCAACGCTTTGCAGCCTCGCGGGCATCAAGCCGCCGGCCACCAACGAGGGTATCAGCCTGGAGCCGGTGCTCATGGGCCGTGCGCAGACCATTCGCGACACACTCTTTGGTGTGTACAGCGGCGGCACCAAACCGGGCATGCGCAGCGTGCGCCGCGGCGACTGGAAGCTGATCAAGTACGACGTAATGGATGGCACAGTGCGCAAGACGCAGCTCTTTAACCTAAAGGAAAACCCCCACGAATTCCTGCGCGAACACCATGCGTTACGGCCTTTCGCCGATCCCCATCCAATGGCCTTTAATTTGGCGGATCAACCGAAGTTCGCGGCGAAACGCAAGGAGTTGGAGGCGCTGTTGCTCAAGGAGATGCAGCGGCTCAACGATCCGTTCCGATTGTGGGATCAGCCGAAGCAGTGACTGAAGCCATCGACGTCTTTTGCCATTGCCTGCCGCCGCGGTTGAATGCGGCGGTGGACGCGGCCTTGGCGGCGCCGTTGCCGATGCTGGATCGGGCGCGGTCGCTCACGCCGATGGTCGATCTGGAGGCGAGGTTGCGGTTGATGGATCGATTCCCCGGCTACCGCCAGGTGCTCAGCCTTGCCTCGCCGGCGCTGGAGGCCATCGCGGGTCCGGAACGATCGCCGGAGCTCGCGCGCATCGGCAACGACGCACAGGCCGATTGGTGCGCGTCACATCCTGAGCGGTTTCCCGGTTTCATTGCCTCATTGCCAATTAACAATCCCGAGGCCGCCTTGGCCGAGGCCGCGCGCGCGGTGGAGGAATTGGGTGCGGTGGGCGTGCAGGTGTACACGCACGTGAACGGTCAGCCACTCGATGCGCCGGAGCATCGGCCGTTGTTTGAATTGATGGCGAATCTCGATCGGCCGATTTGGCTGCATCCCCTGCGCGGCGCGCACGTGCCCGATTATCCGAATGAGCCGATGAGCCGCTACGACATCTGGTGGGCCTTTGGTTGGCCGCATGAAAGCAGCGTGGCGATGGCGCGGCTGGTGTTTGCCGGTGTGTTCGATGAATGGCCGGATTTGAAAATCATCACGCACCACGCCGGTGGTACGGTGCCGATGATGGAGGGGCGATTGCAAGCGGGGCTCGATCTGTTCTCCGAACGATACCCGCCCGCCGAACCGGAAGCCGCCCGTCCGGTTTTGAACGAGCCGGCTGTCGAGGCCTTCCGGCGATTTTACGCGGACACGGCCACATTCGGTTCGCGAACCGCCATCGAATGCGGCCGTTCGTTTTTCGGCAACGACAAAATGCTTTTCGCCACCGACATGCCCTTCGATTCCGAACTCGGCACGGCCAACATCCGCGAGACACTCCGCGCCATCGAGACGATGGAGATTAAAGAATGTGACCGCACCGCCATCCTCTATGACAACGCGCGGCGTCTTTTAAATATGGAAATCTGAGCAAGATTTTGTTCTCGCGGAGACGCAGAGGCGCAGAGAAACCAAAATATTAACTCCGCGCCTCTGCGTCTCCGCGTGAGAATTCCCAAGCCGTTTTCATCAGCGGCTTCACCGCCTTCATTGTTGCGCCCTTAAACCAAACGGGTGTACACCCTTGCCGTCCCCGCGCGCCGTTGAAGGCCTCGAAAACGGTGGATTGTTCTTCAGTCACCCGCGCCTGTTCCCCGGCCGGCAACCTTACCATCCCCCACGTCTCATCCGGCCCGATGGTGGCAAAGATCTTCCCGTGAGCACGAAAATCCGGATGATTCATGTGCTCCCGCTCCTCCACCCCGGGTAGGGCGAGGGCCAATTTTCTGAATTGTTCGGACGTCACCCGGAAATTCTGCCGCACTGGGAAGGTTCGTGCTAGTTCGTTATGTGCAATTTATACATACATTTGCGAGCTAAGGTGTGGCAGTTTTGGGGCAAGTCAAACGTGGACAACAGATGAAGCAGAGCCCTTGAGAAAGTGGCATATCAATCAACCTCTGCACATTTGAGGGAATCCGATTTGTTTGGCAGAGTGTTAATTCCCATCTACTATTCAACTCATGAGTGCTTTTCTCGCGCAACTACCATCTACCGATCCCGCACAAATCCTGAGATATCGGGATCGGCAATATGCGGCGGAGTTGTTGGCGGCGGCGATTGTGCATCTCGATTTGTTTTCGTGGCTGCAGGCTAATGCCGGTGCCAGCACGGAAGCTTTACGGGCGCATTTTGATTTTGCGGAACGACCGGCGGACGTGCTGCTCACGCTTTGCCGGGCGAATGGTTTCATCGCCACCGAAGACGACCGGCATTCGCTTACGCCATTGGCCGGGGAATTTTTATGCGGCGATTCACCGTGGAACCTCCGGCCGTATTACACGCCGATTCAGGACACGCAAATCACGCAGGATTTCCTCACCGTCCTGCGCAACGGCAAACCGGCCAATTGGCAGGCGCAGGAGGATGGCAGCGACTGGCATGCCTCGATGCTGGATGAAGATTTCGCACGCGGCTTTACCGAGCTGATGAACTGCCGCGGCCTCGCTTTTGGCCAAAAACTGACGGCGGCACTGGAGCCGCAACTCGCCGGCAAAAAAACCCTGCTTGATGTTGGCGGTGGCTCGGGCATTTACGCCAGCACCATGCTCGCCGCGCAACCGCACCTCATCGGTGCGGTACTGGAGCAACCGCCGGTGGACGCCATTGCCCGCGAAGAGATTGCCAGGCACGGACTGCAGGAACGGCTGGAGGTTATCAGCGCCGACATGTTTGCCGGCGACTGGCCAACGTGCGATGTGTTGCTGCTCTCCAACGTGCTCCACGATTGGGATTTCCCCGAAGTTCGCACCCTCTGTGCCAAGGCCGCCGCGGCATTGGAATCCGGCGGCCTCTTGGTCATCCACGAAGCCTTTATCCACGACGACAAAACAGGTCCCCTGCCCGTTGCCGAATATTCCGCCCTGCTCATGAACATCTGCCAGGGCAAATGCTACACGCCCTTGGAATACGGCGGCATTCTGGCAGAACTGGATTTCGAGGTTGGCCCCTATATCGATACCATCGCCGATCGCGGCTACATGACCGCGGTGAAACGGTAGCTCTTGAATTATTTCACCTCGGGTAAGGTGGAACTTGCTCCTCCCATTCTGCCACGGCACAATTTGGCCATGCGGTATTTTCTATTTTCACTTTACTGCGCGGGCATGGTGTCCGCGGCGGACTTGAGCAAGTTGCCGGTACTGTTCACTGAAGATTTCGAGAAGGGCCACGGGCGTTGGGAGACAACGGACGCAGAGTCGTGGACGCACCGGAAGGTGGACGGCAATCAGGTGTTTGGCATCAATCGGCGCAGCAGCCAATACCGGCCGAAGGTGCGCAGTCCGCATCATATTGCGTTAATCAAGGACGTACAGGTTGCGGATTTCGTGCTGACTTTTCGTGTGAAAAGCACGAAGGACACCGGTGGCCATCGCGATTGCTGCGTGTTTTTCAACTGGCAGGATCCGCAGAATTTTTACTACGTACACCTTGGCGCCCGGCCGGATCCGCACAGCGGGCAGATCATGATCGTGAAAAATGCCCCCCGCAAGGCGATGACCCAGAACAAAAATAATACACCGTGGAAAAATGAGACATGGCACCAGGTAAAGCTCGTGCGCGACTCAAAGGCCGGCACGATCACCGTTTATTTTGATGACCTGACCAAGCCCCACATGCAGGTGACCGACAAAACCTTTGGCAAAGGCCGTATCGGCATTGGTTCGTTCGATGACATGAACGATTTCGATGACATCAAACTACGAGGCCGGTAGTTGATTGCCAAAAAATCCGGCAGCGGGATTGTCCGCTTTCCGGCATGCAGGCATAGTGCGCGCATGTTTTTACGTTTACTTGGCCCGTTGATAGGCTGGATGCTGACTGGATCGGCTCAGGCCGTATCGCCCACACCCCCCGCACCTCTGCGCCCAAATGTGGTGCTGATCTTTGTCGATGATCTGGGCTACGGTGATCTCGGGTGCTATGGCAACCCCAAGATCAAGACGCCGCACCTTGATCGATTAGCTATAGAGGGCCAGCGTTGGACCAGTTTTTATTCCTCCGGCTCCACCTGTGTCCCGAGCCGCACCGGCTTAATGAGCGGTCGCCATCCGGCATTGATCGGAAAACAAAAACTCTCCGCCGCCCCGGAGAAACTCATGCCGGCAATGTTCAAGCGGCAGGGATATGCCACCGCCATTTTGGGAAAATGGCACTTGGCCGGTTACCCCAAAGATTTTACGCAAAGCCCCATGCACCCGCTGGAGTGCGGCTTCGATTATCACTTCGGCACACCCGGCAGCAACGATGTGCCGGCACCGCCGGGCAAACGCCAGACGCGCGAGGTGTTTGACCAATGCACCAAGTTTAGCTTTCCCGTGCCGCTCATTCGCGGCCGCAAGGTAGTGGAGCATCCAACCAATCAGGAACTGCTCACGCGCCGCTACACGGCAGAGGCTGTAAAATGGATTCGTACTCCGCGGGATAAGCCGTTCTTTCTGTACCTCGCGCATAACATGCCGCATGCACCGATCTTTGCGTCCAAACAATTTCAGGGGAGCAGCGACGGCGGCCGATACGGGGATGTGATCGAGGAAATCGACTGGTCCGTCGGCCGGGTCATGGCGGCCCTCAAGCTGGCCAAGCTCGACACCAACACACTCGTCATCTTCACCAGCGACAACGGTCCATGGAGCATGTTCGGCCCGCACGGCGGTACCGCCGGACCATTGCGCGGTGAGAAAGGCACCTCATGGGAAGGCGGCTATCGCGTGCCGGGCATCTTTCATTGGCCCGGCAAAATCAAACCCGCCACCGTGCCCGGCATGGCAGCCAATCTCGACCTGTACGCCACCTTTGCCACGCTCACCGGCGGCCAACAGCCACGAGAGCTGCCCGGCTATCGGTCGCTTGATCTCACCGAAACCCTCCTGCGAGGCAAGCCCAGCCCGCGAACACAATGGCTCTTTTCCGGCAGCGCAAAAGCTTTTCGCTCAGGTGATTATAAAATCCATCTCAGCACCAAGGATCGTTCCTCTCATCCCGACACTCGCCAACGTGAGCCCGCCATCCAGCACGCGACCCCGCTTCTCTTCAACCTTAGCCGTGATCTGGGAGAACGCACTGATCTGTCCGACCGCCATCCGGAGATCATCCAGCGACTGCAAACCGAAATGAAAAAATTTTAATTCATCATGAACGCACAAGAACTACACGTCATTCAGGCACTGGAAAAAGCCGGCGCAACCGAACATCTAACTGATCGCGAAAAACACCTCATCGGCCTCGCCGTCACCATCACGCGTGGATGCGGTTTTTGTACTGGCGGCCGCACAGAAAAGGCACTGGCCGACGGTGTGTCGCAGGAAACCCTGCAAGCCACCACCGATCTGGTCGCCGCCGTAAACGCCGGTGTTGCTGTACGCACGATGCTACTCGGGATGGACGGGCTAAAGTGCGACGGCCCGGAATGCGCCTAGCTATGGCGGTTCCTCCCTCCCTCCAGCTCGGTTTTGTTTCCGCAATCGTGCCGGAGCTTTCGCTGGCTGAAGTATTGGCCTTTGCCAAGGCGCAGCGGTTTGCCTGTGTGGAGGCGATGTGCTGGCCGCGCGGCAAGGCGGAACGCAAGTATGCCGGCATCACGCACGTGGAGGTGGAGCGCTTCACCGCGGCCAAGGCCGACGAGGTGCATGCGCTGTGCGCTCAGCATGGGGTAAATTTGTCGGCCCTAGGCTATTACCCTAACCCGCTGGATCCCGATCGCAAAATGGCACGGGCGGCCGTGGCGCATCTCAAAAAGGTGATCAAGGCAGCCTCAGTGCTGGGGCTCGATACGGTAAATACCTTTGTCGGCCGCGACTGGACGCAGAGTGTGGATGCCAACTGGCCGCGCTTTCTAAAGACGTGGCGGCCATTGGTAGCTTTTGCGGAGGATCACGGCGTGCGGATTGGCGTTGAAAATTGCCCGATGTATTTCACTGGCGACGAATGGCCCGGCGGCAAAAATCTCTTCACCACGCCGGTGATCTGGCGCCGGGCGTTCAACGATATTGACAGCGATGCCTTTGGGCTCAACTACGATCCCTCGCATTTCGTACTGCAGCACATGGATCCGGCCAGTCCGTTGAAAGAATTTCAGGACAAGATTTTTCATTTCCATGCCAAGGACGTGAAGCTCCGCCGCGATCGACTGGATGAGGTGGGGGTGTTTGCCCATCCGTTGGAGTGGCATCAACCGCGCATCCCCGGCTACGGCGAGATGAATTGGGGCGCGTTCCTCGGCGACCTAATGGAGACCACCTACCGCGGCCCCGTGTGTATCGAGGTGGAGGACGATACCTTTGGCAAAACCCTGCGCGGCCGGCAGGAGGCCTTGATCGTCGCCGGCAACGTGCTGCGGCCTTACTTTGCCTGACGCTATCGCCGGCCGCGCACTTTCCAGTTCGGATCGGGCGTGTGCATTTTCTCCATCAGGTTGGCCGCATGACGGGCGAGATCCGGGCGGCGTTCGGCGTAGTTACGTTTTTCACCAGCATCGTTGGACATGTCGTACAGTTCAATCGGGCCGGTGAACATCGGCTTGCGAATGGCTTTCCATTTACCGAACCGTACGGCCTGCGCAGAGCCACGTTCATAAAACTCCCAGTACATCTCGTGCTCGCGTTTCCATTGTTTTTCGCGTGACCTACCGTGGAGCGGACCGTCAAAACTGTCGCTGTCGATATCCGCCGGCGCCTTGGCCTCCGCCAGTTCGGCAAAAGTGGCCATGAAATCGCCGAAGTACCAGTGGGCGTTGTCCGTGCCGCCGGCCTTGATGGTGCCGGGCCACCACGCGATGGTGGGCACGCGCAGACCACCCTCGGTGAGGTCACGTTTCATACCGCGCAAGGGGCCATTGGAATCAAAGTAATCGGCCTTGTGGCCGCCTTCCTGATGCGGGCCGTTGTCGGACGTAAAAATCACCAGTGTGTCGTCGGCGATCTTTAATTCGCGCAACAGGTCGATGATGCGGCCGGTGTCGCGGTCAATGTTTTGGATCATCTTGGCAAAGCCCTGTTCCGGCGCCGGCCAATCCTTGTTGGCGAATTCACCAAGATCATGCACTTCCATGCCGGCGTTGCCTGCCTCATTGTTGGCGTGCGGGATGTTGAGCGCGTAATAGAGGAAAAACGGTTGCTCGTGATTCTCGCGGATGAATTTCAGCGCATCGGCGGTAAACAAATCGGGCGCGTAGTCCACGCGCTTTACCGCCACACCACGGCCACCCATCGGTTGCCTGGGATCCTGAAAAGCTTTCCAGCGCGGCGCCATTTCGTTGCGCAGCTTTTCCACTTTGCCGTTGCGAATGAGAAACTCCGGATAAAAATTATGCGCGTGCCACATGTTGACGTACCCATAAAAATGATCGAAGCCGACATCGTTGGGATTGGTGAAATTGTCCGGTGTGCCCACACCCCATTTCCCGATACAAGCGGTGCGATACCCGGCGCCCTTGAGCATGGAGGCGAGCGTCGGCTGGCCGGGCCGGATGACAATTGGCTGCGTGGAATTGCCCCGCACCACCGTGCGCCCCATGTGCCGGCCGGTGAGCAGCACACTGCGCGACGGCGCGCACACGGTGCACCCCGCATAAAACTGCGTGAACCGCATCCCCTCCTTCGCCATCGCATCCAGCCGCGGTGTCTTCAGCGTCTTTTGCCCAAAACAACCGAGATCGCCATAGCCCAAGTCGTCAGCGAGGATGAGGACGATGTTGGGTGGCTTGGCCGCAATGACGGGCAGGGCCCAACTTAGGAACAAAAGAAAAACAAAACGCATCACGCAAGTGTGCGTTGGCTGGGTGTGAGGGGCAAGGATTGGCTTCATTTTATTCTCACGCGGCGGCGCAGAGGCGCGGAGAAAAATTAATCTGGTTTCTCCGCGCCTCTGCTGCTCTGCGTGAGGCAATTTGCGATGGAGCTCTCTTTCAATTTATCTCGAATTGGCGGGGGCCAACGGGTAGTCTCATTTCCTCATGCGTGGATTGGTGTTCAGTTTGTGGCTGGTGTTTTGCAGCGTGGGATTTGCGTTCGACAAATCTACGAATGCTTTTTTGGCGGCGCATTGTTTTGATTGTCATGGGGACGGGGCGGCGAAGGGGGGATTGGATTTGGAAAAGCTGGGGCGCGATCTTTCGGATGCGGCGGTGTTTGCGAAGTGGGAACGGATTTTCGATCGCGTGGCGGCCGGCGAAATGCCGCCGAAGAAGGTGACGGATCGGCCGGAGGCGAAGGAGCTGGCAGCCTTCCGCGCATCACTGGGCCCGCGGCTGGTGCAGGCGCATGCGGCGGCGAAGGGGACGGTGTTGCGGCGGTTGAACCGGCGCGAATACGAGAACACGATGAATGATCTCTTCGGCACGGCGCTGGAGCTGGAGGGGTTGCTGCCGGCGGACGGGCGGTCGCATGAGTTCGACAATGTCGGGCACGCGCTGGGCATTTCGATGCAGCACATGAAGATGTATTTGCACACGGCGGGCGTCGTGCTGGAGGAGGCGATTGCGAAGACGGTTGAGAAGCCCAAGCCGGACAAGAAGGTGGGGCGTTATACGGATGACAAAGGCGGCGAGCGATTCATCGGTGATACTTGGCTGAAGCTCAAGGATGATTCCATCGTACGGTTTCAGCGCACGGGCTATCCTTCGGGCATGATCCGTTCGGCGCGCACCAGCAAGGAGGGGTTTTATCGAGTGATGGTACACGGGTTTGCCTATCAATCCGATCAACCCGTCACGTTCTCGGTGGGCCTGACCACGTATGCGCGCGGTGCGCCGCAGCCGGTGGTCGGATATTTTTCCTTTCCGCCCGGCGGCCCGGACAAGATGCACACGGTGGAATTGACCGTAAAGATCGGTGCGCAATACATGATCAGTGTGGAGCCTTACGGCATCATTGATCCGGATCTTGGGCGCCGGCGTAAGGAAAAGATTCCACTGAGCACCGTGAAGACTCCCGGCCTAGGCATTCACTCCGTGGAACTGGAGGGACCGTTGTACGAGGAGTTTCCCTCGGCGGGCCACAAGCTGCTGATGGCAAGGCTGGATCGCAAAGAGATTGCGCCGCGCAATCCGAACGACCGCAACCGATCCTGGTACAAGCCGCAGTTTGAAATCAAATCCACCGATGAACAGGCCGACGCCGAACTGTCACTCGGACGTTTGGCCAATGCCGCGTTTCGTCGGCCGGTAGCGCCGCATGAGGTAATGCCATACGTGCACCTCTTCTCGGCTGAACGCAAAAAAGGTGAGCCCTTTGAGGCTGCCCTGCGCACGGCGGCCACGGCGGTGTTGAGCTCGCCGCATTTCCTGTTCCTCCGCGAACCGGCCGGGGCGCTGGACGACTTTGCCCTCGCCAATCGGCTCTCCTATTTTCTCACGCGCACCGCGCCGGATGCCGAGCTGCTCGCGCTCGCCCGCGCCGGCAAACTCCGCGCCAATCTTCGCGCGCAGACAGAGCGACTGCTGAAGGACAAACGCTTCGAGCGTTTCATCACGGACTTCACCGAGGCGTGGCTGAACCTGCGCGAGATGGATTTCACCGTTCCCGATCGCACGCTTTATCCGGAGTACGAACCCTACCTGCGCTTCTCCATGCCGCGCGAGACGGAGGCGTTCCTGCGCGAGTTGATCGCCGGCAACCATCCCGCTGCCGCCATCGTGAAGAGCGATTTTGCGATGCTCAACGATCGCATGGCCGAGCACTACGGCATCGACGGCGTTGTGGGTTCGCAGTTCCGCAAAGTGAAGCTGCCCGCCGACAGTTGGCGCGGCGGTTTCCTCAGCCAAGGCAGCGTGATGAAAGTGTCCGCCAACGGCTCGGCCACCTCACCCGTGGTGCGCGGCGTGTACGTGATGGAACGCATCCTCGGCATCACGCCCACCCCGCCGCCGCCCAACATCCCCGGCGTGGAGCCGGACATTCGCGGCGCCGCCACCCTGCGCGAACTGCTCGACAAACACCGCAACGTCGCCAGCTGCGCCTCCTGCCACAACCACATCGACCCACTCGGCTTCGCGCTGGAGAGTTTTGATGTGATCGGCCAGCGCCGCGATCGTTTCCGCAGTCAGCACTCCGAAGCCGAACGCGTTGATCGCGAGATCCTCGGCCGAAAGGTCCGCTACCGGCTCGGACCGCCCGTGGACAGTTCCGGCCAATTCCTCGATGGCAGCACGTACAACAACTTCGCCGCCTACCGCGATTACCTCGCCAGGCACGATGACCGCCTCGCCCGCGCCTTCGCCGGCAAACTGCTCACCTTCGCCACCGGCCGCGAGCTGGGCTTCTCCGACCGCGCCGAGCTCGACCGCATCGTCGCCGATACCGCCCAAAACAAACATCGCCTCCGCGACCTGTTCCATCGTATCATCCAATCAGAAATTTTCCTGAACAAGTAACATGAGCCACATCGCCACCAAGACTTCGCTAAATCGTCGCGCCTTTCTGAAGGGCACCGGCGCCACTGTGGCCCTGCCGTTCCTGAGCGCGATGACGCCGGCTTTTGCCAAGGCGGCTGCGGCTCCGAAACGATTTGTGGCGATGAATGCGGGGCTGGGATTTCATGCGCCGAATTTTATTCCCACTGAGGTGGGCGCGAATTACAAGGCGCCGGTTTACCTGCAAAAGCTTGAGAAGCACCGGGAGGATTTCACGGTGTTCTCCGGTTTGTCGCACCCAAACTCCAACGGCGCCAACGGCCACACCAGCGAGCTCACCTGGCTCACCAGCGCGCCGCGACCGGGCTTGGCGGGGTTCAAGAACACCATCTCGCTCGATCAACTGATGGCCAAGCACATTGGCGCGGCCACGCGGTTTCCCTCGATGACCGTCGGCGCGCGCGGTTCGTCGTTGTCGTGGACGGCCAATGGCGTGCAGATCCCGGTGCAGACGCATCCGACGAAAATTTTCCGGCAACTGTTTATGAACGGCACCGAGACGGAAGTGGCCGAGGAAATCAAAAACCTTGAGCGCGGCCGTAGCATTCTCGACACCGTGCTGGGCGATGCCAAGTTGCTCAGCACCACCCTCGGCGCGCGTGATCGCGAAAAGCTCGACGAGTATTTTACTTCCGTGCGCGAACTGGAAATTCGGTTGCAACAAAACAAACAGTGGGCCAACCGGCCCAAGCCGAAGGTCAACTACAAGGAACCGCAGGACGTCGCCGACCGCAACGACATCCTCGCCAAGCAACGCCTCATCTACGACCTCATCCTGCTGGCGTTGCAGACTGATTCCACGCGCGTGATCGCCTTTTCCATCGGCGGCTTCAACGCCGTGCCCAGCAACATCCCCGGCGTGCGCACCGACTGGCACATGCTTTCCCACCACGGTCGCGATGAACAGAAGATCGAGGAACTCACCCGCATCGAGGTCGCGGAGTTTGAGGTGTTCAGCAACTTCCTCACGCGACTCAAGGCCGTCAAGGAAGCCGGCGGCCATCTGCTCGACCACACCGCCATCCTGTTTGGCTCCAACCTCGGCAACGCCTCCTCGCACAGCTGGCGCAACCTGCCCATCCTCCTCGCCGGCGGCGGCTTCAAACACGGCACGCACATCGCCCACGATCAGGACAACAACACCCCCTTCGCCAACCTCTTCGTCCCCCTCGCCCAACGCATGGGCCTCGAGATCGACCGCTTCGGCAGCAGCACCGCCAGCGGCATCCGCGGGCTGGAGAGTTGAGGCGCGGTCCGGTTGGCATGATGCAGTTTTTCCACCGAATTCAATTGCTCGTGATGCTGGCGGCTTCCACTGCGGTGGCGAATGCCGAAACGCCGCGCCCGGCCAAGCCAAATATCGTCCTGATGATGGCGGATGACATGGGG
>CEVA01030473.1_pt1 | contig 18823 bp, 9 predicted proteins | sample 361521 | NCBI WGS metagenome assembly CEVA01 (sample SAMEA2622823, study PRJEB7988) | marine metagenome | isolation source: saline water (ENVO:00002010), including
AGATTGCGACGGTACCCTCCATATATCAGGCTGTAGCGGAATATCCACTTCTATCGACAGTAATGGAGTCCTCTCTATTTGCAATACAGGCGCCTGCACCACTTCCTGGGGAATGTTTATTACTGATGGAGGAGATGCTGGCAGAGATTATCTTTTACCTTCTAGTTGCTCTCAATCCCTAGAGATTTTTGGTAGTGGAGATATAGAAACACGAGCGGTTTCAGGAGAATCAGGATGGCAGCTTTATATTGCTTATACAGGAACGGGTGCGGGGGGTACTGGATGCTCCAAGTCCTTTAGTAATATTCATACGGTTTCATGGGTTCCTGACTGTGAAAATGCTACTCAAGAAGACCGACTCGACCGTTCCTATAGTGCTACCGACTGTAACGATGATCTTGATTTTATAGGACACAACGGCGTAGTCGTTACAGGAGGAAGCGGTTTCGCTGGAGGCGGGGCCACGAACCCTTCTATTTACTTTTCGACAACAGCTTTTAGCTATATCTATGATGACGCCAATGACTGGGCAGTTGGCAAATCTTACCCAGAGTCTTCTGACTATAATAGGTTCAAGATTCATGGCTGCAGCGGGATACAGACTCGCCTCCTAAATACGGGATGTAGTGATGAGGTAACGCTAGAAATCTGCTATACAGGAACGGGCGCGGGTGGAGGTGGCACTGGATGCTCTAAGTCCGTAGCTAACTATTGGGCTGGTGGCCAATATTGGGGCCCTTCGGATTGCGAAGGCGCCCTCTACGTATCAGGCTGTAGCGGAATAGCTACCTCTATTGATACCAATGGAGTTCTTTCCGTTTGCTATACAGGAACGGGCGCAGGTGGTGGTGGCACAAACGGCTGCACTTGGAGCGGTACTCCTATAGGAATAACAGGAGATGTCCTTCTTACTAATGAAGTAGACTATAGCGTAGGGGGCGTCACTCACAAAACAGTTAAAAGTACAGCCATCCTTGCGGACAACTACCCAGCTGCTGCAGCACCTGGCTGCGGCAAGAGAACCTTTGACAGTCATAATGGTATTGTTTTAGCTGGCGGGATAGACGCCAACAACAGCCTAGAAGTTTCAACCTCTGCCTATGCTTTAATTGCAGATGATGCCAATAATTTTGCTATTGGTAAAAATTACGCCCAGCACGGGAGTTCCGCCCTTAATTTCTTACGAATCAAAGGTTCGGGCGATGTCCGAACAACCCTTTTAAATACAGGAGCCAGTCAAGACACCACCCTCCTTATAGAGTATACAGGCGGTGGCGGTGGCGGCGGCGGAAGCACTGGGGTGTGTCCCGATGCAATGGAGAACATATACACCTCCGTGATCACAACTGGCTACGTTACCGTAGACACTAGTAGCGTAACCGACTTCAACTCCTCTTGCTGGGTTAGCGGTGATAGGGTTTGTATTCATGGAACAAATAACGACGGAACTAAGATTTATGTACCCGCTACTATTACTTCATATTCCGCTCCAGACCTCCGCTTCGATGGGGACTTCTCGAATAATGGAATCAAAAACTTTGCACCTACCACCCAGTTGAGCGTTTATCATGGCCCCTGCGCAATGGCTGGCAATGCGCTAGAACAAAGTATCAGTATTTGCATTGACGGAGCTGACCACGAAGGAAAAATCTTGTTTAATCCAAATTAATTTTATTTACTATAGTAGTAATGAGTGAGTGCTGTTTGGATTGTAATGATACAGGATTCCTTCCTGCCGAGTGGGCAACAGGAAATAATTTTATAAAAGAAGCAGCCCCCTTTCAAACGAGCGGTGGGTGCTGCATCCCCTGTTCTGGATTTTTGGCTGCCGACGGAACTACTAATCCCCGTAATTATGGCATACAATATATATCCGTCGATGATGGAGTGGGAGGATTCATAGAAACATGCACAGGATATAGTGGGGCCAAAAACCCAGGATATTTACCGTGGACTAGAGGAACCTGCTGCACCGCTAACTTGCACGGGATAAACCCCTACTATGACTGTAAATCGTGGCTTAATGGAGGTAATAAAGTAACCACGTGTTTTGGTGGAGGCGCTGGATGTTATACAACCACGGCTGGGGGACCTTCATTTAATTGTACATTTTACGGCTTGCCCACCCATCCAGGACGGACTAACCCATTTAATTGTTATTGCGATACAATTTCCACACATGTAACCACAAAGAGTTGTTGCATGACTACCTTTAAAGATCTATGCTGTAATGCAGCAACTTACTGGTGCTACTGCCAATACAGCGGCTTCATCCCCACGTGTCATGATTTTGTATGGGAACCAGCAACCCCTACAAATATAGATGATCCCCACTGTAGGTTTACTGGAACCCTCTATGATAATGACGGCCTAACCTCTAAAGATGAAGGAGCGGCACAGTTGTTTTTCGATGTATGTCGCAATCAATGGGCGCTACAAACGACCTATACGGGAATTAATGGCCAATGGCCCACAGGTCAATTTCTCTATGGACAATGTACTGCATGCTCAGGATTAGATCAATGTCGCGAAGAGGCGGGCTACTGGTACGGCTACTTTCAGCCAGATAGTGGGCCAGGAGAAGCGTTCGTCTGTGTCTCCCAGGGTAGTTGCGATTTTCCTTCCTTAAATAAATCCATGTGCAAAACCGTACATGCTGTAAATCTATACACCTGCGATTAATCATGTTAATATATACCCCTATCCCGCGACACCAAGCTATTTTATTTACATCACCTAAATGCGCCTGTCAAACTATAGAAAAAATCAACCTGCGCATTTTCAAGCATCCATTTTTCAACACCTTTCAAATCGGAACCCCTTACGCCAATAAAGAAGGAAACAATTCCTACGAGTATAATCAGAAAAATTTTGAAAAAATCCTTAAAAATGGAAAAGACTTTTCAAAGATAGTGGTTACGCGCAACCCTGTAAAAAGAATTTTGAGTTGCTATAACTACATGATTGTAGGAAAGCATAGGTATACATACCTTCGACCCACTGGCAAAACCTGGTTCAAGGATAGAATTGAGGCTTATACCAAAAAACCCCTCTTTGAGACCACTTTTACCGAACTAGTCGACTATACTCTGGAAACGCCTGACCACCTCCTTGATATCCATCTCTCCCCCCAGACCTTCTGCGCGGAAAATCTCAACCCCACTCATATTGTTAGGGTTGAAAATTTAAACTCAGATCTTCAGGAGATATCAGACGAGTTAAAGCTGGGGCTGGCGGTGCCTACCCACATCCAAAAGAATAAAACCAACTATAATTTCGTAAACCCCTCCGAGATCACGGATGAACTTCTTTCAAAAATCTTTGAAATCTATAAGGAAGATTTTAAAAAATTTAAACATGACCTACCAAGTGTAAAATCTATGAAAAAATATCTTGAAAAAAAATCCCATAAAGGCAGAGTTCACTGCCGCCCTATCATCCCCCAACACTCTAATATAATCCAATGAAAATTTATTCTTTTTATAATGAAGAGTATGAATGCTTCGTGGACACTTTCGTCAACTCTCTCTCCCTAACCAATCCCCAGCTGGAACCCGTAATCTCCAGGGTAAACTTTTCCGCCACAGATCTTAAAAAGAAAAAAATATTCAATGGACCACCCATCACCGAATCCCCCTCCGTAGTGGCAAATAAACTCTCCATTATCCTTAAAGCGATCAAAGATAACCCTGGGGATAAGGTTCTATATGCCGACATAGACACTAAATTCCTTAATCCATTTTTTTCGATAATTTCGCACGACCTGCAAGTCTGGGATATTCTCGGACCCCGCTTTTCTCGTAGATCTAGATCTAAAATATACCCCTCTTTTTTAGCATTTCGTGCCACCCCAGAGATGGAATCCTTTTTTAGGACAATTAATAACTCCCTTGCAACAGATAAAGAATTGTTTTTTGCAGAAGCATTTAATAGTCATGTAAAAACCCTCAAGCACTCCCGTCTCTCCTTGCACTTTTCTTCCTCCCTACTCTCTCCCGCCCCCGTTGTGAGTGGAGATGCTTTTCTATTTCATGCGGCCACCTCAATGATGGATAATACTAATATCCAAAATAAGACTCGCATGTTAAAATATGTCCAACAAGCCTCAAAGCCCCAACCTCAAAAACAAGAAATTGAACCCTTTGTTATTGATTTCCTTGCTTCGGGCTGTATGGGCCTAGATGAAACTCCCTTAAATTTAGATTGCGAAAAACTTACTTCCCACTTTTACGACCTCCTTACTCGTCCAGGCTGCAAGAGTTGCGCGCGAAGAAGAGTTCTGAAAAAATATAAAGCCTTTATTGATTCCGCCCACAAAATCCACTCCGACAATCCTGGGGCTAAAATTACCGATTCTAGTATTTATGAGTAATCAAGCACACTGCCCCCTTGAATTTTTTGACGCAATTTATTGCATTACCCTCAACCCTACATCCCACAGGGCGCAAATAGCTAGAGGACAATTTAATGAACTTGGCTTATGTGTAGAGTTTATTATAGGAGAATCCACGCAGCCCTACCAACATGGCTGCTGCAAGGCCCACATAAAATGCATAGAATTGGCAAAAAAAAAGAAATGCAAAAACGTATTAATTTTCGAGGATGATGTAGCCTTTATAAACTACAACGCGGAAATATTAAAAGAGTCCCTAGAATCCCTTCCATCCTCGTGGGAGTTATTTTTTCTCGGAGGCCTCCTTAGGGTCTCCGCCCCTGTTGAAAAAATTTCCCAAAACCTAATAAAGGCCAAGGTATCCGAAAATCACGCCTACGCTGTCAATAGCTCCGTTTTTGATGAGATACTTTCATGGAAACTCAATCCAGATGAGCAGCTTGTAAAGAGGTACAAAATATTCCGAGAATGTTATTCACTATTTCCACTCCTAACCTTTCAACTTGATCCCCAAAAGGCCTTCAGGACAATGAATGCCCTCCATTCCAACTTTAGACTACAATATCTCACTTAATATGACTACAGAAGAACAAGAAAACATCATAATAGACTTCGTCCATGGAGGCTGCTTAGATACCCAGGGTAATCCCATGAATATAGATTGTCAGCAAATCTGGGAAAACTATCAAGATGAATTACACCAGCCTGGATGTAGGGCCTGCATACGCAAAAGTATCACAACTAAATATTTCCAGTTAGTTAAAAGCGCCTACCACTTTGCGCTCAAGAATCCAGGCCAACGAATGGTTCTTAATACAAAGAGCTAATTGGCAACAGCTAGATAAAAGTTATCCTTCTCAACATTAAGAATAAAGAAGGAATCAATAGTTCCTGTGGTACGCTCACAATTGTTATTCACCAAAGTCTGCTCGCTTACAGTATTCTCATAAAAGTAATTATGATGACCAGTGAATACGTTTCCGCTAATGCTAAAATTAGCGCCGCTCTGATAGCTCTGAAAGTAGTTTCCGTCTTGATCATATAGCTTTCCGCTTTCACCCACAAAACTCATTAACCCCGACGATGTGCCCCTAAAAAGAACCATATTCTCTGCGGTAAAGGTTTGCACAAAGCCGCTTAAAAATGTTATAACGTCATTAGGTAAACAATCTGCGCAACCAAACCCAAATACAAATGGATTTCCCGTAGTCTGCGGTGGATTAATGGAGACGTTATAGGAAAAAAATCCCGTTTGAGGTGGCATTGTATAAAACATTAGTTACCTAGCAGCTTGTTTTCTAACTTTGGCCCCACGAGTTTAATGAATTTATCTGCATTGGCCGCACTCTTAAATATCCTAACCTTGCGTTTCGCGGAGACAGTAAAAGTCGTGCTTTCACCGCTTCCATCAACCTGAACCTCTAATTTCTCTAGACCTTCAGGGATGGAGGGGTAACCCATAATGGCTTCCTCGTCAGTCGAAACATTTACCCTATTGCCTTCTTTATCGGTCACAGCGGTTCCCGCAACAGTTACCGTGAGTCCATTTCTAGCCTTGTCCTGATCAAAGCTATTCTCCTGACAGAGCTCTTTAAGAGCTTTTTTAATGTTCTCTTCCCTATCCTTCTTACATTTTTCTCGAGCTTTATCATCTCCAGGACAACACTCTTCAGGATCAATACCCAAATCTTCTAAAGTAGGAGTAAGAAATTGACCTTTGGGGGATCCAAATTGATCCTCTCTGACATTTAAGGTTCCCCATCGCGGCTTTTGCACCCCATTTACCTCTTTTTTTGCGCTCTCGGGTCTAATTATATGGGTAAACTCGAACTTATCTCCCTTCATTAAGTAAGAAATATCAACGGGGCCACAAAATGTGTTCCCATCCTTATCCTCTGCCGTGGGGATTTCGAAATGTTTTTCCAACCAATCATAAAAAGTACCCCCCAACTGCACCTGATCCACTATCCAGTCGAGCTCATCACCTGCATTTTCAGCACCTTCGAGAATCCCGTACTTAGACTCTAGTTCCCCGATGGTATATAAATAGGGTAGTAGCACTATATAGGAATCCTTTAGATAAGTTTGAATATTGTCCGACTGAAACTCAATTGGGTTATTTCCAAACTTCCCAATGCGCTCTACATGAGGCTTAATTAAATCAGGAATAACCAACTGCTCCCCTTCGTCATAAAGCATAACAGCAGAATCCAGATCTATGTCACAACACTGTTCTATTTTGGTATTATTCCTAATATCTAGATTTACCTTTCTAATAGAATCCAGCTCTTCTACTTCCTCGGGTTTATTTCCGAAAATGTTAGCTTCGTAAGCGGCCCCATCAGGATCTTTAGTGCGCACGGATATAACGGGCTGTATATTCGAGCTCCATTCCCCCTTGGTCTTAAAGTCAATGCTTGTAATTTCCCCATTGTTTACATTAACAACTATAGTAGGCTTCACCGTAGGTTGAATTTCCTTTACTTGACCATTCTCCGTCACAATTCCCACAAACTCAAATAAGTCTTCGTTGACAGGGGCGACCCATCCTGTTCCCCCATCAGCGGGTATCGCATTATTGGGAACAATTTTCCATTTATTGCCCCCACCCCCAAATGAGGTGGTGGTTAATGTTTTGTCAAACTGCGCAGGCTTCCCCTGGGGATCTACGGTGTGCAATGTTGTATAAAGGGAGCAGATAAATTGTTCTATGGTGGGCCTGGCACTGTTATAAATCCCCAGAGCTTCCCCGTTGGCGTCATCCTTTCCAAAAACTGTTCCATTATATACATCGCACGGGTCCTGTTTATCTATTATCCATTTTCCGTCCTTGTTTTGTTTGGGCGGCTTAATTATTCGATAATTCTTTTCCTTGGATTCGCGGTTTTTTACAACATTATAGACCCCCCTTTTTGCGGTAGCCTGACAGGTACTGCTGCCATGCATCAGTAGGTTTTTAATAAGAGAGTTGGGCATATCTTTGGCGGCGGCACCATGAACTATGTTTAATGATTCATAGATTTCCGCAAGGGGAGTGTCTTTTACGTCCAGATTTCGGTAAAATATCTGAGGGTTGTCTTCTACGTAATTTCTTTTTTTAAATTCTCTAGGTGTTACCATTCCTCGCCCTACATAAAACCTTCCCGCGGCTTTCGCGATTGCGGCTAGTAGCCTAAACTGATGGTTTCCACTAGGCTTTTCTAACAAAGAACTAATTGCGTAATCACTGACCCTTGCTAAGTAAATTCTATTCTCCAGGGAATAAACGTGAGAATCAGGCATGGGTCCCGTAGCAGGGTCCCAAGTTTTACCCTGTAGAGGGCCAAAGGCCCAAAAGTTAGGGTTCGCTGTGTCCCCAAGATAGACATCCTGCACAATACTCTTTAAGGCCGCACTAGCGTTGTAAGCAGACTTAATTTGGGAACTAATCTGTAGCGAGGGATTAAGAAGTCGAGCCGTAAGACAGTCGTCTCCGTAAACCCAGTCACCCCCCTCTCCCTGTTTATTCAAAAGCTGTTTGGTTTCAGCGGCGTTTGCGCCACTACTTTTAAATAGCTTATCGACCACACTATTCGACTCAACCCCATAATTTAGGGAGGTTTCTATATCCTCTCCATCGTGATCCTTAGCCACATTATCCCCCTCTTGAGCGATTCCTGGTTGCGGCCCTGGTGAACCAGCACCCATGCTTGGCGACGCATTACTTCCCTTACCCTCCTGAAAAGGTTTATTAGCAATTTTTTTCATCAAGACATAGGTTGCAAAAAAATCACCTCCCAGGGCTGCCGCCTTGACTAGTCGAATGTAATCCAGATATTCCACCCCACTCTCCCTATTAGGTAAAAATACATCCCAATGCCTTAAATCTTCTTTTGCATTTCCCTGGGTGGCGCCATTCTGTTCAGGAATATACTTATAGTCATACCAGACCTTCTCGCCGCCAGCATCTCTATACTTTTCAGTTTTACATTTATAAATAGGATAATTCAATACGTCGAGTAAATATTTCGTATCTGGAACACTTTTCCCGTCCTCTTCACCATCCTTGCCAAAGTAGGCCGAAGCTCCCTGAGAGAAGGTATCCTCAATGCTGTAACTATAGTTTCGGCCAATTATATTTTTCCCCTTGTTTAAGATTGCATCAATGCAAAACTCCATATCCTTATAAGGAAAACCTGAACGCAAGTCCATTAAGTAAATTTTATCTTTAGTCGGATGCCAATAAAAGGTAAACCCCAACTTTTGCCCCCAGGCACTTAATACTGATCTAAGGCTACCATTAAATCCGTAAAGATAACCTTGATCCTTATATCCCGCCCGCTTAGTATTTATTGCTTTACCCGTCTTGGGGTCTTTTTTATCTCTTTCAATTATTCCAAATTCCTTTAAAATCCTGAGTTGTCTGCTGGGTAATTTACCCCCAATAGAACCTTTAGCTTTAATAGCGTCGGCTAAATCTGCAGCGGTGTACAACACCTCCCCCCTGATGGTGCCTGCTTGTTGATTGGGGTCGGGGGCGGCGACTGTTTTCTGAGAAGGGTCTTTAATAAACTCCTCTCCTACAATTATGACATGCTTATCCCCGTCAAGACTAGTCCTCAACTCTTCATTCATAGCCTTAGTTGGGACATTCCTGATATCCAGTAGTATAAAATACTTATCTAAAAAATTTATCGAACGGTCATAATAGGTTACCTGTAAAACATTCCCAGAGGGCTGCTCTTGAATGGAATAAGCCAATGGATGCATTCTGAGGGGTCCCCACTCCCCAATTTTTAAGGTGTCATAAGTTTTTGTCCCATTTTTACCAATACGCGCCTTCAGTGCTGTTTCGTCATATTCTCCATTCTCGCTTAAAAAACTTACCGAGCACCTACTTGGACCATTAAAACCCACACTATAACTAGCATTAAAAGCATATCCCCCAAAAAGGAAGTTACTTCCATTTACCGTTATACCTTTACTGCTTCTAATTGTGCTAGCCATCCCAATAGTCTCCTGAGCTATATCTCATACCTATAGCTCCATTTATATTATACACTATACCCGTTACGGAATCTATTATATTTATACCCGTCTGAATAAGGTCTACCCCCGTAGAATGTTGGATAAATTGACTCGGGGGCTGCCTCACTCCGTTGAGATAATAAATTACCGTATCCCAGGGCTGTGCGTGGTCAAAGTTTTGGTCGTAGGTCCCAATTCCTGTAATAGATGCTTGTCCAGGTTGCAGGGGTAATGTGGTAAAATGTCCCGTTAGCCCCGTTGACACAATCGTTCCCGTTGGGCGGAATAGTCCTCCTGCGGATTCGTAATCTATGCCTGAATATATTTTTTGACCATTAAAGAATACCTGGGTATCGTCTGCGGAGATTTCGGAGAAGGGGGCCGAATTATATTGCCCAGAGCCAGTAATGATTAATCTTGCCTTAGATCCTGTTTGATTTAAATCACAAAGAACTTCGTCCGTATTGAAGGATGGACTCGTAGATTGAAAAGTATTTTGAAACAAAGCAGATCCACTTTGAAAGAAGTCACCACTATTTACATTAAAAACTTTTTCATAGTATTCGTTTTCCGTTACCAGGGGGGTCCCCTCGAATTGCTGTAGCCCATTAAGAAAAAGAGCTACCCCACTCCCCGATTCCAGCAAATAGGTATTTCTTTCAAAAAGGGAGTTATAACCATAAGGGGTAATCACATTGGAGCGCACAGGGGAAATGCCCGTTATAATTTCTACAAAGTCTCCCGTCTCCCCATTGAGCACATTATCGGAAGACGTGCGTTGCCCTATATAATACACGGTATCAGGAAGGTACTTAACGCGCTCCACATCAACTAATCCGCTAATTTCTCCCGTAGCTAAGTAATGGGTTACGCCATAAAGCGGAGTGTACCCCGTACCTGTTGAAATTACCCCTGTAACTCCCGAACTCACATAAACATCTCGCGTTCCACTAACGTTGAAACCAGATGTGCCTGTAATAAATCCCGTTATACGGGTTCCTGCCGACGAAGCTATAAAACCACTGTATGTATCTACATAAAAGGGGTAATTATTGTCCAGAAAACCCGTGGTACTGGATACTAATTCATAATAAATGTCTCCAGCAACAACAGGTCCCGACAGGGCACTGCCAGTTGGGGTAACCCCCGAATTAGTAAAACCTTCAGTTCCACTCAAGACTCCTGTAAAGTATAGGTTTCCCGTCTCTCCCGTAGGAATAGCTTCGTATCCAGTAACCAACCCCGTAAGGGATCCTGATATAGCTGACGAAACAGTTGTATCCTGAAAGAACGCACGAGATACCTCTTCCAGCATTCCAAAACCAAAAATATCTGAAAAATATAAAAACTCATCCACGTACCCTTCGTATTGGTATTCCCCTGTGCCTATGTACCAGTCATAAGATGGACGAATAAAATTTTCATCTACAGTAAACTCGGTGCTATTGAAATCGTCTGTAGCGGCATCATAATGCCACATTCCAACGTTTCCGCCGTCCAACCTTACCCCGTAAATGTTTTGCGCTGCAGCCACGGAATTCAAGGTATAAATAGTGGGAACTAATTCATTATAATTCCTGAAATAAAGTTTATTAGCTGCGTTTAGCCCTAGTTCCCAACCGCTTGTGGGCGCCGTATACCCCGAAAAGTTCCCTCCATTGGTAAAATTACTAAACAACACTCCTGGATTCACATTTGACTTTTGAACCGATAGTAAAAAAGTAGCCCCGCCACTATATCCGCTATTGAGCCCGTTATCTGCATGAGCCACCTTTATATACCCATGATTAAAGTTACCACTTCCTGAGCTTCCCGTAAAAGAATCTACATCTCCGTAAATTCGGCCTGAATATAAACTGTCAGCATTAGGTTGCGACGATACATATGTTGCCTCATCCGCAAAAGCCCCCGTATTAGTAAAGTACATTCCAGACCAACCTGAAAAGGGGGACGTATGAGTGTCCCAATTCCAGCAATCCATAGAGGGAGTAACGCAAGAAAGCTGGGGCCCCCATGGATAAGATCCCGTGCAGCAATTATAATTTCTTTTATTAGGGTTAGTAATGCTTGCTCCTGGCCAGTTATTCCATATATTCCAGGTCCCTAGATAATAATCTTCATCATAATATAGCCGCATGTCAAAACCAGGGGCCCCACTGGCGCCCGAAAATCCAGGCCTGCCGTCCTGAATACCCGTATAGATATAGTCTTGAGCCCAATAAGCCATCACTCCTGATGCTTCAGCAGGGGTGATGGTGGCGTTATCATCAACCCAAGCCTGCAAGTTGGGAGCAACAATAGTTATCGCATCACCTGTCTTCGCCTCATCGACAACATAATTTTCAAAATCATAGAATATTTTAAATACCCCACTATCGACAGAGTACTTATCTAAAATAAAATTAACCGCGTCCCTACTCACCCTATTTTAAACTGCGAAATTGCAGCCTCCGATCCTCTTGAGTTTACTTCTGAAGTGGGGGAATGAAAGCTCCATTTATAATCGTAGCTAACATTATCCTTCTTGTCCTCACTTTCGCTTTTTTGTGTTTGAATTTCATCTTGCGTAAGCCCACAATATTTCCTGTATTTATTATTGGCTATATTTTCCATGGTAGATCCCCCAGCCGAATAAACGTTAATTTGCCCCGCAATCCCAAATGTACACCTATCCCTGAATCCCATCCAGAGTAAGTCGAATGAATTCTGACCGCCCACATCATCTTCCCCTCCGCAATTCTGATTAACACAGTAATTGGGTCGATTTAATTCTTTCTGGGCAATGTGCTGAAGGCTGGGAGTAAACGACATATTATGGTTAGCTTTATGATGTCCGTGAGTTATGCGGTTGTCAAATTGCATACTATACTGGATAGTAGGGGCAAAGGTGTTTTCGGTAACATTAATGGCTAATGCATCTTTCTGGAAAACCACATCCCCAGGAAGATTGTTTATATCATTATCCTGTAGGTATTCCGAGTATGCCTCTTGACAATAATTTGCGTATCTGCCATTTATATTTTTACCTGAAGCCTTGCAGGTATCACTTCCACAAAAATGTTTCCTTATCTTTTTAAGTCTGCAGGCCTTGGGTCCTGTTGCTGAAATTGTTCCCTGAATTGAAACTCGAATAAGGCTGCCGCCCGAGTCCTCAGATACGGTTATATTATAATCATCTATTACCTCCTCCCGACCCTTCTCGAGAGTTATAGTGAAGGAAATGGATTTGTTTGTTGAGTCCTCCTTTATATCCTCCGATAATAAAAATGGATCAACGGCTGGTGGGTCATTAAATGTTCCCTTTAAATCTTTATACGCCTTTCTTACATCATCCCAAGTTCCGTGGCGCCCTCCGTCTATTTTTCCTGAATGGACCACCCTCCTACTTTCCCCCCACGACTCCTCAATACTTTTTGTGTGACGTACTACAATCTCACCACCCGCCGCCCTGGTCAAATCAGAGGTATAAGTTTTTGACATGGAATAGTCGGCGGTAATGCGATCAATATTTTCACTGACGTTAACTAAATATTTTCCCCAAGCAGGGTCTTTGGATTTAATAATATTTCCCCTTACGCAGCCCGCCCCAATTTTTTCCTCTACGAAACGCTTGGCGTTCGCCAGTGCATTGCTACTTCCGCCTGCGGTAGTAGTATTTAAACCACGACACGATACGGTATGGGTCAAGGTTGCGGTCCCATCTTCATTTTCCGCCACCTCCACAGTATCCGAAGGATCAATAACTCTATATAATTGAGCAAAAGAATCCTCGGGGTAGCTTTCGAGAGTTATAGAATAATCTATAAAAGTTTTCGCACCCTCTTGAGGCCCAACATCCACCGACATAACTCGCACTAATTCTATATTTTCCAACCCTTCGATCTCTAAAGTGTGAAAGTCTTCACTAAATGCATTGATTATCGCTTCTCTCTTATCCTCTAAAGTGAGGCCGCTATTATCGCATTCGGTTATCTGCCCCCTAAGGGTAATAGACTCTTTGCGACACCATCGCCCCTCTCCCCCTGCCACATCAGGAGAAAGGTACTCTACTGTTTTACTGACAAATGGTACAGGATAAGCGGGGGTATTGTTGGGCCATGTGCCTGCATTACTAAAAGCAAAGGAATTGTAAGTAATTGTCGTGTCTCCAAAGTCACCCATTATTTCCACCCAATATTAAGATTTAGCTTTATATCATTATCATCACTAAAGGAGTAATTACAATTATCTATAAAGGTATAGGAATCCTGAGGCTTTGCCGCTGAAGGCCAAAATGCGGCATCATCCAGTTTGTTTTTTGCCAGATCTAGGAGATTATCTAGAGTTGCATGCCTTTTCCCAACCATCTCTATGTTCGCTGCAACCGTATTTCTACCATAAGTCTCCCGTGTTTGCAGCACTTGTTTCCTATTTGGCTGATTAATCACGTTCCCCACTTTATGGCGCTGGGTACCCGTATTTTGTGACTCCTTCATGGTAATACTTTTTGCATAACCATCGTTCTCCGCAAATTCGGGAGCTTCAGATACCATCTGGCTATAAGAGATTTTAACCTGCCAAGGACTCTTAGTGATGGAGTTGGTTACTAATCGTGGAGAGGGGTCGCTTAAGATGTCTTTAATCCTAGGAGTGCCTCCGCCGTCTGGCTCTACAAAACCATTGGCCCCTAGAAGGTCTGCCCAGTATTCTTTTACCTTCAACCAGCTCACATCCCCATCGTCATCCGTGTCGTTCTCAACTTCGCCTTTTGTTTTTCCTATAATAGACCCATTTTCGGTGGCCCGATACAAGTCACCCTTTTCTCCATTAATAGCCTCAGTAGTAACGGTATATTCGTGTACAACGACATCCTGATACTTGGGATCATTGGTGCAAGTAATATCATAAGTCGAGTGGCCCCTAAAAGTATCATAAACTCTTCCCTTTTTAATTACCAATAAATCTCCCCCTGGGTCGGTAATAAGATCGTCTATGTCGGGACAGTCCCATAAAAGTTTATAATAATTAAAGACCTCCACCAATCTTCCCCCTGGCTTAATTGCGTCGTTTATTTCTCCATCCACCGAGGGTAGTTCTCGCTCTATCTCGTCTCCCCCTTTAGTATTAAGGCCTAAAAGCTGTCCATTTTCTCCCACACTAACTACCCCATCTTCTCCCAATGTAATACTTTGACGAATTATAGAAGAATAATCCACAGAGTCTATATTATAAGCAGTAAAATCCTCAGTAAAAGCGGCTGTTTTATTAAGCAGGTCGACACTTTCTCTCAATAATCTTTTTTTACCTTTGCCGTAATCAGAATATAATCCCTCTACCTCCGTATCTATTAGTGCAAAAGATGGTCTAGACCCCGCTCCACCGCGAATTATTTCCTCCGCACAATCATAGGCCTCCTGAACTTCACCAGGGATACATCCTGCGGTAGTGGTCAATTGAGTGGCCGCACTAAATTTTAAATTTAGGGTATAAGAATAAGAAGTAGAGTCAGGGCCCCGCTCAAAGGTAAATTCCTCACTGAAATCCTCTAGATTTTTTCCGTTAGCCTTTAGGTCATTAAGTCCTTTGTAGTAATCCCCCGCCATTTGACTCAGGTCCCCATCCTCATACACTTCGAATGAAAGCGTCGCTTTAGTATGAGTGACCCAGATACCCTCTTCCAGGTTAAAGTCTATTAATTTGGCACGCCCAAAGCTTATAGAGTTAATTGTCAAGCTGGTCCAGTTTTTGGTTTTTCGCAACGCATCAGCAGTTGTGGCGCAACTTCCAACCCCCTCACTGTTTACAGCATCCAGTTTTGCCACTTCTACCGTGATATTCTTACGAGTCCCAAACCTAAAATCACTTCCAAACCGTTCGGGAGCCGTGGCTACCGACAGGACAGTTGCATCAGTTATAGTTAAAGCGGCCATTACGAACTCCCATCGTTGCCAGGTTGATTAAGTCGTGGAGTATTTGTGGGGGGTTGCGCAATCTCACTAAAGGGATCGTTATTATTAAAGGCTTCATTAACTTTCGCGCTAGTTACATCGGAAACTGTATTCTCCACTGCCCCCTGAACCGCTCCAGCTATAGCCCCCGAATCTATTCCATCCACCGTAAGGGCCATGGTATTTTCTACCGTAGTATGGATTCCCTCAGCCGCAGCCCCAATAAATTCTCCCACGCTCTCCATCATATTATTAAGGAGTTCCCTCAGGGAATCTAAACCATCTATACCTACATTGCCCGCCGCCTGGAAATTAGGCACAAATCCTTGGGCAGCGGTAAAAATTTGATTACGTTGGATGGGGGATAAGCCTTGCTTTGCCATCTCCCTATCGTACTCCGAGTGCTGAGGCTTGGCGGGCACAACAAAAGGATCACTGGATAAATTGGTTTGAACCACCTTTTCAGCCCATTTACCACGAGCCACATAAGTTGAATTTTGACCGTTGAGCTTGATGTTCTCAACCTGACTTTCCTTAACTCCAGCCTGCCCGATGTCGCGGTTGGCAACAATCTCAGCCATCTTCCTGGACAAATTAGGAATAAAACCCTGACTCCGAGACAACTTGCTGAAATCCTTTATAGGAGGATGAAGCGGTGCTGCCCCAAACTGCCCCGTAGCTTCCTGTGCTTCTAAAAGCTCCCACCTTCTTTGCTCCGTCATGGCATCCAGACCCTTATTAATATCAATAGCAGTCTTAAGGTTTAGATAGGCAGCTTTCTCTTTGTCAACTATCCCGAGCTTCTCCCCAATCCACTTTAAGGGGCGCAGTGGCTGAATATTATATTCCGCGCGCGCACTAGTAGCCCCTTTCGCATCTAACGTACCCGACCTAAGGCCCCCCAGCGGAATTCTTCTCTTTCCCGCCTGTAGACCTAAGTGTGCCGACGCATCTTTTAGCTTGGCTTGAGGCAGAGGTATGCCAAAATCAACCGCCTTAAAAGCCCCCTGTTGAGAAAGCTTTAATGATCTTAAGCGATTCTTTTCCCTCACTGAAAGGCCGCCTCTTTTCATTTTGCCTCTGGCTTCGAGTTGGGCAATCCGCTCCCCAATATTACTTTCGGCTGTCTTCTGTCCAGCCGAAGCGGTCAATTTTTTCTGACCGAAAATGCCGCCCTCCACATAGCCCGCTGAGCTCCCCGCTACCTCGATTGACTTGGCCGCCTCCATGATCACCTTGTTTGATATATTTGCGCCAGGTGCATACATAGCTCGAAGATCTTTAATTTTACCCTTGGTTTCCTTATTGGTACCTCCCAGCAGAATGTCATGATCTAGAGTCAGGTTTATATTTTCACCCCCCCACGGCTTTTTTCCCGTTAGCTTTTGCCCCAACGTTTTAAAGAATCCCTCCTTGGGTTTTTGGCTGAGCACAGCTTCCATTTGCGCACTTCGGTCTATTTGCTGAAATTTTTGCTTGCGCTCGGCCCATGGACTCAGTGGCTGCTTACCCCTTGCTTGTTTTACTTTTTCTTTTACTTCTGCTCTTTTTTTGGCAGACGCCTTGCCGACGCTCAATTCATTACTCGTTGGGGTCGCCTTCACCCTATTGACCTCGGCCATCAGTTCTTCCATTGAGGCGCCAGCTTGAGCCATTCGGTTTAAGTTCCTCCACTTATCTTCATCTTCTAGGCTTTTAAAATTAGGAATGAATCCCCCCGCCAACCCTTGTACGGCAGGAACTGCATCGAGCCCACGATTCAAGCGATCTTCTACTGCTCGATCTTTGGCGATTGCGTCGTCGCCCCTCTTTTTTCCTGTTGCACGTTTTTTGAATTTAGCAGTTCGAGCGGCCAAAGCCTCATCAAAGCTAGCAAATTTTCCCCCAGTTTTCCTTAAGTATTCGTCTCTTTTAAATTGTTCACGGCGTGCGGCTTTTGCGTCCCAAAAGTCATCATAAGACTCGAAGTCCCCGATCTGCAACTTAGGTTTGCCCGTATAGTCCACCTCAATACCTTGATCCAAAAGAAGTTTTTCGGTAATTTTCTTTTTGAGCTGGGGGCTAACTAGTTTGGTCCCCGTTATGTCATTTAAATTGTGGATTTGCTGTACGGCCTTATTGCGCTGGTCAGGAGTCAAGGAATTGAATTTGGCCATAAAGCTCCCATCTTGCAATGAAGCTAATAAGGCCAGCATTGTACCCCCCGTTTTCCCAATGCCAAGGGACTCCTCTCCCTTGCCAGACAGGAAAAGCTTCATGGTGGGAGTGTCTGCAACGTCGCGAAAACTACTGGGGTTAAATTTAATTAACTGTCCAATTTGTGTCACGTCCAACCCGAGCTTCTTTCCATCTGCGTCGACTTGCTGTCGCATCATTGCAGGAGCTAAAGCTCCACGCCTGGCCAAGCCTTTTACGTATTTGATTTGCTTGTCTTTTAGGGCTTCGTCCTTAATAAGTTTCTCCATTTGGTCGCCCCCAATCAGCTCTGGGACGTCCTTCCCCACCTCCGTCAGTATGGTGTTTAATAGATTGCTATCGGGAGCAACGCTGGACACAAACCGATCTCCCACAAAACGCCCTCCTTTAAAGTCACTTGCGTGGAGTTGAATATGCCTAATCAGTTCGTCCTTCCTCTCCCTATTAGCAGGATCCTGCAAGTAGGTTCCAAGCATGTTGTTTTTGGCTAGGTTTTCTATGAATGCCGTTTTATCTACAATTTCTTGCGTTTCCATGAGGCCCAATAACTCTTCCCAGCGATTTGCCTCCCCTTGGCCCCAAAGCTCATGTCTTCGCTGGCCCATACCAATACCCATACCCAGGGCACCCCCATCAACATTCTTACTTAACAAGGTCTGAAGTGATGTCTTAACTTTTTGTTTGGTTCGCCTTGACCAACCCTGCGGGTCATCTTTGTTTCTTTTGATGTGAGGCATAGCCAACAATTCTTCTATTTTACTGGTGGGAGTATTTCGGAGCCAATCATCCAAGCGACCTGCATCCATTAGCATTTCTACTCGTCGTGCTTCCATGGCCATCTTAGTTGATTCCTCTAGGGCTGCAAAGTCACCCTTGGATTTATATGCATCCTCAAAATCCTTAGGTTTGAGGAAGCCTTTCTTTTTTTCATCTAAAAATTTATCTAAAGCTTCTCGATCTTGACCGCTACCCATCACCGATGCATCGACCACGGCCCTGCGTCCAAATTTCTTGATCTCAGCCTGGGATTTGTTCGAAAGTAAATTGAGCGCAAAAGCGGGATCATCAGCAAATCTATTACCGTAGGCCCCCTCTATTCCTGCTCCGCTGAGAGTTTGGAAATTAGATTTAAGTTCTTCTCGCGCCCCCTCAGGAAGACCCTTCCACCAAGCAGGAAACCCTTCCTCATCAGTTTGGCTTTTGACCGCTACATTTCTGAGCATCGGCAGGATTTCGCGCTCATCCACTGCACCCATTTGGTTTTCAATGAATTTTTCCCTTTGTCTTTCTGCGGCGTCCA
>CEVA01043080.1_pt1 | contig 18816 bp, 12 predicted proteins | sample 361521 | NCBI WGS metagenome assembly CEVA01 (sample SAMEA2622823, study PRJEB7988) | marine metagenome | isolation source: saline water (ENVO:00002010), including
CGCGCGGGTGTCGATCCGAGCTCGGTTGTCCAGGCCATCCGAGGAGTGCGGCTGGCCGACCCGGACGGGCTTCACGAGATTCCCTGTCGGGGATGGATGATCGATCGTACCCGGTTCGACAAGACGCTGGCGATTCAGGCGCTCGAATCGGGTGCCGATCTCTGTAACGCGTTCGTACTGTTCAGCCGCGAAGGTGAAGTCGTCGCCCGCAGGAACGGCAGCGAAGCTCGATTCCGGGGGCGCGTGATCATCGGCGCGGACGGCGCTTCTTCGGTCGTTGTCCGACGTCGTGGCAATGACGAGGTGACGTATCTCTCGGCACTGCAGTACGAGGTCGGGTTGAACGACGATGAAGAATGGATGGAACTGATCAGCCCGTTGCCCGCAGGACCTGGGTTCGGATGGTTCGTCCCGAGCGGACGTACGGCTCGGCTGGGAGTGGCAGTCGAACGGTCGCGGGCCAAGAGTCTGCGGGCTTCGGCAGGAGCATTGCTACGGCGCTATGAATCCGAACGGCGGGTGTTTCCAAACGCCATTCTGGCGGCCTCAGGTGGATTGATTCCGATTTCTCGCAGAAGCCTGAAGGCGGTCTCTGGTGTGCTTCCCGCGGGAGACTCTTGCGGCTACCTGGGGCCGATCGGGGGGTCCGGCATCGCCGCGGCCGTTCTGCTTGGAGAAGCCTCCGGGCGCCTTGCGTCTGCATCGGTGGGGGCCGGCGATGCAAAAATACTACAGGACTACGCGAACGAAGCGATGCAGATGATTCCCGGCCCGGCGGACGGCCCGGTTAATCCGTTATCCAACCTACGTGGCGGGCTTGAAGCAATCGGGGACTGGCATCCGCCCCCCGTCCCCGCCTGAGTGCCATCGACAGGAGGACACCCATGGCTGTGACCGTACGCATCCCCACCCCACTTCGCAGGTTCACCAACGATCAATCCGACGTCGAGATCGACGGCGGGACGGTCGGCGAGGTGGTGGACAACCTGGAAGCCGCTTACGCGGGGATCAAAGAGAAACTGGTCGACGAGGCGGGGGACATCCGTCGTTTCGTGAATGTCTACGTAAACGACGAAGACATTCGCTTCCTGGACGGGGCTCAGACCCCGGTCAAGGCAGGCGACAGCGTGACGATCGTGCCTGCCATCGCGGGAGGCTGAGCGCGGCGTGCACATTTCAGCAAAGACAGACTACGGGCTTCGTGCAGTCCTCGAACTCTCCATTCACTTCGGAGAGGGGTGCATTCACAGCGGCGATATCGCGGCGGCGCAGAACATCCCAGAGTCCTACCTGGTTCAACTCCTGAATCAACTCAGAAAGGCCGGCCTGATTCGCAGTACGCGAGGGCCCAAAGGAGGGCACCAACTCGTTCGTCGTCCTGACGAGGTGACGGTGCGCGAAGTGACGTCCGCGCTGGAAGGTCCCGTGGATCTGAACGGAAAAGGCGAAGAACGATCGCCCGCTTCACCGGCAGCGGACGTGTTTCGTGAAGTCTGGGACGATGTCGAGAACGCGATCGATTCCGTACTTTCCGGAACAACGTTCGCCGATCTGGTACGCCGGCAGAGTCGGTCGGCGATCACCTTCAGGATTTGATGATGTCCTCCCGGCGAGTCGATTCGGTTCTTGAGCTGATTTGCTCGACTCCTGTGGTGCGTTTCAACCGCCTCACCCCTGAAGGCGGGGCGGAGGTGTGGGGCAAGCTGGAGTCGCTCAACCCGGGGGGTAGCTTAAAGGATCGTGTGGCCATTGCGATGATCGAAGACGCCGAGAGCCGCGGTGTTCTCAACCCGGGGATGACCATTATCGAGTCGACTTCGGGGAACACGGGTATAGGGCTCGCCATGGTGGCGGCGGTCAAAGGTTATCGACTGATCATCACGATGCCTGAAGGGGCTAGTGAGGAGCGTCAACAGTTGCTGCGTGCGTATGGAGCCGAAGTCATTCTGACATCTTCCTACGACGGGATGCAGGGGACGATCGATCGGGCCGAAGCGTTGAAGGACGAAATCGCCGACGCGTTCATACCACGACAGTTCGAGAACCCGGCCAACCCCGAGTTCCATCGGAAGACGACGGGGCAAGAGATCCTGGATCAGATGGAGAGTGTGCCCGATGCGTTCGTAGCCGGTGTGGGGACCGGAGGAACGATTACGGGGGTGGGGGAAGTCCTGAAGAAGCAGTCGCCCGGGATCCAGATTGTGGCTGTCGAGCCGGCCGATTCGGCGGTCCTGTCGGGCGGAGATCCAGGCCCGACTGAGATCGATGGTTTGGGTGCGGGGTTCGTTCCGCCCATCTTGAATCGCGAAGTGATCGATCGGATCGTGAAGGTGTCGAATGGGGATGCACGGCGGATGGCCCGAAGGCTGGCTCGGGAGGAGGGGATTCTTGCAGGCATCTCGTCCGGTGCGGCAGTGCACGCGGCCGTCGAACACGCAGCATCCCTTCCCAAAGGGAAGAAGGTCGTCGTGATTGTCTGCGATACGGGAGAGCGTTATCTGGGGAGTTTTCTCTTCGGGTGAACCCTTCAGATGTCTTGAATCGAAGAAACGAAAAAAGCCCGTCGATGATCGACGGGCTTTTTTCGTTTCCGGTAGGTAGTATCAGGCTTCGAGTGCGTCAACGTGCCTGGCCAGCCTCGACTTGTATCGTGCGCCCGTGCGCTCGTGCAGCACGCCTTTCTTGATCGTTCGGTCAATCACGGACATAGCCTGGGGCAGGAGCGCCTCAGCTTCGGCCTTGTTTTCCGTGGCTCTGAGCTTCTTGACCGTGGACCGGAACAGGGTCCGAACACCTTTGTTGCGCTGAGCGGCCTTTTGGGCCTGGCGGTGTCTTTTCTGAGACGATTTGAGTGTGGGCAACGATCTTCCTCCTTGGATCCTGATTTGTAGACTTTGGAATATACCAGTGTGCCTAATAGAGCACAAGTCTTTTGATTAGATCCATAGGACAGTTCAAGACCGTACGGTTGTTCGCCGATACATCAGGTAAGTGCTTTGCCAGCCTGAAAGGACGACCGGATGGAATTCTGGATGATCCCGTTTGTTGCGGTCAGTGTGCTGATTCTGTTTCTGCTGTCTCTGGTGGTGGTGGAGTACCAGGAGCAGCGAATTCGACGATACGATGTCTCACGCCAGCTTCGTCAGCGGCTCTGACGGGCAGCTCGCTTTGCCCGCTCCAGGTTGCTTTCGCAGGCTTCGATCCTTCCCTCCGCGAACTTTACGAACTGCTCGTCTCCCTTCCATAGTGTCAGGAACGTCTCGAAGAGCGTTTTCGCTTCACTCCACCGTCTGAGTCCATACTGAAGTGTGCCCAAGCTGAAGTAGGCCCTCGGGAACGCTGGATCGGCCTCGATTGCCTGCTTGTAGGCTTGCTCGGCCTGCCCCGGACTTCCCATGACCTCCAGGGTCTGTCCCATACCCCAGTGAACGAGGGCTTCACCGGGACTTAAATCTGCGGCGGTCCGGTAGTGATCGAGGGCCTCTCCGTAGCGTTTCTTCCGAGACAACAGTTCAGCCAGATTGTTGTGCGCGGGGGCGAGTTCGGGGTCTGTGTCCAACGCACGCCGATAGTAGACTTCTGACGAATCGATTTCGCCCCTGGCTTTGAGGATATTCCCCAGATTGTTGTTTGCCCCCGCGTCGCCTGCATCCTCTTCCAAAATCATCCGATACTGCGTTTCCGCCCGACGAACATTCCCGGTGGCCTTGTAAAGGGCGCCAAGGTTGTTTCGCACTGTCCTCGCGCCGGGATAAATCGACAGGGCTGTTTCATACTCTGCCAAAGCTTCGGCGTTTTTCCCTGAACGTTTGTAGATGATCCCGAGCCCGTTGTGGGCGCGCCACGAGTATGGGGACTGCTCCAAGGTCTGGCGATAGAGTACTTCTGCTTCTGCATACCTTCCTTGTTGTTCGAGGCTGCGGCCCAGAACGATCATCGCGTGCGGTCGGAACGTGCCGGCTGCCAGGGCCAGCCTCGCTTCTGTTTCGACATTGCCCCATCGCTTGTGGTGTTCCTCACTGAGAGACCGGAGGAAATGCCGGTCGAATACAATCTGGGAATCGATCGTGACGATCGAGCCAACGCCCAGCAGGATGAGAATTCCCAAGAGTGCGGACGAGATCGGGCGGTTCAGGTCAATTCGGCTCGATTCGAGTTGGGCCACGCTGCCGCCGATGAGGAAGAGGAATACCATGGCCTGCGGTTGCTCTCGCGGAAAACTGAAGATGCCGTGCACGGCAAGTCCCACGACAGCCGCAGCCAGGAATGGCGTCAGTAGCGATCCCTCTTCGTCATCCTTTCTTCTGTAGAACTGGACGAGCAGCCACACGGGGATCGCCGCGTAAATCACGCCGGCCAGGATCCCACTCTCGGCGGCGACCCACAGATAGTCGTTGTGAGGCCGTTTGGGAGAAGAGTCGGATCGAAGCATGGTGCCGCCATCGTAGGCTGGATAGATGTGCTGCCAGCTGCCCAATCCGACACCCGTGATCAGGTGATCCCAGATCAACTGGCTGGTGTGGCCCCACATATCGAGCCTTCCACGGTCGCCCGATCCCATTGAGGCGAAGGTGGAGACAACGTCGGATTTTTTCTCATCGAATCGTTGGAGTCCCGTGTCCACGAATCGTTCACTAAACGGTGCCAGTACGAGGACGAGAGCGACTACGCCCCCTACGATGATTCGCCTGGATGGCTCAGCCATTGCAGTAAGGAATGCGTTCCTCGCAGAGGCGGACCACAGGATGAGGACGGTGCACGTCAGAGCGCCGATCCCGAATCCAAGCCACGCCCCCCGAGTACGCGTGTACACGAGGAACAACGTCGAAAGGCCGGCGGCAAGAGTGGTGACCAGGATTGAAAGTGTCGATCGAGCCCGAATGGCGTGACTCGCAACCAGAGGGATGGCACAGACAAGGAACATGGCCGCAAAATTCCTGAAGCCGAACGTCGCACTCGGAGGACCGTTCGATGGGAACGAAAGGGGGGAGAGGACCCAGTAATCCAATACTCCAATCGTCGATGCGAGAAGGGCGGAAGCCGTAAGACCCCACAGAGCGATCGACCAGTCCCGGGAATCCACCAGCGACGACAGGCTAAGGACGGAGGCGGACAGGAGGGCGATCAGGAACGCGGCCTCGCCCAGGGCGTGGTCGGCGCTGGGAGCGTGGAGAGCGGATGCGAGTGAAAGGCCGACGAAGACGACGAAGAGACCGGAGGTTGTGTTTCGAGGAAGACTCAATGGACAACCGGACTGAATCCGCAACAGCATATGGCAGAGGCCGGTCGTGGTCAGGACGGCCAGCACGAGTCGCTTGGGCAGCAGCGCGTATTCGTAAATGCCGGGCAGGATAGAAAGGGGGACGAGTGCCAGGATAAGGGCAACCCAGATCGGGCTGGTGGTTCGTGTTGTAGGTTGGGTCATGGTTGCGTGTGCGTGAGAGATTCGAGTCGGTCTGCGGCTGCTCTGGCGTAGAGTGACCCGGGGGCCCGCTCGAGGAAGGCTCGGAAATTTCGAGTGGCCGCGTCAGGTGAACGATTTCTGAAGTAGAGTTCGCCAAGGACGAAGTAGACGTCACTTCTTCCCGGATCGAGGCTTCTGGCCTGCTCCAGAACCCGAATCGCGGATGAGTCCCGGGCAGCAAGGGCGTACGTGTTCCCGAGTCGGAAAAGGAGATCTGAGGAATCCGCCTCGAGGTTTCTCACCTTTTCGTAAGCCGCCGTCGCTTCGATGTAGCGCTTCGCCGCCACGAAGAGGCCGCCCAGATTGTAGTATAGATCGGGAACGTCGTCTACGATCTGAATAGCAGATAGGAAGCGAGATTCTGCCTCGACGAATTGTCCAGTATTCTGAAGGGCTATGGCGTAGCCATTCAGAAGCTGGATGTCGTAGGGTCTACGCACAATCGCATCGGAATAAAAGCTGGACGCCCTGTCGAACTGCCCGGTGGCATTGAGGGCGTAACCGTGCAAGTGGAGCACTTCCGGATGAAATCGTCCCTTCTGTAGTGCGGAGTTCGTGTGCTCTGCGACCTCTTCCCACTTTCCTCTGCGTTCCGATTCTGTCGCATCCTTCACGCCTTTCTCGAACCGCGCAATCTGAACGGTCATGGCCACCAGTCCGACGACAACTGCGAGAGGACCCAGGGTCCACGCTCGTTTTTCGACCATCGAGGGTCCCGCTCCCAGAACCAGGATTGTGGAGACGCTCACCCACAGGAAGAAGAGAGGGGTGACGCGCTCCATGGGAAAACTGAAGCAGGCGTGACCGAGGATGGCAGTGAGGCTCCATATCGCTGCGAGGGAGAGCCAGGGCGTGGAGTGTCGGCGCTTCCGAAGAGCCGACCACGCAGAGCGGTAGATCAGCGCGAGTGTGGTCAACCAGAGAAGAAGCCCAACGACACCAAGTTCGGACAGAATCAACAGGAAGAGGTTGTGAGGGCGCTCTGGGGCGTTTCTGAAGGTAACCGTGTCGCCCCCATCGTAGAGGGGGTAGTGCACGTCCCAGTTTCCGGCCCCAACACCGGCTAACGGCTGTTGTTCGATCATCTTCAACGTGTTCGCCCATACGGTCAGACGTCCCCGGTCGCCTCCCGCGTCGAACGACGCGAGGGCACGGGTGAGGGTGTCCTTCTTTTCGTCGATGCTTTGTGGCCCCCTCTTGATCAGGCCAGATGGCAACGAAGCGCAGGCGACAGCTACGATGAACGCCACGGCCAGGTATCGTAGGCGGCTCTTCAGGGACGGGAGGAGATCGCGCCGAAACAGGAGGATTAGAAGGACGACGACGACGAATCCTCCCAGGCCACCGACCCACGCACCTCTGGTACGTGTGAGGATGAGGAAGCCGACGAGGATGCCGACACCCAATCCGGCAATTCGTCCCGTCTGCCTGGGGGTGTCGATGACGAGGTAGCAAGCGAACGGAAGAGACTGAACGGCCACCATCGCGGCGATGTTTCTGAATCCAAGGGTGGAGCTTGGAAGACCGGCCGACGGGAAATCGAACGGGCTATGTCCCACGTACTGGAGGATGCCCAATAGAGCAACCCCGGTCCCCGACAGCGCAACGGCACGAGCCGTCGACCGGAGATCATCGGGGGTGTGGGTGGTCACTACAAGGAGGACCAGGCACAGGCCCGTGAGGAGAAGGGACACGCTCAGAAGCGCGGCCACGGAGTCCAGGGCCCAGGCCGTTGATGCGGTCGCCCAGGCGATGAACAGAAGCAACGCGAGGACAGCGGGTCCAGGTCGGGCGGAACGTACTCTGTTGAACGAGACGATCGCGAGACCGGCTAGGATGCCCAGTTGGAGAAGCATCAGTTTCGGTGAAAGCGTGTAATCCCGGAAGGTGGTGGAATACACGAAGGGGACGCCGAGGACGAGGACGACAAGGATGCGTCGGTACCACGAATGGTGGGCGATGTCACTCATCTTTCGATCGTCATTGCGTCGAGTTTCTGACGAATCTGGGCCGTGAAGGCAGGATCTCCGTCCCAGTGTTGAATAAATCTGCGATACGCGTCGATGGCGCCGGGGCGATCTCCCGCAGTCACGAGCACATCACCCAGATTCCGGTAAGCACGCGCGTACGCAGGGTCGAGGGAAACGGCCCGCTCATAAGCCGTCCTGGCACGCTCGAGGTCGCCTGCACCCCTGGCAGCGACCCCGGCGTTGTTATGATATCGTGGATTCTCCGGTGTCAGCGCAATGGCCCTCTCGAACGCGGCGAGCGCGGAATCAGAGCGCCCGAGGGCGAGATCGGACTCGCCACGGCGATTATGGAGAGATGCATTTCCCGAGTTGTAAGCAAGGGCTTGCGTGAAATAGTTCCGAGCCACAGACCACGCCCGGGCGTTACGCGCTGAATCTCCAAGGGCGGCAGCGACGCGGGCGATTCCGGATTTTGCAGCGACGGAGTTCGGGTAGTTGGACAGTTCGTTGCGGTAGGACTGAAGCGCGCCTACTGGGTCGCCATGTCGCTCGCGCACTTGGCCCAGGGGCTGATGGCCTTCGTTGGGATGGTAGTCGAGCGAGCGGGTGAATGATGCGATCGATTCGTCGTACCGGCCCAGTCGTTCGTTCCCCAGACCGTTCAACTGCAAGGCGCGAAAATTCAGAATTCCAGCTTCAATAGCCGCATTCGTGTCGCCGACGACCGAATGCCAGTCCTCGCGGTTCCACGCGTTGACTGCCCGTGCAAAATGTTTGTCGAAGGCAATGTTTCTCGAGGAGACACCGATGCCGAACAGGAGGAGGAGCACGCATCCGGAAAGCGTCCACCGTCCCGAACGCCACTTCTCCAAAAGAGGCTCTCTGGAGACGACCAGGCCCAATACGACCCAGAAAAGCATAGTCGAAGCCACACGCTCTCGAGGAAAACTGAAGAAACTGTGGCCGAGGTAGGCGACGGCCCCCGTCAGCATCCCGAGTCCTCTGATGTCGTTCGTTCTCCAAAGGTGGGTACCAATAAGCCCTAAAATCCAGGCGTAGAGAGCCAGTCCGACCACGCCTGTTTCGGAGAGGATCCAGAGGAAGTCGTTATGGGGACGCTGAGGGGCTGAGTATCTGGTGATCCACTCGCCCCGATCATAGGGCGGGTAGTGGAACATCCATCCTCCCAGTCCAACACCGGAAAGCGGATGGTCGACGATCATATCCAGAGTTCGGCGCCAAACGATCAGTCGCCCGCGCGCGCCAGCTGGCGCGAAGACCTGTGAGGCTGTCGTCGAAAGATCCGTCTTGCGCTCGTCGAACCCGTAATTGTCCCTTTGCTCCATCCTGTGCTGGACTGGGCCTGCCACAAAGAGGACGATCACGATGGTCAGTGCGGAAACGAACCTGGGCTTCGAGCTCAAGATGGAGGATCGAAGCTCCTTGCGAAGCCCGACCAGGATGCTGGCAGGCACAAGGGCGGCCGCCAGTCCGACCCAGGCTCCACGCGTTCGTGTGTAAAGGAGCAGCAACATCATCAGGCTGGCGGAGATCGCCATCAGAGCCGACCGATGGGGTGTGCGTTCCACTGCGGCGAAGCAGAGCACGACGGGGATAGAGATGATCAGATAGGTGGCCACATAGTTCCTGTAGCCGAAGGTGGAAGAAGGGTGACCCGCGGAGGGGACGACGAAAGGGTCGTATCCCAGGTACTGCCCGATGCCGATCGCGGCGACGATCAAACCGCTCAGCGACCATACCCAGACGAGCTTCCTTAGGGTTTCCTCCCCTGCCAGTCGAGAAGTGTACAGATAAACCGCGGCCATGGTGACGGTGGAGACCAGTTGAATCGTCGCCTCGACCGGATTGACGGCCCAGAGCGTCGAGGCGGTGCACCAGCCGACGAAGGCCAGGATGGGCAGGTCGAACGACCCTCTGAAGCGGAGCTTGTTTCGTAGAAGAATCAGTCCTGCCAGGCCCAGGATGACGCAGACTTGCAGGGCGAGTAATCTTGGCCATCGGGTGAAGTCATACACTTCCCGGGCAAACAGGAGCGGGACGAGAAATAGAGCCCCCATCGCTGGCAACGCGAGTACTCGGTCGCGGTCTATCACCGCTCAGCCTGTAGACGTGATAGAGCGGCTATTCGGTCGCGAGCGTGCCGGGCCGCATCGTCATCGATCGGCCACCGTCGAAGGAAGGTTCGATAGGCGTTCAGGGCCTGCTGCAGATGACGTGGGTTGTCGGCTGCACCCAGGCTGTGGGCTTCGCCTAGGTCGTAGTAAAACGAGACCTCGCCCGGAGCCAGGGAGATGGCCTTTTGTATGGCATCGACTGCTTCAGCAGCCGCATTCGTCCCGATCAGGGCGAGGCCTAGATTGCTCCAGCCATCCACATAATCGGGCTTGCGGCTGATGGCCTGCCGGTAGAGACCGATGGCCTCATTCAGGTGACCGCGTTGCTGGGCAATGCCTCCCAGATTGTTGAGCATTTGATAGTGGTAGGGCGCGAGCGACAGGGCGCGGCGATAGGCCTTTTCGGCGCCATCCAGGTCCCCGGAAAGGGCGAGGTTTGTTCCCAGGTCGCCCAGCAGCTCGGGGCTGTGAGGATGATATTTCAGACCTTCTTTTCCCGCATCGATCGCTCTGATGTACTGGCCGGTCGCCTGATATCCTTTGGCCTGTAGCAGGTGAGCACGGGGATCGAAGGGTCCGATTTCGAGGGCTTCCGTGGACCGCAGCAGGGTCCCGCGCAGATCGTTGCCGGCTTGGAACGACAAAGCGTCCATCAATCGTCGGTCGAATCGCAAATGCATGATCGTGAGAAAAAGGCATCCCGCCGCAAGACCCGTCGACAGAACCCAGAAAGGTTTCGGGAGAGAGACGACAGATGTCTCGTCTCGACTCAGGACGACCAGAAGGGCCAGGTTCATCCAGAAAAGCATGGATGTTTCGGCGAGCTCCTTCGGAAAACTGAATACCGCGTGGCCGAGCATCGATACGATACTTGCCCCGATTGCCAGGCCCCAGAGACGAGTCTCGGGATCGCGAATCCTGCGTAGACAAAGAAGAAGGGCAGCTATGATCAGCCAGCTGTAGAGAGCGAGTCCGATGAGGCCTGTTTCAGACGCGATCCACAGGTAGTCGTTGTGAGGGCGCTCCGGTGCGGATCCCACCCGCAGCATATCGCCGCCGTCGTATGGCGGGTAGGCGAACTGCCAGTTCCCGGGGCCGATGCCGAAAGCGGGGTGATCGCTAATCATTTCCACGGTGTGGCTCCACATTGCCCGCCTGCCTCGGTCCGCGCCCGGACGGTTCGCGGAACTCAGCGCGTTGACGAGACTTGCCTTGCCTTCGTCCAGGTGACGAGAGCGAGTCGTCGAGAGACGGGGGTTCCAGGGTGCCAGAAGCAGGAAACCAATGAGGCCGGCTGCGATCCATTTCTTGCCCGAACGACTCAGGACGGCCCCGACCGAAGGGTGATAGACAAGCGCGAACCCGGCAGTGACAAAGGTGGCTGCGAACAGGGCAGCCCAGGCGCCCCTCGTGCGGGTATAAACCAGGAAGATCGACATCAGGGTAGCGGCGATGACCCCGATTCCGAATGCGCGTCCGGACCGAGCCGTGAGCAGGACACCCACGGACAGGGGAATGGCCATGACCAGATAGGCAGCCGCCATGTTACGATAGCCGAACGTCGCACTTGGGCGACCGTTCGACTGGAATAGATCCAACCCCCAGAACTCACCCAACCCGATCAGGCTCACCCCGGCCCCGACCCAACACACTGCCTCGATCAGTCGAGAAAGATCTTCGCGCCGGAGTGTGACGATTGTAGCTGCGAAGAGCATCGCGTAGGTGAGAAGATGGCCGATCGCGCCCAGGGCGGCGATCCGGTTCCCCGCCCACAACAGAGCGACTGCGGTCCACAGTACATACGTGAGAATGGGCAAGTTCAGGACGGTACGTGGGAGCCCGCGGAATCGACCGTTGGTGGCATGGGTTGCGATCAGGATCAGGAGGGCGAAGAGGATGGCTTGAACGACGAGTCGCTTCGGGAGGAGCGTGAACTGCAGCAGGTCTCCCTTCAGCACCAGCGGGACGAGAATCATCATTGCGATGAGGAGTTGTAGAGCCCGTGCGGGGGAAAGCGATTCCCCGGTTTGTCGATTTCGATGGGGCATCAGTCGATCCGCTCTCGAAGAGTTCGGAGATGGGACCTAATCTCGGCCACGTAGGATGGATCTCCCGTCCACACCCGCGCGACTGCCTCATGGGCTTCGATGGCTTCGGGGATGCGTCCTGCCTGTTCGAGTGCGATCGCGAGATTGTTCAGCGCTTCCACGAAATCGGGTTTGAGCGAGACGGCACGTCGGAGATGGGGAACGGCTCCATTTGGATTCTGTCGATAGAGCTTGATCGCCCCCAGAGCTGCGTGGGCTTGGTGCTCCGCACGGGGGTCATTAAGGAGCGATGCGAAAATTACCTGAGCGGTGTCGAGACGTCCGGCCTGGATCAGGGCGTTCCCTCGGTTGATTTGGATGGAAGCGTCGGAAGGACGCAATCGATGGGCAGATTCGAAATGGCTGAGTGCCCGTTCGATCTGGTTTTTCCTGACCAGAACGCCGGCCAGATTGTGATGAGTGTTCGCATAGTTGGGATGATACTCGAGCGCTCTCAGATATCGGGTCTCTGCCACATCCCATCGGCTCTGCTCCTGACTGGCTTTAGCGTGAACGAATGCGGCGCGGTGGTCGATGACACCGTAGGCGAGTGCGCGATCGACGTGAACCTGTGCCGAAAGCCAGTCCCCGACGAGGGCGGCGCCCAGACCCTGACGGAAGGGCCCGTCGAACTGGAAGTGTCGCCACCCAACGAGCAGGGTCGCGAGACAAAGCCCGGCACTGAGCAAACCTGCAGAAGAAGGAAGTCGAATCATGGAGGAGGTTCGTTGGGCGATGGCAAGACCCGACAGGGCCGTCCAGAAGAGCAGCACGGTTGCGGGCTGTTCCCTGGGGAAGCTGAACAGTCCGTGGCCAAGGAATGCGACGAGACTTCCCACGCAGGCGATGCCAATGAGTGAGCGAAGCCCCTCTTCTTCCGCAACCAGCGCAAGGGTCATTCTGGCTGCGCAGAACAGAAGCCAACCGTAGACCAGAAGCCCCAGCCCCCCCAGCTCCGAGGCGATCCACAGCAGATCGTTGTGTGGGCGTGAAGGCTCCGAGCTTGAGGTGATGCGCGTCCCACGATCGTAGGGGGGGTAGGCGTACTCCCAGTTGTCGAGACCGACTCCGAGGAGGGGGTGGTCCAGGGCGAGATCCACGGTGTTAGCCCAGAAGGACAACCGACCCCGGCCGGCGCCAGGCTCGAAGGTTGATTGTAGGGCGGTCAGTGCGCTCGTCTTCTGCTCGTCGAAGCGCTGGAGTGCGGCTTGCGAGGTGTTCTCCTGGAGTGTGGACAGCAGCCCGGATAAGACAAGCGCCAGGATGATTGCCCAGCGGTGGAATGGCTGGAGTCCGCGGCCAGTTTCCCTGAGGTGGCTGCGCGCGGACCTCGACTTTGCGATCAGACCGACCACGACTGCGACGGCGAGGATCGCACCGACCCAGGCGCCCCGTGTGCGAGTGTAGATCAACAGGATGCTCATCAGGAGGGATCCCCCAAGCGACATCCAGCGGGCCCACCGCGCTCGTGGTCCGATGATGCCGACGAGACTCAGGGGGAGCGCGACTGCAAGATAGGAGGCCGTCAGATTCCTGAAACCAAACGTAGCACTGGGCAGCCCAGCCGAGGGGAGCGACGTGAAGGCCACGTCGAAGTATTGGGCGATGCCGATGATGCTCACGATGCCGCCTCCGACGGCCACAGCCACGCACATCGACACGAATCCTTTTGGATCTATGGTGGAAGCGGAAATGACGAGGAGGACCAGTCCTGCGACGGCGGGCGCCAACTCGACGACACTCGACAGCGGATTAATCGCCCATAGGGACGAAGCGGCGGACAGACCGAGAAACAGGAGGGCGGGCTTCAGGACGTCGACCGCCGGCCAGACTGGATGACGCATCCAGAGGAAGGCGGAGGCGGTGGCCAACAGGTAGAGACCGAGTCGCTTAACGACGAGATCGCCCCCCCCTTCCGGCTCAAACAGGAGGGGGAGGACCACGAGGCCTGCGACCAGCAGGCGGGTCTGTGTCAGGCGCGTCGTTTCAGTCACGTGCCGCCTTGATCTGGGTGAGGAGGCGGACAGCCGGTCCGAAGTCGGGGGCCAGCGCCAATGTGTTACGAGCTTGCTGTTCTGCCCCGGTAAGATCGCCGCTTGCGGCCAGGGCGCGACCGAGGTTAACGCGGATCACTGGATTGTGCGGTGCGAATTCAAGAGCTTGTTCGAACGCTTCGATGGCGCGGCTCCACTGACTCCGATCCCGATAGATGTTGCCCAGGTTATTGTAAGCCTCCGGGAAGCGTGGATTCAACTCGATGGCTCGCTTTGCGGCTTGCTCGGCCCCGTCGTAGTCCCTCGTCTTTCGCAAGGCGATGGCGACATTGTTGTGCGCGTTGAGCGAATGAGGGTGAAGGACCAGGGCTCGACGATAGGCGGCAATCGCATCAACGGGTCTGCCCTGGCGTTCGTGTGCGCGGCCGAGTGCGATGAAGGTGTTGGCCCGGTAGTCGCCGATCTCTGAGGCTGCTTCTGCTTGCCGGATCACCTGATCCCAATCCTGCTGGCGTTCCGCACGATGCACGCGAAGGTGATAGACGTCGTAAGCCATCCGCGTGGCCGTCACGTAGGTGGCGAGAAGAATCAGACATCCAGCTCCCACAAAGATCCCACGGCTGGGGACCTGTGGGGACGGGCGAGGATCGATCACCCAAAGTCCGCCGCAAGCGAACCAGAAGAGAAATGCGGGTGTCACCCGCTCACGCGGAAAGTTAAATACGCCATCTCCGAGGTGAGCGAGTACGACGACCAGGCACGCCGCGGCCAGTGCCTGACGATCTCCGCGTGCGAGTGCGTTCAGGCCGGATCGCACGGCGAGCAGGACGAGAACGGCGAAGGCGGCGAGCCCTACGATCCCCGTTTCACTCAAAATCCACAAGAGATCGTTATGAGGCCGCCTTGGCGAGGCGTTCACGTTCATCTGATCGCCTCTGGCATAGTCGGGGTAGATGAATTCCCAGTTTCCGAGTCCCACACCGAGTAAAGGGTGATCCAGGCTCATACGAAGGGTGTGGGACCAGAGGTTGGAGCGCCCGCGATGGCCTGATCCATCTGCGATCGAGGTCAGGGCCGACAAGGCGCTGTCCTTTTTTTCGTCGAAGTGCTGGGCGCCTGGAGTCGTGATGCGGTCGGGGAGGAAGAAGGCCAGCAGAGCGGCGGCGGAGAGGACTCCGAGGATTTGTCTGTTCCCCTTCAACAAGGATCGTGAGGGTGATCGTCTGGCTGCGATCCAGACGATCAGAGCGGCGATGGAAAGGCCGATCCAAGCCCCTCGACAACGCGTGAAGACCAGATAAATCGTGCACAGTGCAGTTATGGCGATGTAGAAGGTCCGAGGCCACCGGGCGGATGCGCGTTGCGCGAGATACCACCCGAAAGGGATAATGCCGATCAGGTATTCGGCTGCTGCATTTCGATGATAGAACGTGGCGCTGGGATTCGCGCTCGAGGGCAGATCTTCAAACGCCAGGCCGAAATACTGGCTGATTCCGATGACGGAGATGATGGCACCCGCACCCACCCAGCCAACGAGAGTGCGGGCGACAGAACCGGGCTCGAGCGTGCTCGTCACGATCAGGGGGATAAGCAGGAGCGGGACGTAGTGTGCTAGTTGAAGAAGGGATTCTGTCGTGTTGACAGACTTTGTGGCCGAGAGTGCCGCGGTCGCGATCAGCGCCCCCGTCGTCAACAGTAAGGGTTTGGGGACCGTCGGGCGCTTCGTGAAGAGTAGGAAGAGGCAAAGGAGGAGCAGTCCCAGTTGCAGGACGACCAGTCTGGGTAGCAGTGCGCCTTCGTAGACCTCCGTGTAGAATACAAAGGGAAGCGTGACCCCCAGCACGGCCCATCCTGCTGAAGAGATTCTTCTGACGATGTCAGTTGTCCAGTCCATCGAGCAGATCCTGAACGGTCTGTTTAAAGGCCGGATCTCCTTTCCACTCCCTGAGGAATGCTTCCGCGGATCTGCGGGCCTCGGACGTCTCCCCGAGTTCGAGATACACCGGCATCATATAATAATGTAGGAGCGCCCCGTCACCCTCCCAGTGCCGCTCGAACCGGGCATGGGCAGCTTGAGCGCTGTCCGGGTTGGCATTCGCTAAGTAGGCGTTGCCGAGATTGTAGTTGACGATCGCGTGCGACGGATCGAGTCGCAGCGCCTGTCGGTAGGCAAGAATCGCCTCGTCGATTCGTCCATCGTCCAGGTAGACCAGACCCAGGTTGTTTCTGGTGTCGATATGAGTTGAGTCCAGCTCGGTCGCCCTCAGATACGCCTCGATCGCTTTATCCTGCCGACCCAGGCTCTTGTAACCGTTCCCGAGGTTGTACCAGTGAAGGGCGATATCGGGTTCCAGTTGCACGGCCTTTCCGTAATCCTCGAAGGCGCTTTGCTGACGACCCTCCCTTTCCGAACGGATGCCCCTTCGTACGTACGCATTTGCGAGAGAACCGATCGCCGGAACGTGGTAAACCGTATCGGTGCCGGGTGTTTCCAAGAATTCAGTGTAGAGTCGAATCGCATCGTCGTAGTTGCCCGCATCAACCTGCAGATTTCCCAGATTGACGAGGGCTTCCGGAGCTGGTGTAAGGGCTTCGGCTGCCTGCCGCCAGACACTGGCCGCACTGTCGGGGAGCCCCATCTCCCTGTAGATCGTTCCCAGGTTGACATAAGATCCGGGTCGATTGGGATGATAAGTTGACCGGTACAGAGCGATGGCAGAATCCCTGTTCCCTTCGGCCTGAAGCAGGATGGCGAGGTTATAACCTGCGCTGTAGTCGTCGGGATCCAGCCGTAGGGCATCTCCATAGTGACGTTTGGCGGTCAGCGTGTCGCCCAACTCGCTTTCCACGCGCCCCAGGCCGGTGAAGGCGTTCGGGAAATTGGGATGGTAATCGAGGACTCGGTCATAGGCAGCCCTGCTTTCCTCGAGTCGTCCAAGCGTCAAAAGCGCTTCGCCGCGTATGGAATGGGCTTGATGGTCGAAGGTTCCGTAGACAAGTGCGCGGTCGGCGTGGGCCAGCATGGGCTCGGTCTGATTCCGAAGGTTGGTGACTCGCGCCCGAACGTAGTGCCAATCGAAAAGCGTGTGTTGAATGGTGATTCCGAAAGCCAGCAGGAGCACAAGGAGAAGTGCGACCAGAACGTGGCGTTGAGGATCCTTTCGCACTGCGCCGTGGGAAGAGATCCAGCCCGCAGCCAGAAAGAAAAGGAGGGAGGGGGCCACACGCTCCCACGGAAAGGTGAACATCCCGACCCCGATAAAACCCAGGCACGACATGAATAGGAGGAAGGGGACCATCGATTCCGATTCCTCCTCCCGCATCCATCTGCACGCGAGAGTAGCCAGCGAGAGCAAGAACCCGAGAAACAGGACGAGGCCCACTGTCCCTAGCTCCGACCAGATCCATATGAGATCGTTGTGTGGCCGTAGAGGATGGTATCTGGGTTCGATCAGCTCCCCGCCGTCGTACTTCACGTAAGCGAACTCCCAGTTGCCGAGTCCGACCCCGAGGATCGGAGCATCCGAGATCATGTCGAGGGTGGATGCCCACATGTGCAGCCGCCCACGGTCTCCACCGGATTGGAAAATGGACGCAACAGCCGTCCCCGCGTCGGCCTTTCGCTCATCGAACCTCTGAATGTGAGTTTCCTGGATACGCTCTGGCAGAAAGGAAAGGGAAAAAACGACCAGGAAGGCGACGGCCACAGGGCGATGGCCGTCCTTTCGGCTCAGTTGGGCCACCCGGGAAAGGGCGGCTCGCGGACCGATCGCGATCAGGAGGAGCGTCAGGGAACCCACAATCCCCGCAAAAAGACCTACCCAGGAAGCGCGTGCCCGGGTGTAGGCCAGCAGTACCACCATCATCGCGGCTGCGGCAGCGCCCAGCGTTCTCTCGTTCGAATTCTTTCCCGTGACCGCATGAACGGCCGCCAGCGGTGCACCGCAGGCCATGTAGGCCGCTGCGAGGTTTCTATAGCCGAAGAAGGAGCTGGGTCTTCCCGTCGATGGGATCCACAGTGGAATGACGCCGTGGTACTCCAGAATTCCGACCAGCGCAACGGTTAGACCGGCATACGCGTGGACCTGAATGACGGATTCCAGGCGGCTTTTTCGACTTCCCGCCACAAAGAAATAGAAGGCTGCAAGTGTGACGTACTTGGCAAGATCGTAGGTCGATCGAAAAGCGTTCGGCGCCCACGTGGCAGATGCGGCGAGCACGACCATGAATCCGAGAAAAAAGAGCCGGTCAGGTCCCGGAAGCCACAAGGGCAGGTGATCGGGACGATGGATCGCAATGAGGAGGCTGGCGATCACGACAACCTGGAGAAGAAGGAGTCGCGGGAGGAGGGTATACTCCTCGATTCCGGGCACGATCAGGAAGGGGGTCAGGAAGATCGTGAGCTTAAACAGAAGCCCGATGCGGTCCGCGCTCTGGAGAGACGCCATGGGAAGATAATTCCCCGAATGGACTGAGTGGAATCAGGCTCTCGTTGTTAATAAAGCCTTGATAAACAATATTTTATATTGTGTTCAGGTGGAGGGAGAGAGTTTGGTACAGTCGTTGCTATTTCCCATCGGTGAGATTGCTGGCAACACCCCTTGATCGACGCCAGCCATTCGTCAACCGTAGGCTCTGATAAGAGAGAGGTCAAGTTCGGGCCAGGATCCCGAACCGGCCATCCCAAGGCAGTATTCACCCCACAGCCATTCCTCGGCTTGCCCGGCCGCGGAGGGGCAGGAGTACGACCATGCTCACGAAGAGCTCTAGCCACGGGCCCGGAGGCATTCGTTCGCTTGCACAGGCAATGATTGCCGTCCTCCTCTTCTGTTCGGTCAGTCACGCACAGACCGTGACGGTTCTGCCGAACCAGATCCCGAACGGGATCACATCTCCTTCACAATTCAGACAGCGGATCGACATCGTCCTGAATGGACCTGATGTCGGTCTGACGACGTCGTTCACGATTACGATGCCGCCAGAGGTCACGCTTGTCGCGAACTCCGCGACGGTGACGTCCGATAACCCTGCGCTCGTGCCCTTCCTGAAGGGTTTTCCCTCGGGAAGCCAACTTGCGTTCGGGTTGACGGGTACGGCGAACGGGGACGAGGTCAGTGTCCAGTTCGACGTCCGGACGCCCGTGAGCTTTACGGGGATCAGCAGCGG
>CEVA01105134.1_pt1 | contig 18723 bp, 17 predicted proteins | sample 361521 | NCBI WGS metagenome assembly CEVA01 (sample SAMEA2622823, study PRJEB7988) | marine metagenome | isolation source: saline water (ENVO:00002010), including
CGCAAAGAATAGCGAACACCGCTCTGTCCAGTATCGCGGAGTTAACGCTAAATACAATCGTTTGAGCTGAGCTGGTTCCATCCAGAATGGAGGTGGACCATCCGAAAATCCATGATCTCCCCTTTTAGTTCGCCACGTAAATAGGAACCAGGGTTATGGGATTGGAGATAAACTGGAGACCGACAATGATGGGTAAATTCACTTTCAGGATCAGAGCCAGAATAAGGACGGTGATGAGCTGTATTCCGTATAGAGGCATAAATGCGATGAATAAACCCAGCAAAATCGCTGGAACCACGTGGTGTTATTTGCAAGACCATAGTTCTTTTCGGGTTTTCAGATAACCGCCAAATCGGCTCAGGATGGGGAAGCGACTCAAAGTCCTTTTCCTGGGCATTCATTTGATCCAACGCCGATTGCACAACAAGGTTCTAAAGCGGGATCGGCGACCGAGGTGTTTTTTATGTGCTATGTCAGAACGAGATTCCATCGATTGATTGAACCATCGCCGCCAAATTGCCGATTCTTGGTAAGGTGCCAGCCTTTTTAACAAATGATTATCAAGATTACTATGTTTTCAGTAACGATTCAGAGGAGTTGCTTAAACAATTGGGCCCTCTTTTGAGAGCTTCTTCAAGCGGTAGCTCTCTGGGGGAGATTTCGATAAGATCGAGGTGACCGGTTGAGTCGAGTTGATCTGATGCGACTTCAATCCGGCCGGCCATGATGGTGACGCGTTTTCCTTTTTGGAGAGCGGTTTGGGCGAGAGTGCCGGGGCCTTTGCCTTGAAGGGAACTGGGATCGAATTTCCCTTCCCCGGTGATAAGCCAATCGCAGTTTTCAATTTTTTCTGAAATGTTGAGCCATTGGGACACGAGGTCGAAACCAGGCAGGAGCTCAACATCGCAAGCAGTGCTCAGGCCAAAGGTGATTCCGCCCGCTGCTCCGCTCCCCGGTACTTTTGTCAGGCTCCAGAGCTGGTTGAGATAGTCGCACAGCAAACGGGCTATTTTTTTGCCGAGTTCTTCGATTCTTGCGTGGTCTTCCTTCTCCAAGCCTTTTTGCGGTCCGTAAATGGCGGCTGCGCCTTCAGGGCCGAAGAGCGGGTTTTGCACATCGCAGGCTATTTTAAACGGGGGTAGGTCGTCTGGCAGAGTTCCTTCAATGTTTTCTACCCGATCCCACAATTCCGGTCGAATGGGTTGCAAGGAATTTCCTTCTCCATCTAAGAATTGTAGTCCCAGGGCTTCCAGCACGCCCAAACCGAGATCATTGGTTGAACTGCCGCCGACACCCAAAAGGATTGTTTCGGCTCCTTGAGTGACAGCATTGAGGATCAGTTCTCCTGTTCCCAATGAAGTTGTTTTCCAACAATCTCTTTTATCGATGGGGAGTTCTTGCAATCCCGTTGCCTGGGCCATTTCAATGATAGCCACCTTGCTCTCGGGTTTCAGGTCCCAGGATTGACAGGTTTCTTTGCTGAGGTTCGATCCAGTCACCCATCCCATTTGAGCATCGATCGGCTCTAGAATAGGCCCCGGGACAGAATGCACTTCAAGTTTTCCGCCTTGAGAACTGGTCAGAATTTCACAGAAACCTTCTCCACCATCCGCGAGCGCCGCAGAATCGATCTCCCAGTCTGAGTGTTTCTTTTCAAAAACCTCCTTAACAATTTGACCTGCCTCATGGGCCGCCATCGAGTCTTTGAATTTGTCAAAGCAGATGAGGACTCGCATGGTGAAATGTGGAATTTAGCGGTTAAATTTTTCGATTTAGTTTCAATTAGACGAGGGACAGTAGTTTTTCGCTGATGTCCTCAATCGAACTTGACTGTAGTTCTTTTGCTGCGATGCGGTTTGCTGGAATTTTTGGAAGGGCAGTTAGCTCTTCATTCAACTGAAGATTTCGATTTGCAGTTACTTCGTCTACCCGGTCAATGGGTGTGAAGAGTGGCGCTTTATCCAAAAGCTCCGGCGCTTGCCGAATGATCTTGCGGATCGCGAGCACGGCCTCGGCAAACCGGTCCAGTTCGATCTTTGAGTAACTTTCGGTTGGTTCAATCATTAGGCCATAAACTTCAGGGAATGCAACAGTGGGTGCATGGAATCCGAAATCCAAAAATAACTTACCCACCCTGGGCATGGCCACTGCTTTGGGAATACCCGCTTTTTCCAGAGCCTCAAAATCCTCCTCTTCCAGGGTAAGAATAAATTCGTGCATTCGTGGAATGTGCTTCGATTTTTTGGGAAGGCAGGGGAATTGTTCTCCTAAAACCTTGAATAGGTATTGGGACGATAATACAGCCGTGGCCGACATGCGTTTGATGCCTTCACCGCCCAACCGTAGCAAGTATGTAAAGCAGCGGATCTTATGAGCAAAATTTCCCCAGTGCCTGTGAAATGAACCGATGGAAAGCGGAGCCTTGACTGGAACGTACTGGTCTCCTCTTTTTTCAATTTGATGTCCTGGAAGATAATCCACCAACCGATCACTCACAGCTACAATGGCGTCTCCGGGGCCTCCTCCTCCGTGGGGAATGGTCCAGGTTTTATGGAGGTTATTGTGCACGGCATCAACCCCTAGCGCATTAAGGTCAATCCAGCCGGCGATGGCGTTCATGTTGGCACCATCCATGTAAACCAAACCTCCTGCATCGTGAATGATGTCTGCCATTTTCTTAAACTGGCTTTCGAAAATCCCTCCTGTGTTGGGATTGGTTACCATGATACCTGCTACGTGCTCACCCTGGGTTGCGATAATTTCTTTAAGACTAGCCAGATTGATCTGGCCGGTTTCCTCCGCCTCCAGGTAGACGATACCCGTTTTTCTGCCGTTCACAGTTTGGTTCAGGTAGCCAGCCATAGTAGCCGTGGCAAAGTTTGTCCCGTGAGCACTTCGTGGAATGATGATTACATCCCGCTCATTGTTTCCATTGTGGCTGTGATAGGCTTGAAATAGTTTGATTCCAACTAGTTCGCCTTGCGCTCCGGCCACGGGTTGGGTGGTCACACCGGGTAATCCTGTAATTTCCTTAAACCACTCCTGAGTTTCATAGAGTAAGCGCATATTTCCCTGGACGTCCTTGACGGGTGCTTGTGGGTGAGAGTTTGAAAATCCTTCGAGGGAAGCTGCCCAATCATTGATGTATGGATTGTACTTCATGGTACAGGATCCAAGCGGGTAGCAAGTGTCGTCAGGACTTATATTCAAATCGCCCAACCGGTCATAGTAAGCCTTCAATTCCTCCAGCGAAACTTCAGGCAGTGACAGGTGACTGTTGCGTAGCTGGTTATCGCTCAACGCTGCGGCTGTGCTGCCCGCTGTATTTTCGCCCCCCAATTCGGCCGACATGAAGGCGACGAGCTTTTCAATATCGTCGTTGGATTGGCGGTCGTTAAAAGAGAGTTTCAGGAAGTGACCCGAACCTTCAGGAAAGCGATCTGATACATCAACTCCTATGTGAAGCCCGTGCTCGCTGGCAATCGCAATTAAATCCTTAGTTGGTATTGGAAGTTCAACTACAAACTCGTTATAAAAGGGTCCGTTTGAAAAAGGGAAGGAGAGAACACTTAATGTTGAGAGTGCCTCAAAGGCATTGACCGCATTGGACCTTGCCGTCTCGACGGCGACTGCCATTCCCTCGTCTCCGCGTTGCAGGACCGCCGCGCCGACAATGGTGGCGACGTAAGCCTGATTGGAGCAAATGTTTGAGGTGGCTTTCTCTTTCCGGATGTGCTGCTCGCGCGTGGACAACACCATGACCCGGCATTCCTTTCCGGAGGAGTCGACAGCCTTGCCCACGTAACGTCCAGGGGATTGGCGAATGTCGTTTTTGGAGGATTCGTTTAGCCGTACCCCGAACAGGCCCAGTCCCGGACCTCCAAAGTTTGCACTGAGTCCCAAGTGTTGCCCTTCGCCAACGATCATGTCCACGCCATGATCTCCGAAATCAACAGGTCGTTTGAGGCCCCCTCGTGCCAGGAGCATGGGGTCGATTAGCGCCACACTTTTTGTTCCGAGCTCTTTGATCAGGTTTGCGAGGGCATCGACATCCTCGACAATGCCATGGTGGTTCACCTGTGGAAAAATGATCCCGGCTAGCCGATCACCTAATCCTCCAGCCTTCGCTTGTATTTCGGACTGGTCTGTCCTGCCTGATTTATTGAGCGGAATCCATTCGACGTTGATTTGCGTGTCTTGGATAAGGGTTTCGATGACCTCCTTATCCCCAGGATAAATGCCGTTGGATACTAGAACCGTGTCCGATTTGCGAACGAGCCGCAGACAGGCGCAAATGGCTTCGAAAATGGCCGTTGACCGGTCGTAAAGAGAAGAGTTTACCGCTTCAAAGCCAGTGAGCTCGGTCATGCAGCACTGATAAATCCAATGGGTTAGCAATGTACCTTGGCTGCGTTCGGGTTGGTAGGGGGTGTAAGAGGTGGTCAGATTCCGGATATTGCAGACGTAGGGCACGATTTCCGGGACTTGAAATTGCGGTAGCCCATCCCCTATGAAGGAAATGATGATCCGGTTTTCCTTGGACCATTCGGACAGGGTCTCCTGCAGTTGCTCGTATTCTTGGGCACTAGGTAAATTGAGCGGCTTGGAAAACTTTACGTCCTCTGAAATGTGGTTGAACAGTTCCCTCAACTGGGTGATTCCCAGTATTTCCAGCATTCCGGCAATCTCCTTCTCGGATGCAGAAATGTAGTGTTCTTTAAGTTCTCTAGGAAGCTGGGTAGGATCGTAGGACAGCGGCGGTCGGGACAACGTAGGAACGGACATTAACGGGTAAACAAATAACCTTTATGAAAAATGCAAAATCGAAATAGCCTTGTTTTGCGATCCATCTTGGGAATGGTTACTAAAAGCGACTCAAAATGATCAAAAAGGAGCGAGCTCAGTACATCGGAGAATATTTGGAAAAATTGTATCCGGAAACATCGGTGCCCTTGAACCACAAGGATCCTTACACACTATTAGTCGCCGTTTTGCTATCGGCACAATGCACAGACGTGCGGGTAAATAAGGTGACTCCCGAATTGTTTGCCCTGGCTGACAATCCCTTCGATATGGCCAAAAAGCGAGGTGCGTCCATCCAAAAGATTATAAGGCCATGTGGTTTATCTACCAGGAAATCTCAGGCGATTTCCGGTCTCTCAAAGATTTTGGTTGCTGAATATGAAGGGGAGGTTCCCGCTTCAATGGCGGCTCTCGAAGCTCTTCCTGGGGTAGGCCATAAAACTGCATCTGTTATTATGGCACAAGCTTTTGGAGAACCATCCTTTCCGGTGGACACTCATATTCATCGGTTGGCGCAACGTTGGAAATTAACTTCTGGGAAAAATGTGGTACAGACTGAACGAGACTTAAAGCGCTTGTTTCCGCGATCGTCCTGGAATCGCCTGCACCTGCAAATTATTTTTTATGGGCGGGAGTATTGTACCGCCCATGGTTGCGATGGCAGGCAGTGTCCGTTGTGTACAACACTTTTCCCCAATAGAAGGTCTCCGGTAAAAACCCTGAAGTGATTCGAGTTTTATTAATTAGATTTCAAGGGTTCAACCAGCCAGGGTGGGTCAGGTGTTCCTAGAGACCACAATCCGATCTGTTTTTCGGATGCCTGCTCATTGAGGTTCTTATAGTAAGGGTTTTGGGGCGAATCCGGTTCATAATACCAAGCCCAACCGGCGATAATGAGTTCCTCATTGAGGCTTTTGTTTTCGGAATTGTATACTTCCCCGATAATTACTCCCTCCTCGGTACGCCGGAACTCCAAGACACGCACCGGTTCGTCTGCCACCAACTTTTTGGCAAATTCCAATGCTTCATTACCGCCATCCTGTAAAGGGGATGGCGTATCCGTTGCATTGAGACGGACTGTGGCGGAACCATCGGCCAGATTTACAATCAAGGTATCCGCTGCAATCCAGGTTTGTACTGTCCCAATCAACCCCGCCGCGTTTACCCAACGACGAATAAGACTGTCTTCGCCCGATTTTACCCTTCGAAAATGCAGGAAGAACATAATGGCCAGGCAGCTGAATAAAAACGCTGTTCCAAATATCATCAGTCTTTCCTTCATGATGTTGGTCAAAAATGACTCGGAAATCTATTTCAGGAGTTGTGTTTTCAGTAAAGGAACTTTTTTAATGAGAATGATCTCCAACTATTGATGGGCGCTCCATTCATACCTTCCTTGAAACAAGTTTCGGATGCTTCGCGCAAATTGCCGATCCCGGATCTGTGGCCCGATGACAATTACGTCATCCCAATCGCTAACAGTCAGGTCACGCAGGACCTTAAATTTCGGAAGTTGGCCTTTGAAAACACCGACAGAGAACTTTGCTACCACTGGGTTTACGAAGGTAAGATAACCGTTGAAACTCAAATGGCTTCTTAACAAACCTGATGACTCAATTGAATTTTTTTGGCGGGCTGATGCTCGCTGCAGCACTGCTTTTTAGCGGTTGCACGACCACCCAGATTGAAGTAGTGATTGAGGAAGCTCTTCCGGCTCGCATTGCCAATCCTGTGCCAGAATCTATTCCGGAACTAGAAGTTGTTGAGGTTGTGGAGGTTGAGCCTGAAATTCAGGAGCCGCTTCCCGAATTGCCTCAGGTGGTCGAAGAGCCCGTGGCACCTGCGGAACCGGAGCCCGAATCCCTCACCATTTTGGGATTTATCAAGTACGTCGAGCTGGAGGGTGGCTTTTTCGGAATCATGACCGAAGATGGGGCCAAATACTTTCCCGAATACCTGGAGCCGGACTTTAAACAAGATGGACTTAATGTTCGTGTGGTTGCTCTTCCCCAGGAACAGATTCTTGGCATTCAAATGTGGGGAATGCCCATCAAGATTCTCAAGATTGAGGCGAATTGAGCTGGAATGTGCGTCACTAAGGCGCAATTACATGCTTCGATCAATCAGGGCCATAATATGTGCCTTTATGGCCCAATTGTTTCTAATGAGCTGGATTTGTCACTTCATCCAGTTCGGAAAAATTTCTCAAGATTAATTTGTAAATAGCTGATTAACAAACGTTAGAATTTTTAATCCCTCTAAACATTGATCGACCTTTTTGAGGCACGAAATGTGCAATCCTCTTGGGCATGAATACCCAAAAATTTACGGAAATGTCCTTACAGGCTATGCAGGACGCTCAAAAGTACGTCCAAAACTCTGGAAATCCTGAAGTGGGTACCCTTCACCTGCTTAAAGCGCTGGTTGATCAAGAAAACGGTATTGTTGCCGAGCTACTTTCCCAGGTTTCCCTCTCTGCTAACGCTTTGTCCTTAGCCCTAGACCGCGAGTTGGAAAAACTACCCAAGATGTCGGGAAGTGCAGATGTATCTAAGGTTTATGTGACCCAGGCCCTGAATCAGGCCTTTGCAGAGGCTGAAAAGGAAGCGAGCCGGCTTAATGATGAATTCATCAGCGTGGAGCATTTGTTTGTCGGCTTACTGGTAGTTAACAAGCCTGAGGCGCTTGCCGATCTTTTTTCCAGCTTTGGCTTGGAAAAGAAGGCGCTTTTGAAGGCCTTGAAAGAGCTTCGGGGAAGCCAGCGGGTGACTAACCCGAATCCTGAAAACACTTACAACGTTTTGGAAAAGTATGGGGTGGACTTGGTGGAATTGGCACGAGCCAACAAAATTGATCCTGTCGTTGGACGGGATGAAGAAATCCGAAGGGTCATTCGAATCTTATCGAGAAAAACAAAAAACAATCCGGTCCTTATTGGAGAAGCGGGAGTTGGGAAGACAGCTATTGTCGAGGGCCTTGCCCAACGAATTGTGCGGGGCGATGTTCCTGAAGGCCTGAAAGACCGTACCCTGTTTTCTCTCGATATGGGTGCCCTTATTGCCGGAGCCAAATTTCGAGGGGAATTTGAACAGCGGTTGAGAGCAGTTCTAAAGGAGATCAAATCCAGTGAAGGCAGCATCCTTTTGTTTATCGACGAACTGCATACGGTGGTTGGCGCAGGAAAAGTCGATGGTGCCATGGATGCGGGAAACTTATTGAAGCCCATGCTGGCAAGGGGTGAATTGCATTGTATCGGCGCTACTACGCTCGACGAATACCGTAAGCACATCGAAAAAGATTCAGCACTTGAAAGACGGTTTCAACCCGTTCAGGTGGATCAGCCCACTGTTGAAGAGGCTATCTCTATATTACGCGGACTTAAAGAGCGCTTCGAAGTGCACCATGGTGTGGGCATCCAGGACAACGCCCTTGTTAATGCCGTAGTACTTTCGAATCGCTATATTTCAGGTCGGTTCTTGCCCGACAAGGCCATCGACCTGGTGGACGAAGCTTGCGCAACCATCCGTACTGAAATGGACAGCATGCCGACCGAGCTTGATTCTTTGCAGCGAAAAATCATGCAGTTGGAGATCGAGGAAGCTGCGCTACTCCAGGAAAAAGACGAAGCGAGCAAACGGCGGCTTTCAGATTTGAAGAAAGAACTCGTTGGTTTGAAGGAAACATCGGAAAGCGTTCGGCGCCAATGGCAGTCAGAGAAAGATGAGCTCTTTCAGGTGCAAAAGCTGCGAGAAGAAATTGAGAATGCTAAGCAATCCATGGAACGAGCGGAGCGTTCCTATGATTTGAATGAAGCAGCCGTACTACGACATGGCAAAATCCCACAAATGGAGGAGGAACTTGCACAGCTTGATGAGGTTACAGCTAACAAAGCAAAAATTCTCAAAGAAGAGGTTTCTTCAGAAGAGATTGCCGAAATCGTATCGCGATGGACTGGAGTTCCTGTTGCGCGTTTGCTCGAAGGTGAGAAGCAGAAATTGTTGAACCTGGATTCAGTGCTTCATGAACGTGTTATTGGGCAGGACGAAGCTGTGACTGCGGTTGCCGAGTCGATATTGCGTGCGCGTTCCGGGATCAAGGATCCGCAAAAACCGATTGGTTCATTTTTGTTCCTTGGGCATACCGGCGTTGGGAAGACAGAGCTCGCCAAGACATTGGCCGAGGCCTTGTTCGATAACGAGGGCAACTTGGTCCGGCTGGATATGTCCGAGTATATGGAGAAGCATTCAGTTTCTCGGATGGTTGGGGCTCCTCCTGGTTACATTGGTTTTGATGAAGGTGGGCAATTGACTGAAGCTGTCCGAAGAAAGCCTTACTCCGTGGTATTGTTTGACGAAATAGAAAAGGCCCACCATGACGTATTCAATATTCTATTGCAGATATTGGATGATGGTAGAATAACCGATTCTCAGGGCCGCACGATAGATTTCAAAAACACGGTGATTATTATGACCTCCAATTTAGGAAGCCACCGGTTGATGGATGGTTTGGACAATGGGCAGATCAGTGAAAGTGTGCGTGAATCGATATTTGCGGATTTGCGGTCCAATTTTCGTCCGGAGTTTTTAAACCGAATCGACGATTCTTTGATCTTCAAACCTTTGCAGCTTGAAGAAATTGAAAAGATTGTGGGGTTGCTGCTCCAGAAATTGAGGATTCGATTGAAGATGCGGGATGTGGAACTGCACGTGCCTGATTCGGCTATTGAATGGATTGCCGAAAAAGGATTTGATCCGGTTTACGGGGCCAGGCCGCTGAAGCGGTTTATTCAAAAGCATTTGGAAACCGCCATCGCTCGTAAATTGATCAGTGGAGAAATCCCAGAGGGTAGCATGATTGAAGTTGGAATTTCAGATTCGGGAGTTACCGTTCAAGCTCACACAAAAGCTGCCTGATCGCTTATTCACAAGATTGCCAAAGTGATAGAGGGCTGTATGCGAGGTTGCTGCAGGGGTCGATTGGCCTATTGAGTGGAGTTTTATTTTATCCTAAAGTCTCTCAACTCAATTAGATCGATGACTCTCGATTCGGGATATTGACCGTTTTGTGTGGCTAATCGACCTCAGCTCAAATTTCTCGTTTATGTGCCTGCAGATGTTGGCGGTTTAGCCGAACACATTAACTACCAGGTGCGTGAGTTGGTTCGGCTTGGAAATCCAGATACCGTTTTGGCGACTAAGTTTTTTCTTTCCCATAAAGAGCTGGAATATCCTATCTCGCGATCTCTAATTGGTCATTTGAACCGGAGAACCCGTATCCATAAGGCTGCCTGGAATGTTTTAGTTGATATCCTCAATTTCTTTTGGTTGAGGTGAGCTAAACTCGGCCTCCTTACGCCAGAACCTTTAGCTCTTATACAACCTTAAAAACATATAATCATAACCTCCAGGCTAACAAATCACGTGGCACCGCTTGGGGACTCGATCATTCGCCCGAGCCACCTCTTCGGCTAGGACCACATTCTTAGAGTTTCCCGACGTGCTCATCGCCCATCTCCCTCTTGTCCCAACCCATAGGTGAGTTGCGCAAATACGTAGTCTGATCGGAGCCATTGAGGAAGGCGGTATTGGCTGCCACCACGCAAGGTGGGCTGATTGCGGGAAGCGAGCCTTGAAGATTTTTTGCCATCGATTCACCGAGCTTTTGAAATTCCTCTGGTTTGAGTTTTCTCTGGGTTCCGAACCCTTTAAGCAGTTCACTTGCTATGTGGTCCGAATCGGTAGCACTGCCGCCGTCTCCGCATAATAGGGCCTTGTTATGACTTTTTTATAGCAAGTGCTTAAATAGTCGAAAGCGGTTTCGATATTCGGCTTCAGCTCAGCCAAGGCCGGATAGCGATGGAGTAGGATTTCCGGATCTGAGGGCATTTCATATGATTTGGGTTGGGACTTTGAAAAAAGCTAAGATGGCCGAAGGCCATAATCAAAGTTAAGCTCGAAAAATTGCTCCCAGCTTCCTGCCCAATATGAGGCTTGCTCCGAGAATGCAGGTTGCCAGAAACGCCATGGCCCATACTCCCAATGCGGATGCGACAAAACGCCCGTCTCCCAATAGTTGGAATAGTTCATAAATGGCTTTTGTAATGGGATAGAATGCCTGTTTTTGAGCGAGTATCAAAGAATCGGATACTTCGAGCATGGCGAATGAAAAACTGAGTAACGCACCTGCCAATAAATTCGCCGCGATGAGGGGCAGGGTAATTTTCAATATGCATTTGGCCGGACCACAACCAAGGTTTTGGGCAGCTTCTTCATAAGTTTCACTGGATTGCTGGAATCCTGCTACCGCACTTCGGACAATGTATGGCAACCTTCTAATGGCGTAAGCTACGATCAATAAAAACGTTGGGTTCTCGATAGGGTTCAGAAACTCAAAAAATTTCCCTTCCTGGCTCATCGCCAGGTATCCAAACGCAAGTACCAGTCCTGGAACGGCCAAGGGCAACATTGCCAAGGTGTCCAGAAATGCTTTGCCGGGCAATTTTGTGCGGACAAGGACCCAAGCGATACAAATGCCCAAAACAATATCAAAGACGGTTGCCGCCGATGCGTATTTCAGGCTGTTGCCAATAGATGAAACAGTGAGGGAATGTCCCAGCGCCAAGTTGTAGTTATTCAATGTCCAATCATGTGGCAGGATGGACGCATACCAATCGGGAGCGAAAGACAGAATTATCACGCCCAGATGAGGCAGAATTGCCAGGCCGATTACTGACAAAAAGGCTAGCCAGCAAAAAATGGTTCCTTTGATGTTCAGTTGGCGAGTCCGCGATGCGTGAGTGGCCTTGGCCATCATAGCATAGCTGCTTCGGCCAAAAATGCCTTTGCCGACGGCATAAATCAAAATAGATCCCACCAACATCGCCGCCACGAGCGCATAGGGGAACGGACTACCGCCGATATCCTTTATGCCGTAATAGATTTGAACCGAGGTGATTCTGGAATAATCGAAGATTAGGGGAACTCCGAGTTCCGTGAAAGCCCAGATGAATACGATCGTTCCACCGGCAAATAAACCTGGCCTCATTAGAGGCAATGTAATCTTCCTAAACTTTTTTAGTCCTGTTGACCCAAGGTTCTGGGCAGCCTCCTCCATGTTGGGATCAATATTGGCAAGGGCGGCTACCGCATTGAGATAAATGATCGGGTAAAGGTGGAGTGTGTTCAGAATTACCATTCCCCAGAATGGATTCACGCCGATCCAATCAATAGTTTTTTCGGGAGCTAGTATTCCAAGTTTTTGAAGAAGTGCATTAAGCGCACCGTACTGACCGAAAATTTGTTTTACGCCGATTGCGCCAACAAAAGGCGGCATGATGATCGGTACCAGCAAAAGGCTTTGCAAAATGGATTTGCCGCTAAACTGAAATCGGTCAGTTGCAAATGCCAGGGGAGTGGAAATCAGGAATGAGAAAAAGGTGGTCAGGAAAGCAATCAGGAACGCGTTCCGCAATCCTTCCATATAGATTGGATTGGCGAAAATTTCAAAAAAATAGACGAAGGTGAAGGATCCATTCGCATTGATGAATCCTCCCTTAATAATTTGCAAAATCGGCCACAAAAAAAAGCAGGCGAAAAACACCAAGGTCAGAATGAATATGGCGTAGGCAGATTTTTTGGGCATGGCCGCTAAGGCTGACAGAAAGCCTAAAGGGGTCAAAAAGAATAAAGAAGCAAATTTTCCAGATTCGAGGTGCCTCTTCGCTTCCGAGAGGACTGGAGCTTAGTCGATTAACTCCTGAATTTTCGCATTCAGCGAAGCTACCTCAAAAGGTTTGGCCAGAAATACGGTGTTTGATTTCAGGTGGTCCTCCAGTATGACCATATCTTCTGTGTAACCTGAGATAATGAGGATTTTTATTTTCGGACTTAACTTATAAACCCCTGAAGCAAGTTCGAGTCCGCCAATGTCTGGGAGCACCAAATCCGTTACAAGTACATCAAATGAGGCACCGTCTTGTTTAATCAGTTTTAGGGCTTCCTCACCAGTGGCAGCTTCAACAACCTCGTATTTGAGGTTTTGCAGCATAGTAGAATACAGTTCGCGACTGGCGGACAGGTCTTCGACTAGTAGTATCTTAGCCATGTAGGATTTTGGAAATTTGGTAACTTAATATGGGGATCACCTGTAATAGTGACGAGTTGTAGTTTCAGGTTTAAATGCCTAAATATTCAATATTTACACAAATATCAAGTCAACTTGTAGATCAAATGTGGAGGATATCCCAAGAATCCTGTGCTGGATTCTGAATTGCCTCAGAGGATAGCCTTAGAGAATGGCGGCCTCGCCACTGGTTTTCCGAATCGCAAGCCGAATAAGCTCGATAGAATTTTTCAGGTTCAGCTTCTTTTTGATGCGGTACCTGTGGGCTTCTACTGTTTTAATGCTTAAATTTAGTTTTTCAGCGATTTCCCGATTATTAAGGCCCTGTCCAATACATTTGAAAACGAGAATTTCCTTATTGCTAAGGATGCTTTCGCCCGCGTTCAGCCATGGAGAAGGTCCATGCCCCATTTGTTTGAGTATTTCACGACGTATGGACTCACTTAAACAAATTCCCCCTTCGAGGACTTTGCGGATTCCACTGACGATTACTTCGCAGGGTTCGGATTTTGTGATAAATCCGCTGGCTCCGGCTCTCAAGCATTGTTCCGCATAGTAAAGCTCGTCGTGCATCGATAAGCAAAGGATTGGAATCTTCACTTCCAATCCTTTTATCATTTTGATGAGTGAAATCCCGTCCTGGTACTGCAGAGAAATATCAATAACAATGAGATCAGGATCCAGCGTCCCAATCTGGTCCATAGCCTGTTCCTTAGAATTTACAACGGATATGATATCAAACCCCTCTTCGCTTTCAATAATCAGCTTGAGCCCATACATCAGGATGGGGTGATCTTCTACGATTAGTATGTTCTTGGGGGCTTCTTTATTCATTTTAGACACACAGACGGTTAGAGCAGAAACCGGATAGCTTTTGTCCCAAAATTAAAAAATCAAATGTAGCTCAAAGTTTAGGAAAAAAATCAACTCGGGAATTATTGTAGGCTATTGCCTATGATACTTACAATCAGGTTGTTCCCCGTTAAGGAATTGCATGAAAGTCCTCAGCTTCTCTAGGGGTAGCCCCTTACGGACTTTCCTAGTATCCTAGGGGCAACTCAAATAATCAATCGAGGCATCCCAATCTAGGAGCAAATTGCGGGGCCAAACGACCCGCTTTTAGTGCATTTTACTGTTTTCTTGCTCTACCCACTGCACTGAAAACTGTACGAGCTCTGTCGCGTTCTTCAGATTCAGCTTCCCCTTAATATGGGCACGATGGGACTCGATCGTTTTTACGGAAACATTGAGGGAACCAGCAATTTCCCGAGTTGAAAGTCCGTTTCCAATTGACTGTACAACTTCGAGTTCGCGGTCACTGAGTCTGTCGACCGGCGATTGGCTGCTCGAAGCTGTGCCATTGACTATCTGGTGCAACAGTTGGTCCGAAACTTTCTGACTTACGTAAATGTCTCCTCCCATGATTCGCCGGATGGCCACCTTAATTTTTTCGACATCTTCTTGCTTCATGATGTAAGCCTGGGCTCCGGCTCGTAGGGCTCGCTGGGCATACACGATCTCGTCGTGCATTGAGAAGACCAACACTTTCAGGTGTGGATAAAGGGCTTTGATATTCTTAATAAGCTCAAGCCCATTATTTCCTGGGAGAGAGATATCGGCAATGACAAGGTCGGGACCTGTCTGAGAAATGCCTTTCAAGGCTGTTGGGACATTCTCAGCCTCACCGCAAATCTGCATGTTTTCCTCCTGTCCAAGGAGTTGGGACAAGCCTTTCCGAATGAGTGGATGGTCATCTACTAAAAAAATATTTATCTTACGTTCTTTAGTTTGAGAAGGCGCCGTCATAGTTTACCTGGATTGAAAAGCAAATTTGCAGCAGACCGATACTCCGTCCCGATCATTGTTTCCTATTTTTATGGACGCGTTAATCATTCGCGCCCGACTTCTTAAATTGTGTAGTCCCATGCCGTCCGTATTTTCCGAGTTATCCTTAAGCCCCGACCCATTGTCCCGAATAGTCAAAATACCAAAGTCCCCTTCCTTTCGTAAAGTAATACTTATTGTATCCGAATCTCCATGTTGTACGGCATTATTGATGGATTCTTGGGTAATCCTAAATAAATGATTAGCAAGGTCTTGATTATTGATAACCACGTCGGACTCCATGTGAAATTGGCAGTTGATTGAGTATAAAGTTTGGGACTGTTGAATGAGTTCGATTAGACACTCCTGAAAAGACTTTTTTTCCAGACTAACCGGATTCAATCCGTGGGAGAGGCATCTGGCCTTTTCGATCCCCAATTGGAGCTGCTTTTTAATTTCTTTTGTAGCTTCAATCAAGGTATCAGCATCTTTCCCAGTTTTGATTTGGTAAACCAGATTGTTAGTAAAAAAAAGCATTCCTGCCAATTGCTGGCACAAATCGTCATGAAGTTCCCGACCGAGTTTTCTTTTTTCTCTTTCAGAAATTTTGAGAACCCGGTGCTCCAGATCTTTTTGTTCGCCGATTGCGTAAAATAGGCCTTCAAATTCGTGTGAATCTGCAGATTTGCGCTTCCCAAGTTCTCTAAGCCAGATGTAGGAATCTTCCAAATGGGACCAACGATAATCGATTTGGTAGATTTCCTTTCCGTCGTTGTCTTCGACGGCCCTAATCAGGGTTTCACGGTCATTTGGGTGGACATGCTTGAGCCAGTCGTCTTCCGGAGTCAGGGTATCTGCTTTTTCCCCCAATATAGATGGAGCCCATGGTGATATTAGGGATACGGATCGTCGCAAGTCTCCGGCATGCCAGTACACCAAACCACCCTTTTGCAAAAGCAGGTCAAGTTCCAAGGGAATTTCCTGGATTGGCATTTTCTATGTCTTTGAGCTTGAATGGCCTAGATTGAATTCTCCAGATGGTTCAGAAAGTAATCGGTCATTCATTACAGGAAAAACACCAAATGTCCATATGGAAATTCCCTATAAAAACTTTGGGGATTTTGCTATGCCTTTTACAATTTTTGCGGAAATTGAGTGAAATCTGGGCAGGATCTTCAAATCTTTATGGTAGGTCATTTTCAAGCCTTCTTCGATTCTTCCTAATAAATAGGGAACCAAAAAAGGCTCTCCCACAGGAGAGCCTTTTTTGCTGTTAAAGTAAGTTACCGTCAGCTTTTCGCGTTCATGCGGCGAGCTCCAATAAGTCCGATCAAGGTGACTGCTCCGATAATGCCTCAGGGTCCGGATAGTCGCATCAGGCCCAATTGAGACATTGTCCCCGATTTTAATTCAAACTTCCGTCCATCCAAAACACAACCCCAGTTGATAGCTGCTCTATTTCCAAGATGAATCTTGGGCTCATGCAGAAAGCTAACGTCTGTCTTTACCTCTACTTTTTCCCCATGGATCCCGGGTAGAGCTTCAGGTAGATTTTTCGAACTTTTCGGAAAGGAAAATCGTTGAGGCAATGATTGTATACTTAGGCCATAATTGCCCCACCTTTGCCCTTCATTGTGTCCTTTAAGGAGGATGGCTCATGACGGAAAAAGGCTTACTGCGACTTCTCCGGCAGTTTTGAAATTGTTTCTGAGGCATTTGAGTTGCATGAATAGGATTGAGATTTTGGCCATTTAGGGTTTGGAAAGTTCCAGCCAATCAGGATGTTCGTGAGCATGGGCCAGGATTTCTTCCAGGACCAGCTCGATTGATGTTTCGGGCTGCCATCCCCAGACTGTTTTCGCTTTGCGGTTGTCCAACACCATCCAAGGGATGTCAAACGGCCGCATTGCAAGTTCTGCACCGATGTCGTGCGAGCCACATTTTTGCTCACACCAACTGGAAAGCTGTGCCAGGGACATGCTGTTTTTTATGCCTCCGCTGAAGTTGCAGATTTGTTCCCTGTCGGTAGACGGTTCTCCAAATTGTCGCAGAATTACGGGTACAAGATCCTTTGGGTGTAGACAATCCCTCACTTGGTGACCCTGTCCGCCGAACCCAATGTATTTGAGCGGCTGCTTCCGCAGGTAAGCGTTGATCCAGAAAGAAAAGATGCCTTGATCCGGTCGTCCAAATTGTCCGCTGCCAGCCAGAACGCCACAGCGATTTATCCAAACCGGAAAATCAAAGGTGTGCCCATATTCCAAGGCCAGGACTTCGGATGTAACTTTTGAAGCTCCGTAAAGGGAAATTGGGGCTTGTGTGCTGTAGTCTTCACTGACACCGTACTCACTTAAGCCGTCGGGGAAAGCTTGATTAGGTACCGGAACGAACCCCCCTTCTTTAGAATCGACTTCAATAGCGCTGATGCCGGGGATCGAATAAACGCGGCTGGTGCTCAACAAAATAAATCCGGCCCCCTTGTTTTTGCAAAGTTCCAAAAGGTTTACAGTTCCGCCAAGGTTGTGCTCGATGAGTTGGATACTACTGGTTTTACCGTCCACTCCGGCCAAAACGCATGGATTGGCGGCTGCATCGATAATAAATCCGACCTTCGGGAGCGTTTCCAAGTCGCTGCGGTTCCGTATGTCGCCATTGAAAACCTTTATGCCGAGGTCCTTTAGCTCCAAGCGGTTGTTTTCGCTGCCGGGCCGGATAAAATTATCAATGCCGATAATTTCCAGATCCGATTGCGCCTTTAATAGCGCCTTCGCTAAAGTGCTTCCTACAAACCCTGCAACTCCTGTAATCAAAATCCTCATGATGCCTGGCGTGTTTTCCAAGCCTCTACGATCTGCCCAATGGTTTCCTCCAGTGAAATGGTGATATCCCAACCAGGGTAGTGTTCTTTCATCTTGGAAAGGTCGCTGTAGTAACAGATATGGTCTCCGATTCTGTTGTCATCCATATAGGTATAGACTTGTTCCTTACCCGAAAACTTGGATGCGATCTCAAAGGCTTCGAGGATTGAGCAGGAATTGTTTTTCCCGCCTCCCATGTTGTAGACTTCTCCACATTTCGGGCTCCTGTAAAATTCATACATGAACCTTACCACGTCTTCGGAGTGGATGTTGTCTCGAACCTGTTTCCCTTTGTACCCAAATATCTTGTACTCTTTCCCTTCGAGGTTACATTTTACCAGATAGGACAGGAATCCGTGTAATTCCACTCCCGTATGATTGGGCCCCGTCAGGCACCCTCCGCGCAGACAGCAGGATGGCATGTCGAAATAGCGACCGTACTCTTGAACGATTATGTCAGCGGCTACTTTGGATGCTCCAAATAGAGAGTGTTTACATTGATCAATTGAAAATGTTTCTGGGATGCCTTCTGCATATTCCGGATCGTCGTAATCCCATCGCTTTTCCAGCTCTTTTAATTTAATATTATTCGGAGCATCACCATAGACTTTGTTGGTGGACATGTGAATGAAGGGAGTTGAGACGTCCACTTGGCGATTGGCCTCAAGCAGGTTGAGTGCCCCAACGGCATTGGTGTCAAAATCGTCAAACGGGATTGCAGCTGCCCGGTCGTGACTCGGCTGAGCCGCGGTATGGATAATAGCATCCGGTGCCACCGATTTTACAAGGTTCTGGATACTTTCACGGTCCCTGATATCCACCTCGTGGTGTTGGAAGTTTTCCAATTGTTTCATGAGCTGGTTCTGATTCCAGCGGGTGTCTCCTTGAGGTCCTAAAAAGACCGCTCTTTGGTTGTTGTCCACTCCGTGGACTTCAAACCCCTGTTTATGGAAGAATCCGCAAACTTCAGATCCGATTAATCCAGACGAGCCGGTAACTAATAGTTTTTTCATGACGGATAGTAGGTTCCAGTACGGTGTTGGAAAGTTGGTTTAGAAGTTTACTACTTCGTAACCCAGGTCCCCGATGAGGTTAAATTGGTGTTCTTTAAGTTTTT
>CEVA01132545.1_pt1 | contig 18710 bp, 18 predicted proteins | sample 361521 | NCBI WGS metagenome assembly CEVA01 (sample SAMEA2622823, study PRJEB7988) | marine metagenome | isolation source: saline water (ENVO:00002010), including
GCCGCCAACAGCCGGGACTCAGTGAATCCGTGTCACATTCCGGACGGGGATATCCGGTATTTCGGCAGTGGTTTCTGGCGTCTTCGGACTTGTGTCCGGCGGCTGGGAGATCACACAATCGTTTCCGCAAAGTGGCTGGAAAAGGTCGTGAATCATGAGTGAGGATCCCCGCGACGCCGAAACCAGCCCAAGCGAAATGACCATCGTTTGTTCGCACTGCGGAGCGGAAACTCCGTTGAGTTCGACGTCCTGCATCTCCTGTGAGACTCCGCTGGATACGGTCGATCCGCAGTGGACGCTGGCCGACAACGACTCAACCAGCGGAGGGTGGTCGAGAGCCCTGGCCGGGGTCGGTTGTGCGATCTTGGTGCTGGTGGCCGCCGTGGCTGCCTTTTTCGTTGGCTGTGCCATTCTCTTCTCGAGGTTCTAGGACCCTGTCGCCGGTTTCTGCGAGAAGGTGGATTCTGTCATGTCGATGCCCTTCCGCGATCACACGTTTCTTGGCCTGACGCAGAGCCTGTGTCCGGAGTGCCTGGAACTGGTTCCGGCCAAAATCATCGAACGGGGCGGACGGGTGTATTTCCGCAAGCACTGTCCGACCCACGGTTCCCGTGAAGATTTTGTCTGCGGCGATGTGCACAGCTTTGATCGGCTCGAATTCAGTGTCCCGGGCAAGGTGCCGAGACAGGTTGGTGTCACGGCCACCGGGAAGGGATGTCCTTACGAATGCGGTTTGTGTACCGAACACGAACAGCACACTTGCGTGGGACTGGTCGAGATCACTGGGTCCTGCAATCTCTCGTGCCCGATGTGCTACGCCTCCAGTGGCCCCGGTGGGCAGCATCTTTCGTTCGAGGATGCCATCAAGTCGATCGACCGTCTGGTCGAGGTCGAGGGTCGTCCCGAGGTGCTGCAACTCTCCGGCGGTGAACCGACGATCCACCCTGAGTTCCTCGAGATCCTCGACTACGCCTGTGGGCAGCCAATTGACATCGTGATGATCAACACCAACGGGATCCGGTTCGCCCGGGATCGCGACTTCCTCGATGCGGTGGCCCGTTATCGTGACCGGCTGGAGATCTACCTGCAGTTCGACGGGTTTCGAGATGAGACCTACGAGTCGCTGCGGGGGGAACCACTGGCGGAGACGAAGCGGCAAGCCATCGAGGCCTTTGGTGAGGTGGGGTTGCGAACGACCCTGGTCACCACCGTCCAGGGAGGGGTCAACGAGGATGAGCTGGGGGCGATCATCGAATTCGGGTTGGACCGATCGTGGATCACCGGTGTCAGCCTGCAGCCGGCCACCTACAGCGGCCGTCACGTGCTGCCCGAAACGATCGAGGCCCGGGTCACGTTTCCGGAGGTGGTGAAGCTGATCGAGCAGCAGACCGATGGCCGGTTCGTGGCCGACGATTTCATGCCGCTGCCGTGTGCCCATCCCAACTGCCACACGCTGACCTACGCCTACCGTTCGGGAGGCCGCTGGATCCCGCTGATGCGGCTCATCGATGCCCGCGAGCACAGTGATCTACTGGCCAACGGGATCACTTTCAACCGGTCCCGGGCGCGGCAGTTGATCGAGACGTATCTTGACCGCCTGGGGCACTGTGGACCCGAGGGCTGTTCGGTTCCGGGTGCGATCGACCAGCTCGTGGCGCCCGAGCTCCCGGTTCTGGCTGGTCAACCGATCGTTCCGCAGGGACCCGATGTCGCCGCCGATCCGCTGGCCCTGGAATTCTTCCAGCGGGGCCTGGCTGAGGACCTGGATCCATCGGATGTCTTCCGGATCACGATCACCTCGTTCCTGGACGCCTACAACTTCGACGTGCGGCGGGTGATGAAGTGCTGTATCCATCACGTGCTGCCTTCCGGACACGTGATTCCCTTCTGTGCGTACAACGTGCTGTATCGCGAGGGTCATCTTCCACTGCCGACGCTGGACCGGCTGGCCGAGTTGACCGCAGATGCGGCCAAGAATTGATCGTGGCCGGTCGCATTATCTACGCGGCGATCATGATGGCGGCCGTGGTCGCTGCGGTCTGGTTGTCCAGAGGCCGACAGGCGCGACTGGGATTGACGGTGTGGCAGCGCGTGATGGTCGGCCTGGGCGGATTCACCGGTGCGTTCCTGGCGGCGAAGCTGCCGTTTTTTCTTTCCTACGTCGTTGATGGCGATTGGCCGGCGGTGCTCAGTGGCCGGGCGCTGTTTTCCGACGGGAAGACCATCATGCTGGGGCTGGCGGGAGGGTACGCGGGGGTCGAGTTCGGCAAGTGGTACAGCCGGGTGAAGGTCTCGACCGGTGACAGCTTCGCGGTCTCGATTCCCGTGGCGGTGGCAATCGGACGGCTGGCCTGTTTCACCAACGGATGCTGTCACGGCATCGCCACCGGCCTGCCGTGGGGCGTCGATTTCGGTGACGGAATCGCACGACATCCGACACAGATCTACGAGTCGTTGTTTCACCTGGGCTGTGCCGTCGTGCTGGCATCTTTGCGGCGTGACGGGATGCTTACCGGACAACTGTTCAAGCTCTACCTGGTCGTGTATTCGATCTACCGCTTCGCGACCGAATTCATCCGACCCGAGGCGAAATTGTGGGGCGGCTGGACGGGATACCAGTGGGCGGCGGTGGTGATGGTGGGGGTTTTCGGTGCCCTGTGGTGGGCACAGGCCCGGACTGGCCAGCGTGATGTCGACGCGGTAGGGTAGACCCGGTTGTTCCCGCCGTGTTGATTCACTGGCATCGAGTGCCGTGGTCGAGCCGTGGTGGGGCCGTCAGCTCTATCGAGCGACCGCTCGTGCCGGCCGGGCACTTTGCGGATCGCGCATCGCACCCGGCCGGAGTACACAGGCATGCGACAACTGACTCTCTCGCTGACTCTCGGCTTCGCGGTTCTGCTGACAGCGGTCGCACCGTCGGTCGATGCTCAGGACAAGAAGACGAAAAAAGGTGCGGCCAAAAAGGGTGCGGCCGGATCGACTCTGAAGACCAATCGTGACAAGGCGAGCTACGCGATCGGGCTGCAGATCGGCCAGGCACTCAAACGGCAGGGTCTCGACATCGATCCCAAGCTGTTGGCTGCCGGAATCTCCGACACGCTGTCCGGCAAGAAGCCCGCTCTGAGTGACCAGCAGTTGCAGGCCGCGCTGACGGCCTTCCAGCAGGAGATGCAGACCCAGCAGGCGGCCAAGGCCAAGGCGGCATCCGAAAAGAATAAGAAGGCGGGTACGGCGTTCCTGGCAGGCAATGCCAAGAAAAAGGGTGTCAAGACGACCAAGAGTGGCTTGCAGTACCAGGTGCTGAAGGCCGGCAAAGGTGCCAGGCCCAAGGCGACCGACACCGTCGAGGTACACTATCGTGGCATGCTGATTGACGGGAAGGTTTTCGATGAGTCGTTCAAGGGAAAGATTCCGGCCAAAGCCGACCAAACGGTCAAGTTTGCCGCCAACCGGGTGATCCGGGGTTGGACCGAAGCGTTGCAACTGATGCCGGTCGGTTCGGTTTACCGGCTGGTGATTCCTTCCGAGCTCGGCTACGGCGCCCGGGGTGCTGGACAGGAAATCGGACCGCACTCGGTGCTGATTTTCGAGGTGCATCTGTTGGCGATCGAGACGAGCAAGAAGAAGCCGAGCAAGAAGAAGAACTAGATCCGACGTTGTTCAGGGAGCGTGCCGGCCGAGGGTTTTCGGTCGGTGCGGCGGTGACTTGCCCGCGACACTCCGCACTGCCGACCTGGTCGTGATTGGCCTGGGGATGGCCCTGATCGCTGCGATCGGGGTCGTCTGCTCCCGGAAGAGCCGAACTGCCGGTGGGTACTTCCTGGCAGACCGCTCGTTGCCCGGTTGGGCTGTCGGTTTCTCGCTGATGGCCACGATCGTCAGCTCGATGACCTTCCTGGCCCTGCCGGCGGCGGCCTACCAGACCAACTGGCGTCATCTGCCGGCCAACGCCATGTACCTGCTGGCGATCCCGGTGGCGTGGCTGCTGTTCGTGCCCTTTTACCGGGCCGGTGGCCTGCAGTCGGCCTACGAATATCTCGAGCGGCGGTTCGGGCTCTGGGCCCGGCTCTATGCCGGCGGGGCCTTCATCCTGTTCCACCTGGCACGGATGGGCCTGATCCTGTTCGTGGCTTCCGAGTCGATCCAGCTGATGATTGGCCGTCGCGAGGACTGGATGCTCGATGTGGTGATGATCGTTTTTGGTGTCATTGTGTCGGGTTACACTGTGCTGGGTGGGCTTCGGGCAGTGATCTGGACCGATGTGCTGCAGGGCGTGGCATTGATAGGCGGTGGGTTGATCTGTTTGCCGATTCTGCTCAACGGGATTCCGGAGGGGTTGTCGGGACTCCTGGAGGTGGCCGGTGAACACGACAAGATGAGCTTCGGGGTGTCAGAAGGCGACGTGCGCGGTCACACGATGGGCGCCACGATGCTGACCAAGTTGATCGTGTTCCTGCAGATAATGGGAACCGACCAGACGACGGTGCAGCGGTACATGGCCGCCGGCAGCCGCCGCGAGGCCAACCGGGCGTTGTGGGTTGGCGGGTTGCTGACTTTTCCCGTCTGGGGCTATTTCCTGTTTGTGGGCACCGCGCTGTTCGTCTTCTACCGGTTCCAGGCCGACCCGGCCGTCGCCGGTCTGTCCCCCGAGCAGATCTTTCCGCACTTCATCATCACTCGTGTTCCTGCCGGCGTGGCGGGATTCGTGATCGTGGGACTGATCGCTGCCGCCATGTCGACACTCGACAGCAGTATCAATGCCATCGCCGCCACCTTGACCAATGACTTTTACCGGAGACTGTGGCGGCGGGATCGTGACGACCACCACTACGGGCGAGTGGGGCGAGGGCTGAGCCTGGTGACCGGTGCGGTGATGATCGGCAGCGGGTTGCTGATCCACGCGTCGCGGACCGCTGAGGGAGTCGAAGATGTTCAGACGAAACTGCTGAGCATTCTGGGTGGCGGCTTGCTGGGCCTGTTTCTGCTGGGATTGCTCACTCGTCGGGCCACCGGCCGTTCGGCTGCCACCGCCACCGCTGTGTCGGTTGCACTGGTCACCGGCTGGGTGGCACTTGGCAGTGGGGCCGCCGCCTCGTGGTTCCCGGCGCTGCACGAGCGGGTGCTGGACACGTTCTGGGTCGGCGTCGTGGCCAATCCCCTGCTGTTTGGCATCGGCTGGGCACTGGGTGGGCGCCCAGGCACCGACGGCCGTTCACTGGACGGGCTGACTGTCTGGACGACCGACAGCACAACAACGGAGATCGCACCGGGTCTCCCGGACTAGATCGAACCGGCGATGTTCTGCAACCGGTCGGCCAGCGGTCCGAAAATTCGGCTGCGGGCGACCAGGTCCCGCACGTCCCCGGGAGGGTTTCTCAGGTCCTCGGGATCCAGGCCCACCATTTCCAGCCGGCAGTAGACTCCGTTACGGGTCAGTCCCAGCTTCTTGGCCACGCCCTGGGGCCCCTTGATGCGACCGTCGGGACTGTTGCGAAATGCGGTGAGCAGGTCGTAGAGCTGCACCAGTCCGCTCAGCAGGCTGTGCGCGTCGGCGATCAACGGCCGGTCGCCGGTTTCGAAGGCGTGTTGCTCGACGCGACGGATGTTTTCGACCAGTTTCCCGACGGCCTGGCGATCTTCGTCGGTCCAGAAACGGCCTCCGTCCGGGGTGTTGTGGGACGGGCCGTCGTGTGTTCGGTTGGTCGTGATGCCTGGCATGCTGTGTCGATTCCCCCGGCCCACCGCTGTCATTTTCCCGTCGGGGATCAGCAATGGCAATACGGATTGGCCCGGTCCGTGAAGTCACTCGCTTTCCAGGAATCGGTTCGTGAAGGTCTCTGACACGTTCACTGCTCCGGGCTTGATCGCCTCAACTTCCACCAGCTGATCCAGCAGCGTCTTCCAGCGTGCTTCGCTCATCTGCCCCAGTTGCTTGCGGGGGGTGTCCTCGGTCGAGCACAACTCCTGCAACTCCTTTGCGCCGAAAGCGAGAATCGGCAGGCCCATCTCCTCGTTTCGTTCGTGGATCGCCTGGTTGGTCCGGCTGGGATCATCGAGGTACTTCTGCCATCCGGCGATCGATGCCCGGACCATGGCGGTCACCAGTTCAGGCCGATTTTTGATCACTTCCGGTGTCGTGATCAATACGCTGGTGTAGGGATTGAAACCGAGGTCAGAGACCATCAGGACGCGGGGGCGAACGGATTTCTGGCGAGCGACGAACGGCTCGCTGATCGAATAACCCTGTTGAGCGAAGTCGTCATCGAGCAGGAACTGTGTGACATTGCCGGAATAAGGCACCAGCTGCACTCCGCTCAGGTCGATTTTCTTTTGCAGAAATAGCGACCAGGTGGCCGTGCTGCTGACAGCCAGTGAACTGACCTGTCCCAGCTTCTCGAGCGAGTCGATTCCCGAGTTTTCGTGGACCATCACGCACCGTGGGCTGACCTGCATCGCTGCCATCACTGCCACCGTTTTGGCTCCGGCGGCGTGGCCGACCAGCACGCGGTCGGCGTTGGTCACACCGAACAGGACCCGCCCCGTGGCGACCTGGGTGATGACCTGGACCCCTGGGCCTCCGGGTCGAATTTCCACATCCAACCCGGCGTCGTCGTAAAGCTCGTGGACATCGGCAGAAAAGAACCCGCCGTGTTCTGCTTCCGGAAACCAGTTCAATTGCAGAGACACCGCGGTGGGTGGCCGGACGATCTTGTCGGCAGAATCATCTTCGGGAACAGGCCGCGTTTCACCGCAACCTGCACAGGCCAGCAGCACTACAAGCGGCCAGTGTCGAAGCCGGCGAGAGGAGGTGGACGGCATGCGAGGGTGTCCGGGAGGGTTGTGGCTGGGTCATTGTTGTTGTTCACGGGACGGTTGTCACGTCGTTGGCAATTCTTACTTCTCAACGCCCGATCCCCACCGTGCCAGCAGCGTCGAGCCGGTCAAGGTCACAATTCCGAACAGGGCGATTCCCAGGAGTGCCGAGGCGATCACCGCGGCGAAGAGGTGTGCCGTCTTGAGGTTCTGCGACGTGCTGAGGACCAGGTACCCCAGCCCGTAGTGGGTCGTTGTGTGGCCGACGAAGAACTCGCCGACGATCGCTCCGATCACGGCCATTCCACTGCTGGTCCGGGCCCCGGTGACCAGGTAGGGCACCGCGTGAGGGAGTCTCAGTTTCCAGAGCACCTGCCAGCGGCCGGCACGGTAGAGTCGAAACAGTTCGAGCAGATCCTCGTCGATGTTGAGCAGTCCCGAGGTGGTCGAGGCAATGATCGGGAACAAGCTGATGATCAGTGTCACCAGCACGACGCTGGCGAACCCTGTGCCGAACCAGGTGATGATCAGTGGGGCGATGGCGATGATCGGGACCGTCTGCAGGAAGATCGCATACGGGTAGCAGCTGGCCCGCACGAGCCGGGATTGCGAGAAGATGACGGCGATCAGGACACCGCCAAGCAGGCTGGCGGCGAACCCTGCGACGGCGGCCACTCCGGTTCGGGCGGTCGCGGACAGCAATCGGTCACCGTCCTCGACTACCGCAGTGGCCACGTCGGTGGGAGCGGGGACAAGGAACACCGGCCAGTCGAACCACCACACGGCCGTCTGCCACCCGGTCAACACGACCAAAAGCAGCAACAGCGGTGGCCACCAGGCCGCCAGGCGGAACCAGGATGACGGGCTCACCTCGCCTCCTCCCGGTCACTATTTCGCAGGTTGGTTGAGACGTCACCGGCCAGTTGCGCGAAATCGGCGGTGGCCCGTAGTGCGGCGTTGCGAGGTCGAGAGAACCCGACGGGCACGTGTACGAATTCATCCCCGGTGGTCGCCGGCATCACCACCACCCGGTCGGCCAGGAACACCGCCTCGGAGACGTTGTGAGTGACGAAAATGGCCGTGGTGCCGCGAGCCGAGTGAATCTCGAGCAACTCCTCGTTGAGTTGTTCTCTGAGCAGGTCGTCGAGCGCGGCGAAGGGTTCGTCGAGCAGCAACACATCGGGTCGAGTGACAAGGGCCCGTGCCAGCGACACCCTCATCCGCATCCCTCCCGACAGTTCTCGCGGCCGTTTGACCGCGTCGGCCGGGCCGAAACTGATCAGCTCCAGGCTCTCGCCGACCCGCTGCCGGGCCTCTGTCGCTTCCACGCCCAGCAATTCCAGCGGCAGACGGATATTTTCTTCGACCGTTCGCCACGGCAACAGGTTGGGTTCCTGGAAGACCAGGGCAACGCGGGAATCCTCCGATCGCTCCACTGTGCCGGAGGTGGGTTCCAACAGCCCGGCCATGAGTCTCAATGCCGTCGACTTGCCGCAGCCCGAGGGGCCGACCAGGGACACGAATTCGCCGTCGGCGATTTTCAGATCAACCCGTTCGAGCACGGGGTGACGCGCGTCGAAAGCCACAGTGACCCCGTCGAATGACAGAGCCGGCCGAACGGATGTTGCCGACGGGGAATCCAAAATCAGGACGTTTCCGGGGAGGGATGGCTGGACGGCCGGTGTGTGCCAATTCGTGTTCCGGCATCCTACCGGATCGGTCGGCTGGCTCTACCCATCCCCGAACGAGTCTCATCGGTTTCATCTCGCATTGGCTGATGTCGACTGCCCCATTTGTCCTCGTGAAAAGAGGTTTTCGATGGCCAGGCATCTGGCTTGGCCGAGACTCGTCGGGATGGTGATGGCGGTCCTGACTGACGATCGTGGAGGCAACCGTGAGTTGACACGGCCGGGCGAGAACTTCACTTCCGATTCCGGGGTGATTATCCTCGGCCCGTTGGATCTCCCCTGCACCGTGCCGGCTCATGCCAGCCTGATGTACGCCAACAACGTGGCCAACTTCCTGTTGCACGTCTGTCGTGATGGCCAGATTGATGTCCAAGCACAAGACGAGGTGTTTGTCGGGACGCTGGTCACCTGTGATGGACGTGTTGTCCACAAACGGGTCCGTAAGGTGCTGGGGTCGGCCGAGAGTTGAGGCAACCGACCGATGAGTTCACATGATGTCGTATTGATTCCCGGAGACGGGATCGGTCCAGAAGTCACTGCCGCCGCCTGCAAGATTCTCGAAGCGGTCGCCGCACCACTTTCGTTTCAGGTGCACCGTGCCGGCCTGGCGGCATTGGATCAGGGCGAGGAGGTGTTGCCACAGTCGACTGTCGAAGCGATCCAGCACTGTGGTGTGGCGTTGAAGGGACCCTGCACGACACCGGTGGGCGAGGGTTTCACCTCGGTCAACGTCCAGCTCAGGCAACGCCTCAACCTGTTCGCCGCCGTCCGTCCGGTTCGCAACCTCGCTGGTGTCGACACCCGGTTTGATGACGTGGACCTGGTGATCATCCGCGAGAATACCGAGGGCCTTTACAGCGGGGTCGAGAACCAGGTCACCCCCGATGTGGTGATGAGCATGAAGGTGGCGACCGAGACGGCCTGCGATCGGATCGCCCGTTGGGGTTTCCGGTTCGCCACTCTCCGCAAAAGGAAGAAGATCACCGTCTTCCACAAAGCGAATATCATGAAGATCACCGACGGACTGTTCCTGCGATGTGCCCGGAAGGTGCACCAGTCGGAGTACCCGAACATCGAGTACGAGGAGGTGATCATCGATGCGGGATGCATGAAGCTGGTGCAGGACCCGTCGCAGTTCGACGTGCTTCTGCTGGAGAATCTGTACGGAGACGTGGTCAGCGACCTGTGTGCGGGTCTGGTCGGCGGGCTGGGGGTCGTGCCCGGTGCCAATTACGGTGAGGACCTGGCGGTGTTCGAGGCGGTTCACGGTTCGGCACCCGACATCGCAGGCCAGGGAGTGGCCAATCCTCTGGCGGTGACCATGTCGTCGGTGATGATGCTCAATCACCTCGCCGAGACCCGTGATGATCCGTCCTGTCGTGAGTCGGCCGACCGAATCAAGGCCGCGTACAACCGTACGCTGGCCGATGGTTGCCTGACTCGTGACCTGGGGGGCGAACTGGATACACAGGGCTTCGTCGACGCGTTGATCGAACGCATCGAGGCGGCTCCGTCGTGAATACATCCATCCCGTCGAGGCTGCTGGCCGTCGACGTCGGCAACAGCCGGATCAAGTTCGGGTTGTTCGACCTGGCGACCGCTGCCGGTGACTTGCCCGAGTTGATCGAGTCGATGGCCGTGGCGCCGGATGGCCCGGTTCCATGGGCTGAGATCGGTGGATGGCCCGGCGAATTCGAGATCTGCTCGTCGAGCATCGTGGCCGCATCGAACCCGAACGTGCGCGACATGTTGGTCTCCGGTTGGCCCGACGGCTGGTCCAGGCCGTGCGTGCTGGATGATGTTGATCGGCTGCCGTTGAAGGTCCGGCTGGAGGAACCCTCACGAACCGGAATCGACCGGTTGCTCAATGCGGTCGCGGCCAATCGGCTGGCTACCGACAATCGTCCGTTGATCATCGTCGATTCGGGCACAGCCACGACCGTCGATGCGGTGGATGCCGACGGCGTGTTCCTGGGTGGGGCGATTTTGCCGGGCTTCGGATTGCTGGCCAGGTCGCTGCAACGCTACACCACGTTGCTTCCGCTGGTCACCCTCGAAGAACTGGGCACCGGACCCCCGCCGGTGGTTGGCGGTGACACCACGGCCGCCATCAAGAGTGGACTGTTTTATGGCCAACTGGGCGCGGTTCGCGAACTGGCGGCCGCGTTGGGCGACACGCTGGGAGACAAGGAGGCCGAGATGTTCCTGACCGGCGGGGGTGGTCCGTTGCTGGCCTCGGCCCTTCCCGAAGCCCGGCTGGTGCCCCACCTGGGATTGCACGGGCTGGCCGAGGTCTTTCGGGTGGATACGTCGGAGATGTCCCCGTGACCGCCGCTCGCGTGGCGGTCCTGACCCCGGGCGGACGTGGTGCCATCGCCAGCCTGGCAGTCTCTGGGGGAGTTGAACTCATCGATCGTCACCGGTTGTTCGAGGCTGCCAACGGCCGGCTGTTGGCAGAACAGGAACCGGACCGGATCTGCTACGGGTTCTGGGGTGGTGATCGAAACGCGTTGCCGAACGAACAGGTCGTGGTTTGTCGCACCGGGGAGAGCCGGGTCGAGTTGCACTGCCACGGGGGTAAAGCCGCGGTCCAGAGGATTCTGGACGATTTGGTCGGGTCGGGGGCGGTTTGCTGTGACTGGGCCGACCTGGTCGTCGAGCCGATTGGGTCTCCGACCAGTCGGATCGAGGTGGAACTGGCCCAGGCCCTGGCCGCTGCAACGACCTGGCAGGTGGCCGCCATCCTGCTCGACCAACAATCTGGCGTTTTGATGAATACGCTTGAAAGCCTGGCGGCAACCGACTGGGATCAGCGCCACCAGGCTGCTGCCTGCGTGGCCGGTTTGCTCGAATGGTCCGTCCTGGGCCGTCGGCTGGCCGATCCGCCCACCGTGGTCCTGTCCGGTGAGCCCAACGTTGGAAAATCGAGCCTGTTGAACGCGTTGCTGGGGTTCGGCCGGGCTATTGTCTGGGACCAGCCGGGGACGACTCGCGATGTGGTCACCGGCCGCACGGCCCTGGACGGCTGGCCGGTTCGGCTGGCCGACACGGCGGGGTTGCGGACCACCGACGACGAGATCGAGACGGTCGGTGTCGAGCACGCCCGACGCGAACGGGATGCCGCGGATTTGGTCGTGCTGGTCGTTGACCGATCGCACCCGCTTGATGAGCAGGCTCGGCAATTGGTCGACGAGTGGCCCGATGCCGTGGTGGTGGCCAACAAGTGTGATCTGGACGATGCCACCGACGGAGCGCTGCCCGATGGCGCATTGATGGTCTCGGCATTGACCGGCGAAGGGCTGGACGAACTGGCCGGAGCGATCGTTGGTCGGCTGGTGCCCGGAATGCCGGAGCCGGGGACGGCGGTCCCGGTTTCCGAGAGACTGATCGGGTGCCTGGAAGAGGTGGCGCGTGCGATCGATGCCGGGGACGAAACCGGCTTCCGGTCGGCATTGGCCGAGACGATTGCCTGAACCCGATACCGATTCCCGGTGGTATGATTGTCGTGTTGATTCACTGACTGCCGACGAGCCTGTTCGATGAGCGACTTCGACAACTGGGCGGAACGTTATAGCGAACGTTTCATCCTGATGCTGTGTTTCTCGGTCATCGTGCTGGCATTGTCCTTTGGCGTTCAAGGCTGGATGCGGCGACGGCGAAATGGCTCGGAGGTCGGGGCGAACCGCCGTTTCAGAGACAGCGTGGTGGTTCTGGGGGTCTGGGGGGGACTCTATTTGTTGCTGTTAGTTGTGTCCGTGTTCACGATGAGCCCGTTCCTGATGCTGGAAGTGTTGGCGTTGCTGGTGCTGAGCCTTGTCGGCGGCGTGCGGAAGTGGTCGACCGGGCGTTTTTCGGTTGTGGCGACGGTCGTTGTGCTGGCGATGATCGTTGTGGCTGGCGTCCGGGGCATGAACCAGGCAGAGGACGCGCGGCGAAGATTCCCGTTCACCTCACTCGTCGAACGGTTGAAACTGGAGACGGCCGTTCCGACCGAGCCACCACTGCTCACCAAGTCTGGAGAAGCTGCCCTCGAGCGTTCCGAACTCATTTTCGAGAACGGGATGAAGGGCTTCACCAATGGATACCATTTCCGTCGGGCGTCATTGGAGATGGTACACGCGAGCCAGGTGTGGAATTTCGTCAGCAGCGAAGGTTTCGGCATCGGTCGCATGCTGGCACCGACGATCAAGGGAGCGCGGCTGGCGGAACTCCGTACGTGGCGACAACCGGTTGCCCTGGAGACCGGTGACGCCGGATCGACCGGGGATCGACCGGACCTGTGGTTGCCGCTGAAGGGAGAAAACGCGCCGCGGAAGGCGCTGACCAAATTGCACGAGAACCTGTCATTTGATTTTGCGGAGCCGGTGAGCTTTGGTTGGGTCCGCGATCTCGAGCATGTCACCGGTTTTCGGCCACACGCGGTCGCGCACTTCGATCGGCACAGGGTGACCTTCGGCCACAAGGCGGAAGACGAGATGTCCGCCAAACATGAGGCCGGGTGGAAGCTGGAGCGGGTCGAATTGGTCAGCCTGCTGAGGAGTGCCGAGCCGGGAGTGTACGTTTCGAAAGACCTTCCGAGGATGGATCAGTTGTCGGAGGTCAAGCGGCGACCACTGGACGGGTTCGAGACGGTTGCCCTTCGCGAGCTGCGCAACGGCGAGCCACTGGTTATTCGCAGCCAGGGTGGCCGGGTGAAAATGATGGGGGCCGTGCGAGCGGTCAAACAGTGTTCGCTGTGCCACGAGGTGCCACGTGGTACGTTGCTGGGTGCCTTCAGCTACGGCTTCCGTGACCAGACTTCGGCGAGTGCGTCGGAGTAATCCTGCTGCCAGCCGGGGTCGGTGGCGAGCGCAGCCAGCAGTTTGCCCTGGCGGTGTCGATCGAGAACCACGGTGCGGATGTCATAACGGCGGAGCCGTTGTCGCCAGTCGGAGGCCACACCGATCACCTCGAAGTAGTCGGTCCAGGCTTCCGTTGGGACCAGGTGTGCGTGCGAGGTGACCAGCAGACGAATCTGAGACGGCCCCTGCCAAAGCAGGAAGTCGCTCCACTCGTAGGAGGCCAACACCATCCCACCGGGGGGGTGACTGGCCAGCCATCGGGTCACTTCGACCGGCGTGGACGCCGAGACCATCGGCCGACGTGCCTGCAGCGTTTCGCGTTCAGTCAGCAGTCCACGTACCGCGGGTGTGGAGCTCATTGCGACTCCGGCCACAACCAGGCTGGCCAGCAGGACGGTGCGTTGTTCCGACGAGGCCAACGTCGTTGCGACCGGGCGTTTCGTGCTGATGGAGGCTGCCTGCAGGGCGAGGACAAGGCCGGCCACCGGCGCCCACCAGTTGATCATTCGTGAACACGACAACGTGGCCACACCGAGTGCGACGAGCATCAACCAGTTGGAGAATCGCACCCGGCGTCGGCCGGACATCGCCACGCAGACGACCAGGACGATGCTGGCAAGCATCGCTCGAGCCTGGGATTGGTGCCATTGCAGCGGTTGCCATTCGATGATGTCGGCCAGGTTGGGATGCCGCCCGATTTGCCAGATCGACAGGGGCAGGCCGGGACCGTAGGGGGTGGCCACCAACGGCACCAACAACCCGATGGCGGCCTGCCGGAGACGATGGGCGAATACCCGATCGCTTTTCCAGGAGGGCCAACGGCCGGTGCGTCGGAATCGATCGGCTGCCCGCCCAACCGCATGTGACCCCAGCAGCAACCAGCCGATGACGAATGATCCGTGCAGGTTGGCCCAGAGTCCCATCACGATTCCGACGACGATCACCCGCCATATCGATGGCCTGGGGTCGTGCAGCAGGGCCAACAACCCCACGAAGCAGGCCAGTCCGGCCAGCTGAGGACGGATGATCAGCAGCTGCTGCCAGCCGACGGCCAGGAAGACCGAGGCTCCACAGATCGCTGCAGGGATTCTTTGGCGGTGCCGGGATGCCAAGACGGGTGAGACGGTCAGCAGGGCGCACCCGACGACCAGCGTGGCGTAAATCAGCTGCAGGGCTTCGACCCCCCCGGCTCGCATCAGCCGGAAGGCGATCAGCTGGCTCCAGCGGGCCGTGTCGACCAGTGGCCGGTCGCTCGCGTGTGTCAGAAACGGTTCGGTGGTCGGGGTCGCGCCACCGTGTTCGATCATCCAGCGGCCGTAGGCCAGGTGGCCCCAGAGATCGGTGTGCCACAGGGGGCGGCGAGCCAGTGCGGACCACAGGCCGGCCACGGCGACGACCAGCGCCAGGTGGCCGATGAGTCTCTTGTGGCCGGACAACCGGGGGACCACCTGCGGTTCCTCGTGAGAAGAGAATCGACTACAACCTCGTCGCCCGACAGTAGCCGGTCGCCGACTGGGTGGTCAAACACGGGAGAAAAGCGGTGCAGCTGGGCGAGGGATTGAAACGGGTGCCCTGGAGTGTGGTCACGGCGGCCTCACTACTGGCCGCACTCGGACTGGCGGGGATCTCGCGAGGCGATCAGTTGGTCGGATCGGGGCTCCATTTCCACCGACAGCTGATCTGGATGGCGCTGGCTGTTCCGGCACTGATCATGGCCGCCTGGGTACCGTACCGTTCGCTGCGTCCGGCCAGTTACCTGTTGTTCGGCGTGACGACCGTGCTGTTGCTGGTGGTTTTCCTGATGCCGGCTCATCATGGGGCTCGCCGCTGGATTCCGATGGGTGTTTTTGACATGCAGCCGTCGGAACTCGCCAAGTTGACCTACATCCTGGCCTTGTCCCACTACCTGATGTTCCGGCGCAACTTCCGCCACTTCCTGGGCCTGTTCATCCCGTTTCTTTTGACGCTCGTTCCGCTGGTGCTGGTTCTCAAGGAACCCGACCTGGGGACCGCGTTGCTGTTCCTGCCGATGCTGTTCGCGATGCTTCTGGCCGCCGGGGCCCGCGTGAGGCACCTTGTGCTGATCGGGATGATGGGGGTAGCGGTGACCCCGGTGCTGTGGCTGGGGATGAACGTCGAGCAGAAGTCGCGGGTGGTTTCGCTGTTGACCCAGGTCGAGAACGGTCCGGCTCCGCGGGGCGACGGGTACCACCTGTTCCAGTCCAAGCGAATGTTGTCGCTGGGTGGGACCTGGGGCAGTGACCTGGCCGGAATGCCGGTCGACGATCCGGCCGCCTACCATCTGCCGGCGGCTCGGACCGACTTTGTCTTCTGCCTGATCGGTGAGCGATTCGGGCTGATTGGCAGCCTGCTGACACTGGCCACCTATGCGGTACTGATCATCAAGGGACTTTCAATTGCCGCGTCGACGCGCGAGCCGTTCGGGCGGTTGCTGGCAACCGGGATCGTCACCCTGCTGGCGACACAGGCGATCATCAACACCGGCATGACAGTCGGGTTGATGCCGATCACCGGCATGACCCTGCCGCTGGTCAGTTACGGTGGTTCGAGCCTGGTCGCGACGGCGATCGCGCTGGGGTTGTTGATCAACGTCGCGATCCGACCGGGGTACGAGGTGACGGCCGAGCCGTTTCGGTTTGCGGCCGAAACCAGCTAGGTCGTCAAACACAATCCGCCGGTGTCCGGCCGAGCCGCGATCCTACTTCTGGAAGAAGTCGGTGGGCCCACGCAACGTGTAGTACGGATACTGCACGACCGCCGGTGGCTGGTTGGCCGGCGGGTACTTCAGATTCTTGGGGGCCTTGTACTCGTACGTGTGATAGTGCCCCCCGTGGAAGGCTCCGCGTGGTTCGTGATCGCCCTCGTGCATCACGGTGTGTCCGGCCGGGGTCTGGCCCCGCACGATACCGCGAGGATTTTGACAGCCGACGGCCAGGGAAACGGCCAGGCAGGTCGCCAGGCTCAAGGCAATTCGCATTTTCATCTTCCAGTGACCCCCTCGGTCTCGAGACCGAATGTAGTGTGCCGGATGTGTTCGGTTGGTTTCCGGATGCCCCTGCCGAGCAGCGGACGTCGTAGCGTTGTTATCGGCTCAGCAGGTCGCCCGAGGCCACAGAATGCGGAAAATCGTTCGAATCCGACCAGTTGCTCCAGTTCATCGATCTTGCAGCATCGTTGTGATCGGACTAGATTACCGCCCGCCGTGGTGTCGCCGTTCTGTAGTGACTCCCGTTTGAACCGACGTTGCAGTGGTCGAGAGCATTCCACGTGTACATTGCCGTGACTTCTCGCTGCCTGGGTGACCTGCCGTTCCTGGACGCCTGCAGCCTGTTGACCGACTACGGGTACAGCCGGGTCGAGTTCTGGTTTGACGAGGATGGGGATCATCTCAAGCCCTCCGATGTGGTGGCGGATCTCGAGGGGTTCGCCAACAACTTTCGGGCTTCGTCGAGGTTGACCCCGGTCGCGTTCTGTTTCGAACAGGTCGTCGATCTCGAGACCTTTGCCGCGATCACCCGGCTGGCGAAGCTGATGCGGGTCGTTCAGATCACTGTGCCGTCGACGCCGCTGGGAACACCGTTCAATGCCGAGATCGAGCGATTGCAGGATCTGTTGCAGGTGGCCAATGCGGCTGGTGTGCAACTGTCGATTCGCACCCGTACCGGCCATCTGACCGAGGACGCTCACACGGCCGTTGAACTCTGCCAGGCGGTCCAGGGTGTCGGGCTGTCGCTGGACCCCTCCTATTACATCTGCGGCCCACACAAGGGCGAGTCGTACGACCAGGTCTATCCTTACGTCTACCACGTCTACCTGAGAGACACGACACCGGATCAGCTCCAGGTCCAGGTGGGACTGGGTGAGGTGGATTACGGTCGTCTGATCAGCCAGCTGCGGCGCGAGAATTACGATCGCACGCTCTCGGTCGACTTCTTCCCCGACCAGTACGGCGATCTCGATCGCGCGCTCGAGCTGCGGAAGATCCGCATGCTGCTGGAATCGCACCTGATGGTCTGAGACGGGCCTAGAAGTCGTTCGGGTTGCCGAACAGGTTCCCGCCGTCTCCGGTGCCGCCCTTCAGAGCTGATCGCTCGATGCGTTCGATTGGCGGCAGGTCTTCCTCGGGCTGTTCATCCCGACCGGTTCCGGCCGGCCGCTCAGTCAGGGCCTTCAGCGACAGAGAGATTCTCTGTTGGCTGGCGTCGACGTTGAGGATCTGCACATTGACTGACTGGCCTTCGCTGAGCACATCGCTGACGCGGCGAACCCGCGTGTGTTCCAGTTCGCTGATGTGCAGCAGGCCCTCGATGCCGGGTTCGAGTTCCACGAAAGCGCCAAAGTCCATGATCCGCGTGACCGTTCCGCTGACCTGGCGGCCGACGGCATACACATCGACCGCTCCTCCCCAGGGATCGCTGGTCAACTGCTTCATTCCCAGACTGATCCGGCTGCGTTCCTTGTCGATCTCCAGGATCTTGACCTCGACCGACTGTCCCTGTGTCAGCACCTGCTCGGGATGGTTCAGTCGAGACCAGCTGATCTCGCCGATGTGCAGGAATCCATCGAGTCCTCCGAGGTCGACGAAGGCTCCGTATTCCTTGAGTGTCTTGACGGTGCCGTTGCGGATCTCGCCGACATTGAGCTGTTTCCACAGCTCGGCGGCAGCGTCCTTGAATTCTTCTTCCAGCAGGGCACGGCGGCTGACGACCAGGTTGCGTTTCCGCGAATCGACCTCGGTCACCTGGACCGAGAGTTTCTGTCCGATGAAGGGCTCGAGATCCTCGACGTAGGAGCGGTCGACCTGTCCGGCTGGCAGGAAACCCCGCAGGGCGCCGACCTGCACTTCCAGCCCCCCCTTGTTGGCCTTGGTCACGATGCAGTCGCATTTCATGCCGATGGTCACGGCATTCCAGTCTCCGCCCACCCGTCGTCGGCCACGCGGCAGGTTCAGCAGGATCAGGCCCTCTTCGGCGTCGTACTGTTCGACCGCGACGTCGATCACCTGTCCGACCTCCGGCTCGCTCTTGTCCCACTGCCGCCGGGGCACGATGCCGTTGGCACGCATGCCGATGTCGACGAAGACGTAGTCGGAGTCAATGGCCTGAATGGTTCCCTTCAGCCGGCTTCCCTCTTCGAGATCCTCTTCGGATTCGATCCGCTCGCTCGCTGTGTCCTCGCCTTGCGTGTCGATGCTGGAGACCGCCTGGGCGGCGAGGTCGATCAGCTTGGCGTCGTCGCTGGCCAGGGCGGCTTCGATTTCGGCTTCGATTTCCGCGTCGAGGTCGTCATCGGGGGGAAGGTCAACCGGGGGCGCGGCGGCCTGTTGCGCTTTTGGCGGTGGCTCGGC
>CEVA01200459.1_pt1 | contig 18677 bp, 16 predicted proteins | sample 361521 | NCBI WGS metagenome assembly CEVA01 (sample SAMEA2622823, study PRJEB7988) | marine metagenome | isolation source: saline water (ENVO:00002010), including
CAAGGTGGGGAAAGGGATTCGTGGAGGTTGGGGTCGGGGGAACCGCATCCACGGGCCGATATCCTGACCCGGGATGCGTGGAGGATGCGGGGTCTATATGACGATCGTTTCCTCTCGGTCGGGGCCGACAGAGACGATGGAATAGGGGACACCCGAAAGTTCGGCGATCCGATCGAGATAGCGCTGTGCGTTTTCGGGCAGATCCGAGAAGTCACGCGCCCCGGTGGTGTCGGTCTGCCATCCCGGGAGGGTTTCGTAGACGGGTTCGCATTCGGCAAGGACGTTGAGGTCACCGGGGAAGTGGTCGACGCGCTCGCCGTGACGCAGATAGTTTGTGCAGATCTTGATTTCCTCGAACGTGTCGAGGATGTCGAGACGAGTGACGGCGATGCTTGAGAGACCGTTGATGCGAACGGCCATCCGGACGATGACGAGATCCAGCCATCCGCATCGACGGGGACGGCCGGTGGTTGCGCCGTACTCGTGTCCGATGTCGCGGATACGGTTGCCGGTTTCGTCCAGGAGCTCGGTGGGGAACGGTCCGTTGCCGACCCGGGTAGTGTAGGCTTTGACGACGCCGACGACTTTGTCGACCCGGGTGGGACCGATACCGGCGCCCGTGCAGGCGCCCCCTGCCGTGGTGTTCGACGAGGTGACGTAGGGGTACGATCCGTGGTCGACGTCGAGAAGGGTCCCCTGAGAGCCCTCGAACAGGATGCCCTTTCCGGCTTCGATGGCTTCGTTCAGGTAGACGGAGGTGTCGACGACGAGGGACTTCATTCGCTCACCGTAGGCGACATACTCCTCGATGATGGGGGCTTCGTCGAGCGGCTCCGCCCCGTAGACTTTCGTGAGGATTTCGTTTTTCTCCGCCAGATTGGCCCGGACGCGGGTGGCAAGCACATCGGAGTTCACGGCGTCCATTACCCGGATCCCCGTGGAGCGATTGATCTTGTCGTAGTAGGCTGGACCGATGCCCCGAAGGGTGGTGCCGATCGCGCCGGCGCCGCTCTTTTCCTCGCTGGCCTTCTCGATGGCCTTGTGATAGGGCATCACGATGTGTGTCCGCTCGCTGATGAACAGACGCCCCTCGGTGTTGATTCCCTTCTCGTCCAGTTCGTCGATTTCCTGGAAGAGGGCGGCGGGTTCTAGAACGACGCCGTTTCCGATCACGCAGGTCTTGTCCGGGTGCACGATCCCGGCCGGGATCAGGTGGAAGACGAACTCGAGATCGCCGACCTTGATCGTGTGGCCGGCATTGGCGCCCCCCTGATAGCGGACGACGACAGAGGCGTCAGTCGTGAGATAGTCGACGATTTTCGCCTTTCCCTCATCGCCCCACTGGGCACCCAGAACGATTGTTACCGACATAGCCTTTCCCTTCCGTGCTTCCCTGAGTCTCGAATTGAATTCACGTTCTGAAACGGTCGAAGACGCTAGGAGTAGCTTCCGGCGCCTTTTTCCCGCGCGGTCGCGATCAGAGTTCGACCTGCTTCGCCCACAGTACGAGCGGGTCCGACTCGATCTTTTCGAGCACTTCTGACGTCACCGGTTCATCGATGTTGAAGACCATAATTGCATCGCCGCCTCGACTCTCGCGGCCGAGGGCCATATCGGCGATGTTGATGTTCTGCTTGGCAAGCAGCGTGCCCATCCACCCGACGACGCCGGGCTCGTCTTTGTTGCAGCAGATCAGCAGGTGACCTTCGAGCTTGGCCTTGACTTCATACGCATCAATCCGGATCAGACGAGGATCCCGCTTGCCGAACACGGTCGCGGTCACGGTGGTGGTCTCGGTCGATGTTTCGGCCTGGACGGTGATGAGGTTGACGTAGTCCGGCTGATTCGTGCTGCGTCGTTCCTCGATCTGAACCCCGCGCTTGCGAGCGAAGATGGGCGCGTTCACGTAGGTCACGGGTTCGTTCGACAGTCCGGAGACCGCGCCTTTCAATACTGCGGCCGTCATCGGGGAGGTCGCGTGTTCGAGGATTTCACCCTGATAGTCGATGGTCATTTTCTTCAGCGATCCGTCGCTGAGCTGGGCGATCAACGCGCCGACCCGATCGCCAAGGACCATATACGGCTGAATGGCGTCGAACATCTCGGGGTCGACGGCGGGCAGATTAATGGCGCCCTGGACAGGGTTTCCCTTGAGGGCGTCGAGGACCGATACGGCAATCTGTCTGGCCACTTTCTCCTGAGCTTCGTGCGTCGAGGCGCCGAGGTGGGGCGTGCAGATGACCTCTTCGCGCATCGCGAGCGGGTAGTCGGGCGGCGGCGGTTCGACTTCGAACACATCGAGGGCGGCGCCTGCGACCTTGCCGCTCTCGATTCCGCGCAGGAGTGCGGCATCCTCGACGAGCCCACCCCGGGCACAGTTGAGAATGCGAACCCCGTCTTTGCACCGGGCGATGGCGTCGTCGTCGATGACGTGGCGCGTTTCCTTGATGAGGGGCGCGTGGAGCGTGATGTAGTCGGAAGCAGCGAAGATTTCGTCGTTCGAAGCGAGCTGAATCTGATTCTGCTCGGCCATCTCCGATGAAAACACCGGGTCGAAAGCGATGACACGCATCCCGAAGGCGCGAGCCCGGTGTGCCACCTGTAGTCCGACGCGGCCGACGCCGATGATGCCGAGTACCTTGCCCTCGAGTTCGACCCCGGTGTAGGACCGGCGATCCCACTTGCCGGACCGGATGGAAGCAGTGGCCTGGGGGATATTCCGGGAAAGGGCGAGCATCATCGCCACCGTGTGTTCGGCCGTGGAAATGGTGTTGCCGCCGGGGGCGTTGAGAACAACGATGCCGCGTTCGGTGGCGGCGTCGATATCGATGTTATCCACGCCTGCCCCTGCTCTGCCGATGGCCCGCAGGGAGGTACCGGCGGATATGAGGTCGCGAGTGACTTGCGTCGCGCTTCGGACGATGAGTCCGTCGTACTTTCCGATGACGGAGAGAAGCTCATCCGAGGATAGACCGGGATTCGCGTTGACCTGGATGCCGTCTCCCGTCAGGGCGTCCTGCCAGCCGTCTGAGAGAGCGTCTGCAATGAGAATGTTCATAATTCCTGGCGATGCAAACCGGTACCTGGTAGAGCCGGACGGTGTCTATTTCTTCAATACGTCTCTTGCGCTGGTCACGCCTGCTCCGACTTCGATATCGCCGCCCATATCGGACAGGACCGTTTCGATGGCTTCGATCCCGGCGAGAAGATCCTCGTCAACGACGTAGCCGAGGTTGGACACCCGCAGGATACGTCCCCGGAGGTGTGCGAGGCCTCCGCCGACGACGACACCGTGCTGTTCCCGCAGACGGGTCATCACCTCCAGACCGTCAATCGTCTCCGGAAGACCGATGGAGGTCAGGACGTTCGATGGTCTTTCGGCAAAAAGGTCGAGACCGAGCGCGTTGGTGGCCGCTCTCGCCGCAGATGCCTGACGTGCGTGTCGTTCCCAGATGCTGTCGATGCCTTCCTCGCCGATGGCGTCGAGGGCGGCGCGGGCTCCGACCAGCAGGGTGACGGGCAGCGTGAACGGCCCGCGACCCTCTTCGAGCGATTGGCGATACTCCGACAGATCCAGGTAGTGCTTTGGGAGCGTCGAGCGCTCCGAGGCTTTACCCGCTTTCGGGCCGAACGCAATGATCGCGAAACCGGGCGGGACCATCAGGCCTTTTTGCGAGGCGGTCACCGCCACATCGACACCCCAGTCGTCGGTGGGCAGTGGATGCGCGCACACGCTGGAGACACCGTCGACGATGAGCAGGGCGTCGGTCCCTGAAACGATCTTGCCAATCGCCTCGATGTCGTGCAACACGCCGGTCGATGTCTCTGAATGGGTCGCCAGTACGGCTCTGGCGGATGGATTCGCGACGAGAGCCGCTCTTACGCAATCTGGATCGACCGCCTTTCCCCACTCTGCCTCGACGATGACCACGTCGATGCCGTAAGCCTCGCAGATCTTGTCCCACCGCAGCCCGAAGTTCCCCGCTCGGGCGACGATAACCGAGTCCCCCGGGGAAAGCGTGTTGACGACGGCGGCCTCCATTGCTCCCGTGCCGGATGTTGACAGGAGGTAGACGTCGTGCCCTGTGGGGAATACCCGTTTAACATCCTCGACGATGCCGGTGAGGAGCGCCGGAAAATCGGGCCCACGATGGTAAACGAGCGGACCCGCCATCGCCGTCTGCACCCGATTCGGAATCGGGGTAGGCCCGGGAATGAGGAGGATCATGTGGACATTGAAGATTTCAGATAGAGCACGTTCTGATCTCGCGGCGCTCGTGATTGGTGCGATGGTGTTCTAACTGTCGACAATGAACTCGGGCCGCGATCTGAGCACACGTTCTATTCCCACATCATCAATTCTCAATGTCTAGTGTCCTCTGGCGTCGATGGGCCAGGTTTCGCTCCAGTTTCCATTGTCGTCGATGACAAAGGCTTCATCCCAGAGGTTGACGGTCGTGCATACGTGGGCGGGCACGAGGTAGAGTGCGTCTCCGACCCGTGGTGGTTTGTGACCTTTGGGCCACCGCAGGAGCTGGTGCTCTTCGTTCCGGATGAGGAACTCGGGCTGGTCGTCGAGCCCCAGGATGCGAAAATGAGGGGCGACGGTATCGGGCGCCACGGCTTTGTTTCCGGCGTCGAGGGTGACGAGGTCCTTGTCGGGGCGACTGATGACGCGGGAGACGACGATCGCGGCCCATTCGAACGGGAAGTCGAGGACGTCGCCGTAACCCGTGTCCCAGAGCGTCCAGGTGCCTGGAGAGACGTTGTCGACGCTCCCCTGGCGGGCGGTGACGTCGAAGCCCCGCGATCCGGATGCGACGACCTCGTTGACGGGGATGGCGGCCTGCTCGATGAGGCTGCGCGTCTCTGTGGCGAGGTCGATCGATGTCTGGGCTGCGGCCTGACGAAGTTCGTCGGTGTCACCGGCGACGTGGCCGTCGTAGACGTGGAGCCCCTCGAAGGTCAGGCCCGGCGCATCGTGAATCAGTCTGGCCAGGCGCAGGGCGGGATCGCCGGGTTGTGCGCCCGTGCGGTTGAGGCCGGTGTTGAGGTCGATGAGGATGCCGACGGTCACTTCGGCCGCCTGGCACGCTTCGCTGAGGAGGGCGATGGCGCCGGGATCGTCCGCAATGACCTTGAATGTCACGTCGGGATGCGTGTGACGCAGTTCGATTACACGGTGCACCTGAGGCCCGACGATGTGATAGGCGATGACGATGTCTTTCGCCCCGATGCTGGCCAGCATCCCGGCTTCCCTGGGCGTAGCGCACTTGAACTTGGTGACGCCCGCAGCCATCTCCATTCGGGCGATCTGGGACATCTTGTGCGTTTTGATGTGTGGCCGCAGGCCCTCGTACCCGCCGACGATTTCGCCAACGGTCCGGATGTTGTGCTCGATGAATCGCGGATAGATCACGAGGGCAGGCGACGGCACTTCGTCGATGTTGGCGATCAGATAATCAGCGAGAGACGACATCTTCGATCCAGGCGAGAAGTTCGTGACGACCGGCTCCGGTCGTGGCGGAAAACGGCAGGATCGGGATGTCACCGACCTGCGAGACGATACGATCTGTGTCCGAAAGGCGTTTCCGAAGCTTGTTCTTCGACAGCTTGTCGATTTTCGTGGCCACGAGGAGGAAACGACGGTCGCCGTGGGTGAGAAAGTCGATCATATCGAGGTCCTCAGGCGTGGGGTCGTGGCGCGCATCGATCAGGTGAACGATGCCCCGCAACTTCTGGCTCGTTTCGAGGTAACCGTTGATCAATGCCGCCCATTGGTTGCGTTCGGACTTCGAACGTTTCGCGAACCCGTAGCCGGGCAGGTCGACGAAATGCAGATTCCGGTTGATCAGATAGAAGTTGAGCGTGCGCGTCTTGCCAGGGGTGTTGCTCGTCTGGGCGAGCGACTTCCTCCCCATCAGGCGATTGATGAGGGATGATTTCCCGACGTTCGACCTGCCCGCAAATGCCACTTCGGGAAAGTCCTCGTGGGGAAGCTGCTCGAGCCAACCCACACTCGTCACGAAATCGGATTGACGAACCTCAAGGGCCACGTGGAGCCTCGGCTTCCAGACAAAACAAAACCGGGGTCCGGAAACCCCGGTCGTGACCGCATCGCACGGGCGCCGAAATCAGGCGCGCTTTTTCTGCTCCAGCTTGAGGAAGGCGGACTTCGGGTTGTTGATAAGATCTTCGGTGACGATGATCTCTTTGGGGCCGCCTTCGGTCGGCAGGTAGTACATCAGATCGAGCATCACGGACTCGAGTACGGCTCGCAAGCCGCGCGCCCCTGTGCCTTTGGTGACGGTACTTTCGACGACGGTGTGAAGAGCAGAGTCGTCGAAAGTCAGCTCGACGCCGTCCATCTCAAACAGTTTCTGGAACTGCTTGGTGATGGCGTTCCGGGGCTCAGTCAGGATGCGGAGGAGAGCGTTCTCATCGAGGCTGTCGAGTGCGCAGACGACGGGCAAGCGGCCGATCAGCTCTGGAATCAGCCCATATTTAATGAGATCTTCGGGCTCTGCCTCAGCGAAGATCTGGCCGATCGACTTGTCCTCCTGCTGGGCGCTTTCGGTCGCGAATCCCATCGTCTTGCGCCCGATGCGCGCGCTGATGATGTCCTCGAGACTGTCGAAGGCGCCGCCGCAGATGAACAGGATGTTCTTCGTGTTGACCTGGATAAGCGGTTGCTCGGGATGCTTCCGGCCGCCCTTGGGTGGAATGCTGGCCACCGTGCCTTCGAGCATTTTGAGCAGGGCCTGTTGGACGCCCTCGCCCGAGACGTCACGGGTGATCGACGGGTTCGCCGACTTCCGTGATATCTTGTCGATTTCATCGATATAGAGGATGCCCATCTCGGCGCGCTCGACGTCATAGTCGGCGGCCTGGAGGAGACGTACGAGAATGTTCTCGACGTCTTCGCCGACGTAGCCCGCCTCGGTCAGGATCGTCGCATCCGCGATCGAGAACGGCACCTGGAGGATTCGGGCGAGGGTCTTGGCAAGCTCGGTTTTGCCAACACCGGTCGGGCCGAGAAGCAGGATGTTGCTTTTTTCGAGCTCGACGTCGTCGGAGGCGACCTTCGACTGAATCCGCTTGTAGTGATTGTAGACAGCGACGGAAAGCGATCGTTTGGCCTGCTCCTGGCCGATGACGTACTCGTCGAGCTGCGTCTTGATCTCGGCGGGCTTGGGCAGATCTTTGTGGAGATGGACGGGCTTCTGCTTGACGTCCTCCACCAACACTTCGTTGCAGAGCTTGATGCACTCGTTGCAGATGTGCACACCCGGGCCGGTCACGATCTTTTCGACCTGATCGGCACGCTTGCCGCAGAACGAACAACGGATTTCGGCTTTGGAGGAACGTCGCTTCATGATTCGTCCGTGGTCTGACCGGGTTGATCGTTTCGACCCAAAAGGGTGGGGTCAGGATTCGTGGTCTTCGTCCTCGTCGGCATCGCTCGAATTCGGCGACAGGATGTCGTCGATTAAACCATAGTCTACGGCTTCGTCGGCGGACATGAAGAAATCTCGATCGGAATCCTTGGCGATCCGGTCCAGGGGCTGCCCCGTGCACTCGGCGAGGATTCCATTCAGCCGGTCGCGATACTGCAGGATCTCTTTGGCGTGGCGCTCCACATCGGAGGCCTGGCCACCTGCGCCGCCCATCGGCTGGTGGATCAGAATCCGGCTGTTGGGGAGGGCGTGACGGTGTCCCTTGGTCCCGCCGGCCAGAAGGACGGCCCCCATACTGAAGGCCTGGCCCACGCAGATCGTCTCCACCTCGTTCGAGACGTACTGCATTGTGTCGTAGATGGCGAGACCGGCCGTGATGCTTCCGCCGGGAGAGTTGATGTAGAGCGCGATTCGCCGGTCGGGCGTCTCCGCGGTGCAGAAGAGCATCTGCGCGATGACGAGATTAGCGATCGTGTCGTTGATCGGCGTACCGATAAAGATGATGTTGTCGCGAAGAAGGCGGGAAAAGATGTCATACGTCCGTTCACCCCGTCCCGTCTGTTCCAGAACCATCGGAACTAAAGCCATGTTCTGCTACCTGCACTTTCTAAGGTTTGAAATCCTGAAGACTCTAACACGAAGACACGAAGGCTCGAAGAACTGCACGTTGAAGACGGGTCTTTCTTCGCGACTTCGTGTTCTATTCTCCGATGCTCTCCTCGACGTCCTCGACCTTTGCGTTCTCGATCAAGAAATCGAAGACCTTGTTGTCGAGCAGTTCTGATTTAATGCGTTCGAGCTGTCCGGAGCGAGCGAGGATCTGGCGGATGCGGGACCCCTCGACATTGTGTCGTTCGGACATCTCTTCCAGGTGCTTGTCGAGGTCTTCTTCGGTGACTTCGACACTTTCCTGTTGGGCGATGGCTTCGAGCAGAAGGTATCGCTTGACCCCCCGCTCGGCCCCCGATCGTCCTTCCGACCGGACCGCCTCTTCGTCGATCTCCTGCCCCTGACGCTCCCGCTTGATCGACTCGATCATGTTTTCGATGTAATTGTCGACCATACTGTCGGGTACGTCGAACTCATTCTGTGCGATCAACTCTTCGACGATGTTCTCAACGAGGCGGTTCCGGGTGGCGGAATCGGCCTGTCCTTGGATATCGTCTTGAATCCTTTGCTTCAAGGCGTCGAGGGATTCGAAATCGCCCAGGTCCTTGGCGAATTCGTCATCGAGTTCAGAGAGCTCTCTCTCCCTGATTTCCTTGGCGACCACCCGGAATTTCGTGGTGTGCTCGTGGGATTCGCTGTCCTCGTGATCGTGGGTGTAGTCGACTTCCCGCTCGCCACCCACAGAAAGACCGACGAGCTGATTGTCCAGATCGTGGTTGGCGTTGGGGCCGCCGATCAGGAACACACGATCCTCCTGTTCCCGGCCCGCGACGGGCAACCCATCATCCCCGAGTTCGGCGAAGTCGGCTACGAGCACGTCGCCTAACGCGGCCGGCCGTTCGACTGAAGTCTCGGTGGCATTCTGCTCGCGCAGCATCTGCAGCCGTTCGTCGACCTGTTCGTCCCCAATCTTGTAAACGGGCCGCACGACCTTGAGTTTCTTGTAATTCTCGACTTCGATGTCGGGTTTGACGTCGACAGAAGCCTTGAACCGCAGAGGCTCCCCATCTTCGTAGGACTGATCTTCGATCGTGGCCTGCGAAACGGGGGTGATGCCCTCGGCCTGACTGGCTTCGCGGTAAAACTCCTCCTCGGTTTTAGTCAGTACTTCTTGGAGGATGGCTGGCCCGAAGCGGGTTTTGACCACACTGACGGGAACCTTGCCCTTCCGGAAACCGGGCAAATTTAAAGACTTGCTGTAGGATTTATAGGCCTCGGCAAGTCTTTGCTTGACGTCGTCCGACGGTACTTCGATATCGAGCGTTTTGCGCCACGATCCCGAATCCGTGACTTCAACTTTCATCCGGCCGGATAACCTTCCTGAACCATCACCTCGAAAGAGCCGCTACGACTCTGTAAGGTTGGTGAAATCAACACGATAGGCCGGCTCTTAGGCCGGTAGGTGAACGGGAAATGATACAAAATTGGTTGGGGGATGTCAATTTTCTCCCGACGGGCGACATCCTGTATCACGCGTTAGGATGGCTGGCCGAAAACTTTCTCCCGCCGTCGCTTTTTCTTCCCGGACCTCGGCTCTGGTGCCCCGGAATCCCCTGTTGACCCGGGATCGCCCGGATCCTTATTTGGTTATTCTATAACCCACGGATTTTTAGTGTTTTAGGTATTGGCAGGAGTGAGTGGGATGTCGATCGAATCCAACTTTGGCTGGTTCGACTGGGCCATTGTCGCGGTCTATCTCGCAGGCACGGTGTGGATCGGAGTGCGGGCCAATCGCCTGATTCGGGGGATGGACGACTACGTCGTTGCCGGACGACGGTTGAAGTCTGCCCTGGCCGTGGCCACGATGATCGGGAGCGAATTGGGTCTGGTGACGGTGGTTTATTCGGCCCAGAAGGGGTTCACGGGAGGATTTGCGGCGTTCCATATCGGGTTGATCGCGGGCATCGTCACGTTGCTCGTGGGACTGACGGGTTTCATCGTCGTACCGTTGCGGTCTATGGGGGTGATGACGATTCCGGAGTTCTACGAGCGTCGTTTCAGCCGGGGTGTGAGAATTACGGGCGGGTTGATTCTATCGATTTCGGGGATCCTGAATATGGGGTTGTTCCTGAAGGCGGGGGCCCTGTTCGTGACTGCGTTGACAGGACTACGGGATCCGGTCTGGGTGAGTGTGGTGATGACGGTCCTGCTGGTCTTGGTTCTCATTTATACAGTTCTCGGAGGGATGGTTTCGGTGGTGCTGACGGATTACGTCCAGTTCGTCGTCCTGTCTTTCGGCCTTCTGGCCGCGGCGGGACTTTCCGTCTTCCACCTGGGTTGGGGACGGATCGTGGCCTCCGTGACGAAGGTGCACGGCGCATCGGGGTTCGATCCCTTGATCGAAGGGAGCGGCTTCGGGCCAACCTATGTGGTGTGGATGATCTTCACGGCGGGTCTTGTGTCGTGTGCGGTCTGGCAAACGTCGGTGATGCGGGCTTGTGCGGCGGAGAGCGTGGAGGTGGTGAGACGACTGTATCGCTGGTCGTCGATCGGGTTCCTGGTCCGTTTTGTCGTGCCGCAATTCCTGGGAATCTGTGCCCTGACCTACCTTCTGGATCACGAGGCGGGTCGGTCGATCTTTTTCGACGAAGGCTTGCGACCGACGGCTGACCCGACGACGAGCCTACAGGCGATGCCGATGTTTCTGAGTCAACTGCTGCCGGTCGGTTTAATCGGACTGATCGGAGCAGGTCTCCTGGCGGCGTTCATGTCGACGCACGACAGCTACCTGCTGTGCTGGTCTTCGGTGATCGTTCAGGATGTGATCTCACCGCTGACCGGTGACCGTCTGACCGATCGAACGAGACTTCTGCTCTCTCGTGTCTTGATCGTGACGATCGGCATCTTTCTGCTGGTGTGGGGACTGTGGTACGAGCTGGGGCAGGACCTGTGGGACTATATGGCGGTGAGCGGGGCGATATACTTCACGGGTGCATTCGCCCTGTTGTTGACGGGGCTGTATTGGAAACGCGCCAACACCCTGGGGGCCTACCTGGCGCTGGGGGCAGGATGTTTCGCGGTCCTGGGTCTGGGACCGGTCAAGACCGCCGTCGGGCTGGATGCGTGGACCGGGGCGGAAATCGGACTTGCGACGACGGTTCTTTCCCTCGCGCTGATGGTGGCGTCCGGGTTCATTTTCAGGCGAGAGGAGATCTGAGATGTGGGCGACGTTCTGGGGGCTGTTTCTCGCAGCCAGTCTGTTCGTTTTCGCCGGCGTGGCGATCGTGGTGACCGTCCGAGGGTTCGGGGAGGCCAGGGGGTTGCTCGGCCGAGAGAAGAGTCAGGATTCAGATTCTTCCAGTTCGTAGCCCGAGCACGTCCGAACAGGTAAATAAGGGTATTTGGGGAAGGCTGGATCAGTTTCCGACAACCGGCAGAGGGTGAACTCGGATCGACCTGTGTGGACGGATCGGGCGTGGCGGCAGGTCCGGCAGAGGTGTGTGTGGTCGTCGTCAGACACGTCGATAAAGTAGTCTGCCGCACTCGGAAGGTGATTCTTTTCTTTCAACGTTTTCGGATTGATTTTGAAACAGGGTATTCCTTCACGATTTCTGATCGCTACGTGGAGAAGCTATGAAGATCACGGATGTCATTGCGCATCACCTGACGTACAAGGCGAAACACCCCTACGCAAACTCCTTCATGTATAACCGAAGCCGTTCGGCGACGGTGATCGAGGTTCGCACCGACAACGGGCTGGTTGGATGGGGGGAAGGAAGCGGAGCTCCGGACCAGGGCGCGCTCGAGACCCACGCGATCGGGAAAAGCCCTTTCGACTACGAGGTGATCTACGATGGCCTGGCCCAGGGTGGGCGCAACGCGCGTGCGGCGTGTGGGGTCGAGATCGCGTTGTGGGACCTGATGGGGAAAGCCCTCGACAAGCCGGTCTACGAGCTTCTCGGCGGAGCCAGACGGAACGAGGTGACGGCGTACGCGAGCGGATTGTTCAAACTCGAGGGCGAAGATCACGCGAAGAGCCTTTACGATGAAGCAAGCAGGTATCGAGATCAGGGATTCCTCGCCGTGAAGATGAAGATAGGGTTCGGACGGGAGGTCGATGAGGAGATCGTTGCATCGGTGCGGAAGGCCATTGGGCCGGACATCGCCCTGGCAGTCGATGCGAATTGTCGCTACGACGTGGCGACCGCCATCGACGTGGGACGACGAATCGATGCGTACGATCTTCTCTGGTACGAGGAACCGATCGCGCCTCAGGATGTGGACGGCTACTGCGAGATCAAGCAGGCCTTGCCGATGCGATTGGCAGGTGCAGAGTCGCTTCAGGGGTTGCGGGCCTACCGGGAACTGGTCCAACGACGCGCGCTGCATCTGATCCAGCCGGACATCAGTATTGCGGGTGGATTCACCGAGGGCAGACGGATCTGGTCGCTGGCCACCGCCCATCACGTGCGGACGGTTCCGCATATGTGGGGGGGCATCGTTCGGCTGGCGGCAACGCTCCACTGGCAGGCCACGTTGCCCGACGATCCGGTCGCGCTCAACCCTTTCCCGTGCTATCTGGAATACGATATGACCGAAAACGGCATCCGGACCGATCTGTCACCCACGACGTTCCTGCTCGAGGACGGAATGGTGAAGATTCCGGATGCCCCGGGCCTGGGGGTGGAGGTGGACCCGGAAAAGCTGGCCAAATATGCAAGATGAACGGGTGGGTGCCTTTGCCCGAGTGAATGGAGCCATCGACACATGAAAATCACTGACGTCATCTTTCACGATCTGAACTACCGCGTCAAGCGCCGGTATCGGAACTGCTGCTCGCCGTGGATCGACAGTCGCCCCGCTTCCGTGGTCGAGGTTCGCACGGACAACGGCCTGGTGGGCTGGGGGGAGGGCAGTGGGGCGTTATCGCGAGAAGCGATCGAGACGCACGTGATCGGCAAGAGTCCCTTCGACTACGAAGTCATCTTCGAAGCGTTGGGCCAGGTGAGACTTGCGTGCGGCGTGGAGATCGCGCTGTGGGATCTGATGGGCAAGGCGCTGGACATGCCGGTCTATCAACTGCTCGGGGGAAGCCGTCGGTCGTCGGTCACGGCTTACGCGAGCGGGTTCTTCCCGCTGGAGGGGGGCGATCACGTCGAGGCGGTGATCGAGGAGGCGCATCGATGCGTCGGAGAAGGGTTCCGGGCATTGAAACTCAGGATCGGATTCGGACGAGAGATGGATGAACGTCTGGTTTCGTCGGTTCGGGAAGCAGTTGGCGATGGCGTGGGTGTGGCGGGTGATGTCAATCTGGGATACGACGTGGCAACCGCGATCGAGGTGGGTCTGAAGCTCGTGCCTTACGACCTGCTGTGGTACGAAGAGCCGACGGTGGGAGACGACCTTGACGGTTACTGCGAAATCAAACAGGCCCTTCCACTCTGCGTGACGGGAGCCGAGGGTCTTGTCGGTCTACGTGCGTTTCGGGAGATCGTGCAGCGGCGGGCGGTCGACGTGATTCAGCCGGACATCAGCCGGGCGGGCGGGTTTACGGAGGGTCGCAGGATCGCAGCGTTGGCATCCGCCCATCGCGTGGGGGTGATGCCGCACATGTTCGGGACGGTGATCAGATTGGCGGCCACATTGCAGTGGTTGGCAACGTTGCCTGAGGATCCGGGGGGGATCCACCCCACACCGTGCTACCTGGAGATGGACGTGATGGAGAACGGGCTGAGAACAGACCTGTCTCCGACGCGGTTCGATGTGGAGGAAGGGATTGTTCGGATTCCCGACGGGCCGGGGCTTGGGGTCGAAATCGACCCGGAAGCGCTAAGACGCTACGCGCGCTGAGACTCAGCTGGGTTGCTTGCGGAAGCAGTCGAGCTCGTGGACCTCGGAGAGGGCGCCGCTGATCTGTTCGTCCGCGTCGACGAGCTTGACGGGCTTTCCGATCATCGCGTCGGCGCACACGGCAGTCTGTTCGGCGATGTCCTCCGGGAAATTTCCGGAGATGACGGCGTGGGGGCACGTGTTGCGGACCACGGACAGGATGTCGAGGCCGTTCGCCCCGGGCATCCGAATGTCGAGGGTGATCAGGTCGTACTGATCGTTGACGACCCGGCCCATGGCCTCCTCGCCTGAGGATGCCGTGTCCGGGTCGGTGATGCCACGGGTTTCGAGAACCTGGCAGAAGAAGTCGACCACGGCTGTATCGTCGTCGACGATGAGAATTCTCATGCGCTCCTCCGAGTTGACCGCCCCCGGTCACGCGGTCGAATCCAGGGTGTGCAGGTGGAGAGAAGAGGCAGCCTTACCGCCCGTATATAGGTCTGTCTGGTAGGGTTTACCGACGGGTTGGCCCCACGGTAGATCGAGCCGACCCGTGTTCGTCTGAATACGGGGGAAATCCGATCCGGCTACGATCAGTCCGATCCGGGCGTCTTTCGGGAATTCGTATGCAATGTGGCCCAAGTCAATCCTGATTCCGACCGACTCTCCGGGAACGAGCGGTGTTTTCCGATCGAACCCCTGCGCGTAGCAGCAGCGGAAGGACCCGACGGTCAGGCAGATCACCGTTTCGTCCGGCAGTTCGACGCAGAACTTTCCGACGAGATCCGCATTTTCCGCCGTGCAGGAGACGGTCAGATCCAGAACGATCGGGTCGAGGACAGTGCACGGTCGCGCGAAGGGTTCTGAGCGGAAAAACAGGACGTCTTCGCGTCCGAGAATGGGTCGTTGATCGACCGGGCCACGGGGGTCGAGACCCCAGTAGACCTGTCCTCCAAGGGTAGGAACCGGATTGGAGGGATCGTTCGGAATGGTGACCCGATCTTCCTCGACGGGTCCCCTGACGAGTCGTCCCGGGCTCAGGGTGTAGGTGACGGCGGTCGATGAGGGCGGGGGCCAGTCGTCGTAGGACTCCCACCGGTTCCGGCCCATCGTGAAGACTTTGACAGGACGCTCACGGGTGAAGCCGTCGTCGATGTCCCTGAGATGGAGATTCAGGAAGCGGATTTCTTCCCCGGTCACATCCAGGTCGGCGGTCGATCCGAAGTCCCATTGACCGTAGGTCGTTCGACCCGGCCGCGAACTGTCGATCGTCTGGTGGCCCCACGGGCCGATCAGCAGATGCTGGTTGTCGCGTGCCAGCGAGGATGCGCCGGTGGCTCGGATGTTCGCGAAGGCGTTGAACTGTCCTCGGGTGAGGTGGTCGAACCACCCACCGGCGTGGAAGCCCGGGATGGCGACGGACGGATGCATCGTGTCCTGATCGATCGATTGCCAGTAGTCGTCGTCGACGTCGTGTTCGGCCCAGGTCGAAAGGATGGGTGTCTCGAATCCGACGTGTCGTGCGATCTCTTCGGGCGAACCCAGGGGGTTCAGTTCGGTCCACTCGACGTGGTCGAGGGGAGGCTGCGTCCTCGCACTCGCGTGGGTGAGCGACCACCGGATGGCGTTCCCGAGAGCGAAGCATCCGTCGTAGCGAAGCCAGTCGCGAAACCAGGAGCCTGGAGCGACGGAGGGCGCAATGCAACGCAACGCCTCGTGCCCGGTCGATGCGGCCGGAACCTGAACGATGCCGAGGTAACTGCGCCCCCACATACCGATCCGTCCGTTGCACCAGGATTGGTCCGCAATCCAGTCCAGAGCAGCGTGACCGTCGCGAGCCTCGTCGACAAGAGGTGTAAATTCACCGCCCGAATCGAACTTGCCCCTGCAGTCCTGAACGACGACAGCGAAGCCTTCGTCCAGGAAGCGGCGGGCGCTCGCCTGCTGGCCGGTCCGGTGGTAGGGCGTTCGGATGAGGACGACGGGATGCGTACCGGGACCAGGACGGTAGATGTCAGTTGCGAGTTGGATTCCGTCTTCGGTCTCGACAGTCTGGCAGAGTAGGTGTGGCATCCACATGAAATTGCTCCGCTAAGAGGGGGATGTCAAAAGGGCGTACGTTGGAGGATGTTCAGGATTGGCCTATCTTTCCCGCACAACCTTGCAAAGAAAGAGACCGGATGCCGAGGCTTTCAATTTCGACCTGGACCCTGCACCGTCTTTTAGGTCGGGCATGGTTCGATGAGGGCGAGAAGGGTCTCACGAATCGAAGTGACGCCCCATCGGAACTGGCCTTGACCGACGTGCCTCGTGCGGTCGCCGAACACGGGATCGGTACGCTCGAGCTCTGTCACTTTCATTTCCCCCGGGTCGAGGACGATTACCTTGCCGAAATTCGGGGCGCGGCGAACGACGCGGACGTGGATCTGTTCAGCGTGCTGATCGACACGGGCAATATCACGAGCGAGGACGCAGACGTTCGGGAGTCCGATGTGGCCGTGATCGAACGGTGGATGGAGCGAGCGTCTCACCTGGGGACGAGCCACGTCCGGATCATCGCGGGGGATGATCCGCCGACGGACGACACCGTGGATCGATCGGTGGAGACCCTGAGGAAACTGGCGGCCTACGGAGAGTCGCTCGGGGTACGCGTGCTGACGGAGAACTTCAAGCAGCTTGGGTCCCGGCCGGAGACGGTCAATGCCATCCTCGACGGATGCGAGGGTCGGGTTGGCTTGTGCGCCGACTTCGGAAATTTCCCGCGGGAGAGTCGGCAGGAGGATTTGAAGCAAGTGATGCCTCGGGCAGACTCGATTCACGCGAAGGCGGACTACCCCGACGGCGTGATGGACGCAGAGACGTTCGACGCGTGCGTGAAAATCGCGAACGATGCCGGGTTTGACGGGCCGATTTCGTTGATTTATCAGGATGGCGATGACGTGTGGGAACGGGTGGATGAAATGGCGGGTCGTGTCACACCCTTTCTCGGAAAGTCGGAATGAAAGACGACCTGAAGCACGAGTGTGGACTGGCCGCGCTTTACTGGTTGGACGAACCCTACGAAAAAGGGGGAGCGGCGCTCGAAGAACCGGAGAACGTCGCCGGCCTGATGCCGTCGATGTTGCTCGATCTGCAGAACCGGGGGCAGCTCGCCTCGGGGATGACGAGTTACGAACCGGATCGCCGGCAGATTCTGCATACGTTCAAGGATGTGGGGACCGTGTCCGAAGGTTTTCGCATGTCGCACACGGGGAAGCACGCATCGATTCTGGAGGAATACACGGGCCGGGCGGCGATCGGTCATACGCGATATGCCACGAGCGGGGAGGAAGACGATGTGCGCTACGCGCAACCGTTCGAGCGACAGCACGGGCGGGTGTGGAAATGGTTTTCGCTCGCCTTCAACGGCAACCTGGCCAACTACACGCATCTGCGTGAACGTCTGTTGTCGAAGCGGGGATACCACTTCACGCTGAACACCGATACCGAAATCATCATGCACACGCTCGCCTACCGATTACGGGGCGAGCGAATGCCCAATCTGGCCAAGGTGATGGGGGGCCTGGCCCGGGACTTCGATGGGGCGTTCAACATCGCGTTCCTGGATGCGGCGGGGCGGATGTTCGTGTCGCGCGATCCTACGGGCTATCGACCGTTGTGCTGGGCGGTTCAGGGGCGGTTGTTCGGAGCAGCGAACGAATCGACGGCGCTTCTGAACCTGGGATTCACGGACATTCATCACCTTCAGCCGGGGGAAATGGCCATTGTGGAAGAGGGCCAGCTGAGGATCGAGCAGTATGCCAAACCGGAGAAGCCGGCCTGTTGCTTCTTCGAGTGGGTTTACTTCTCGAACGTGGCGAGCGAAATCGACGGCCAGGGTGTTTACCAGTCACGGGCACGAGCGGGGCGAATCCTGGCCGAGATGGAAGACGAAGAGATCGGGGATGACTGTATCGTCGTGCCCGTGCCCGACACGGCTAAAGCCGCCGCAGACGCCTACGCATTCCATGTGGGCGCACCGTGTATGGAAGGCGTGATCAGAAACCGTTACGTGGGGCGTACCTTCATCCAGCCGGTGAGTACGAGAGAGAAAAGTGCCAAGAGCAAGTACACGACCGTTCGCTCGCTGATGCAGGGACAGCGCGTGTTCCTGGTCGAAGATTCGATCGTCCGATCGCTGACCCTCAAGACGCTGATCCAGCAGATCCGGGTGAACGGAGGGGCGGCGGAGGTTCACGTCCGGGTGGCGTGTCCGCCAATCGTGGGTCCGTGTTTCTACGGCATCAACATGTCGACGGTCGGCGAGCTGTTCGCGCCACCTTTCGCCCCGACGCGATACAAGGGCGACCCAACCCAGCAGATGTTGAAGAAAATGGCGCGTTCGCTGAAGGTCGATACCCTGAAGTATCTGCCGACGAGCGCCCTCGGTGACGCTATCAACGTGCCTCAGGAATCTCTGTGTCGGGGCTGCGTGACCGGTAAATACCCTTCGTCGTGGGGCAACCGAATGTATCGAAGACTCAGCTGAAGAACATCACCGCCCCGATCCTTTCCCCGCCGCGTGACACTCCCGTCACGCGGTTTCTTCATTTTGCCTTTTCCACTCTGCCTCCTCCCTCCTTTGCCTCTCCGTAGCCACGAAGTGGCAAAGGAGGGCCTCTCTACCAGTGATGAACCGAATGTCCCGATCCCGGAAACCAGATCGCATCCACGGTGGCTGAGATGGCGACACCGAGGACGAACCCGCACAGGATGCCGAGGAAGAACGGTTGTCCCCGCCGG
>CEVA01203575.1_pt1 | contig 18659 bp, 14 predicted proteins | sample 361521 | NCBI WGS metagenome assembly CEVA01 (sample SAMEA2622823, study PRJEB7988) | marine metagenome | isolation source: saline water (ENVO:00002010), including
CGCCGGCTGGCTAGCCGCCACGTCCTGGCACAGCTACGGTGGAGTACGTGAGAAATACGACCGACAATGAGCACGCGAACACCACGTTCCCAACGTGTAAGAGGGCTCAGAGAGCCTCGGCACGGAGTGCGGTTTGGAGAAATTGTTGTTCCTGGCTCGTGGAGCAACCAGGAACAGCGCCTATCGACCGTCGAGAACCTCGACGCCCACAGGATGGCGGCCCAGGTAAAGGCGGCAACGAGCAACGCGATAGTTCCTCTTCCACACTCCGGGTCACCGACATTGCAGTCGCGAGGTGGGATCTTACTGCCGGCGTGGGCCACAAGCCCCCGCAGCGCCTGAGCGGAACTTTTCTGGTTCTCTTTTGGTCACAAAAGAGAACAAAGGGATAGAAGGATGAAGCGATTCTGTCATCTACTTTGGTGCGTGAGGAAACTCAATCTTCTATGACAACAGACCTCTTCGCCGACCGATGGCTCTCCTCCGATCCAACCTACATCACCTCCATGGATCGCTGCGAGCCTGCCTCCGCCCTCGTATCCGACGACGACACCCATCGCAAGTGGCGTGTGATGGACTACCGGGGGCCTCATCTTTCCGGCAAGGCTCTCATCGCAGGCGTCGAAACCGAGGCGCCCCCGATCAGCCTTCCCCTCGAGGCCCGTGGTTGGCACGCCATCTCGATCGGTGTATGGCGGTTGAAAGATTGGTATCTCGGAATGGACGGCGCCCCTCGCATCCTCGCAAAACTCACTGGCGAGGACACCTACCATAGCCTGCGTCTGCCCACCCGTCGCCCACCGACCGACCTCGTGGACGGCTGGCATATGTGGACCGGTGAAGAGGAACTCTCCGAGAGCTTCTGGCGCATCGCCGAACTCGACGGCCAGCATCTCGAACTCGCGCAGCCCAGCTGGATCGAGACCGCCCGCAACGGCGCCGAAGCCGTCAAATGCGCCATCTCCAACATCGCCTACGTCAAACTGGTCCCGCTGCAACAGGACGAAGTAGACCTCTTCGCACGCCCATCGACAGATGCGCTCTCGCTATATGCACACAACGACGTCATGCTCGGCCACGCGGACACACCCGAAGAGCTGCGTCGTGAGATCCTTCCCTTCGCGGACACCGACTTCACGAGAATCTACTGGGAAGGGGCGATGGGCGACCTGTCGTCTTACTTCAAAACCCGCAATCGAACAATCGATGCCCCAGGTCGCGATGTCTTCTACATCGGCCACGCACGCACGGAAGCCGAGGGCTGGCGGCGCTGGCGGAAGAGCGGACTCGATCCATTCCAGGTCGCCGCCGACACCACGCACGATCTGGGCATGGAATTCCACGTTACCCATCGACTGGGCGGATTCCGGCAATCTCCGGTCCACGACTACTGGGACCACGGGGACTCCCTCTACAAGCTTCATCCCGAATGGCGAGGGCAGGACCGGAACGGCGCCGAATCTGCGCGCCTCTCCTTCACCTATCCCGAAGTTCGCGAACACGTCATCGAAACCTATCGGGAAATGACCGCTTACGGCATCGACGGCGTCTGTCTGCTCTACAACCGTCGCCATCCACTCGTGGAGTATGAACCCCCTCTCGTGGAAGGATTCCGCGAGCAACACGGCAAGAACCCACTCGACCTGGAAGAGGATGACCCCACCTGGCTGCGCTATCGCGCCGGTGTCTTAACCGGGTTCATGCGAGAGCTACGAGATGCGATTAATCTGCCGATCACCGCAATCGTCATGAGCGGAGAGCAGGAAAACCTCTCGCAGGCCCTCGATCCTGCTGCGTGGATCGCCGCCGACCTCGTCGACACGCTCGTTCCCTATACCAACCACCCCGAGTGGAATCACTCTGCTTTCGCTTGGCAGAACCCGGACGCGCTCCAACCCTACGCAGATCTCACGAAAGGGTCATCCTGCGAGCTGGCGCCCTGCTTCCAAACGGCAGAGCTGAAGGCCGAGGACTATCGCAACATCGCGGCCGGCCTTGCTGACGTAGGTGCCGACTCATTTTTCTTCTGGTGGGGAGACACCGGAGCGATGGCGAACTACGGGTCACAGTGGAGTGCGGGGCGCCGACTGGGTCACCTCGAGGAAATAAGGGCGTGGAAAGCAACGGGATCGCCTTCGCTCGACGACCCAGTCTACCCGCTCGAAGTGCTGAATGGCTGGCAAACCAAATATGTAACCCCGGCTTGATTACTCACACGCATGAGATAGAGCCATGCGGGTCACTTCGAGCGGAGCATGTCCTGAGCGGCGTCGAAGGATCGAGAAGTCCCTCGTTAGTCGACACAAAGGGCGTGATAGCATCAACGTGAGGTCGTCTCTTGAAAATCACCGACATCCGAATTACCCCGCTTAAGGTTCCTCCCGAGAAGCCGAAGCACGTCAACCATTCCGTCAACCCGAACCATCGGTTCGCCGACCTTCGATATGACGGGAAGGGAAAGCCCCGCCCCGACGGTCCCAACGTCCTCGTGGTTCACGTCGACACCGACGAAGGCGTCTCCGGGTTCTCCTACGGCGCCCATTCCATTCCGGGCGCCTATCCCATCATCGAAAAGGTTCTGAAGCCCGTCATCCTGGGTGAAGACCCGATGCGGACGGACTGGCTGTGGGAAAGGATGTTCAGCGTCTGCATCGGACAATCGGGCCCCGGTGTGACCAGCAAAGCCATCAGCTTTATCGACACCGCACTATGGGATCTGAAAGGCAAGGTGCTGGGTCAGCCCGTTTACAACCTGCTCGGCGGCAAGACGAAGGACAAGATTCGCGTCTACGCCAGCCACCTCTACGCCTACGCGACTGAAAAGGGCGATCCCGACCTCGGCGTTCTCAAGGCAGAGGGGGCGATGTACGTGGAGCAGGGCTTTACCGCCGTCAAGCAGCGCTTTGGCTTCGGCCCGTGGGATGGTATCGAGGGCTTGAAAAAGAATCACTCGCTCGTGAAGGCACTCCGGGAAGCGATCGGCGACGACATCGAGCAGATGGTCGATGGAACCCGCTCGTTCGACGCCGACTACGCCATTAAGTTGGCTGGGATGGTTGAAGACTATAACCTCAATTGGTTCGAAGAGCCCGTTCAGCCGGACGACTGGGAGGGCTACGTCAAAGTTCGCGAAGCCGCTTCGATGCCCATCTCTGGAGGTGAGAACGAGCACAGCAAAGGCTCGTTCGCCAAATGGCTGAAGATGGGATGTGCCGACATCTGGCAACCCGACGTCGATCGCTGCGCCGGTGTGACGGAAGTCATGAAAATCGTCCACATGGCCGAAGCCAACCGCATCCCCATCATCCCTCACGGCGGATGGGTCACGAACTTTCACATCGTCATGTCCAACATGACCTGTCCGATGGCTGAATACTTCCCGTACATGTCCAGAAACATCTCGGACAACCTGTTCATCGACCATCCCGTCGCCGTGAATGGCTACATCGAACTCAGCGACCGTCCCGGGTTCGGTCTGACACTGAATGAGGAAACCCTCAAGCGATTCAGGTGGGAGGGGTAGAGCCACTCGTGGCCAAGTCTGGGCAACGACTCCGGGCCCACCCGAAGACTCTGAACCTGATTGACTCTGCGTGCTCCGCGCTCTCCGCAGTGAAAGGCTTTTGTTCTCATGAAAGTACTCATGCGACAAGGCAACCTCTCCCCCGAATTCCTCAGCTTCCTCGTCCAGATCGGATGCGACGGCATCGACATCCATAACGCCGAAAGCGTTCCCGGTCTGGCCGAGCAGGGGTATCCCCATCTGGAAGAGTTCCGCATCCTCAAGCGACGCGTCAACGACGCCGGCCTCGAGATTTACCGGGTGGCGCCGGCAGAGCCTCAGCAGTTTCTACGGGGGGAACCGGGCGGCGAAGAGCAACTCGACCAGCTGGTCAAGACGATCGAAATCCTTGGCCAACTCGATATCCCGTTCATGTCGGTGCCCGTTCACATGGCTCAGACGCCGGGAAACCGTCATTTCAACCCGGCGTTCCGCGGCGGGTACCAAAAGGTATTCCGTGGCGGCTACACGATGGGGGGCTTCAACCGCGAGCGAATGGAGAAGAGCATCGCCGAGCAGCCGTTGGAGCCGTTCTCCGTCGAAGACCATTGGAATCGCTCGGTCCAGATGTACGAACGGCTGGTTCCGGTCGCAGAAAATCACAACGTCAAGCTCATCATCCACCCCTCGGATCCCCCCATCGACGACGCAGAGTTTTCGCCGAAGCGCTGGTTCGACATTCTCGAAGCCGTACCGAGCGATCACAGCGGCCTCCTCTACTGCATCGGAACACGCGTCGAGGCGGTCGGGGACGGCATTCTGGACGACATCCGTGAGTGGGGCAGAAAGGGAAAGATCTTTCACACCCATTTCAGAAACGTACAGGGCAGCGTCCCCGCTGGCGACTACGCAGAGTGTGCGCTCGACGACGGCGACATCAACATGTTCACCGTCCTCCAGACGCTCCAGGAAGTCGGGTTCGACGGCGGCCTCCAAATGGACCACGTGCCCCACTACACAGATGACCAGGAGATGAGGGCATCCATCGCCTACGCGGTGGCCTACACGAAGGGCATGTTGAAGGCGCTGGACGCCTGAGTATGCCCCCGTGCAGAGCACGGGGCGAGCAGAAATCAGCCACAACTGGGCCCGGTCCTACCCCATCCCATAGCACCGGGCCCGGCTATTGACTTTGCGAATGCTTGTCCCCGTGCTCTGCACGGGGACACCGAAACCCATCCGTGTTTTGAAGGTTTTTCAATTGTGTCTACCCCAATCCACATCGGCTCCCGCCGCGAACTCCTGGTCGACGACTTCCTCATCGAGTCCCTCGACGGCGCCACGTTCCGACTTCACCATCCCACCGAGCAGACCGACGCCTTCACCTGCGACGCACCGTGGGAGGGGGACTGGTCCGGCAGCGCGACCTTCATCCAAGACGGCGATAGATACCTGATGTACTACCGGGGTTCGACTTGGCCCGGGGTCCGGCAACCCTATCAGTTCTATCAGTGCTACGCTGAAAGTGATGACGGCATCAACTGGACGCGCCCCGAGCTCGGGATCATCGAGTTCGAGGGGTCGAAGGCCAACAACATCGTGGTGAAGAAGAACGGCGCGTTCGAGCCGTTCCTGGACACGAATCCCGACTGTCACCCGGACCAGCGTTTCAAGGCGCTCACGGCGAACGGCGTGCTCCACGCCTGGTCGTCTCCAGATGGCATCCGCTGGGTGCCCATGCGCGACGAACCTGTCATCACACACGGAAAGTTCGACTCTCAGAATGTCGCTTTCTGGGACGCGACCCGTGGTCAATACGTTGCCTATTATCGCGCGATGCGTGGACCCAACGACGAGATGACAGAGGAAGGACCTCAGCTCGGGATCGACCCGAACGGCCCTGCCCGGGACGTGATGACGTGCACCTCAACCGATTTCCTGAACTGGACCGAACCGCAATGGCTCGAGTACCCGGGCGCTCCGCGTGAGCAGATTTATCTCAATCAGATCCGCGCCTATCATCGCGCACCGCATATCTTTGTCGGTTTCCCGGGCCGTTTCGTCGCAGGTCGAGAAATCGAAAAAGGCCTCCCGACGACCGAACACCCGGCGTATGAAACGGCCAACGTGACGGAAACGCTCTTCATGTCCAGCCGGGATGGCCTTCATTTCAAACGGTGGGGTGAGGCTTTCATCAGGCCCGGTCCCCGCTGGGAGCGGTGGATCTACGCTGCTACCTTTCCTGAATACGGGTTGCTCGTCACAAAGTCGGCCATCGAGGGCGCGCCCGATGAGCTCTCCCTCTACGTGCACGACGGCGGATCGTGGGCCCAGCGGGGAACGGCCACTCGATGGCGGCGATATACCCTTCGCATGGATGGCTTCGTGTCCGTCAACGCCCCACTGAATGGGGGCACCTTAATCACGAAGCCCTTCATATTCCATGGCCGCGCGCTGACGATGAACTACGCCACGTCCGCCGCCGGCAGCATCCAAGTCGAACTTCAGGATCCCGAGGGCCAACCCCTCCCCGGCTTCGAATTGACCAATTACATCTTCGGCGACCAGATCGACGGCCCGATTACCTGGGAAGGAGCCAATCTTCGCGAACTGTCCGGGAGGCCCGTTCGGCTACGCGTCGTGCTGAAGGACGCAGACCTGTTCTCACTCCAGTTCACTGAGTGAGAGACGTTTAGGTTTACCGCCCTGAAGAGCCTGTCCCGGCAAGGTCTCTGAGCCGGGAGGCGGTATCCGACAGCCCAAGGCAAAGCCCTGGGATTCAAGACAGACACGAATCACGCCGAGGATCTGGGGATCGATTATGTAATCGAGTCCCCGGCGTCCCGTAACGAAAAATGGAGAGACAACCATGGATCTGGGATTGGATGGGAAGACTGCCCTCGTAACGGGCGCCAACCGTGGTATCGGAATGGCGATCGCGAAAGAACTCGCAAGAGAGGGATGCGCCGTCGCGATGTGCTCGCGGGATACGCAGAGCATCGCCGACGCCGCACAGGAAGTTGAAGAACAGACGAGTACGAAGGCCGTCGGCATCGCCGCCGACGTCCTGAACCCCGACGACGCGTCGCGACTCGTCGAAGAAGCCGCTGATCAGCTTGGCGGTATCGACATCCTCATCAACAATGTCGGCGCCAACATTGGCGAGCGAGAGCTGATGAACTCCTCTGACGAAGACTGGGAGCAAACATTTCACTACAACGTCTTCCAAGGGGTCCGGCTCACCCGACTCGTCGTCCCCCACATGCAAAAACGCGGGGGTGGAAGCATCGTCTTCCTGTCATCGATCTCCGGCTGGATTCCCCAACTTGCGGGCTCGAGCCAGTACGGCGCCTCAAAGGCAGCCCAGATCTTCATGGCCGAACCGCTCGCTCTCGAGCTGGTCCATGACCACATCAGGGTCAACGTCGTCTCCCCCGGATCGATCATTTTCCACAACGGCGGCTGGGATCTCCGCCGACAGGAAGAACCCAAAGAATTCGCAGCCTACGAAAAGAACGGTTTCCCCGAAGGGCGCCTCGGGACGCCGGAGGAAGTCGCCAACGTCGCTGTCTTCCTCACCTCCGAGCGCTCCGGATGGGTCAACGGCGAGAACATCCGCGTCGACGGTCTCGAACAACCGGTGCCCTACGCTAGGCCGTGGTAGCGCGGGGCTATTCACTTTTCATTTTTCATTTTGCAATGAAATATCCTCCAAAACTTCCTCAACGAACCTACGCCACGACGCTCGACGAGCAGCGCGAGCAGCTCGCGTCCGACGAAATGCTCGAGCGATTCGCCGCCGCGCGAAAGGCCGTTTCGACCGATCCTTGCCGCCCGACCTACCACTACGTCAACCCGCAGGGCAAGCTGAACGACCCGAACGGGTTCTGCATCTGGCAGGGGCGGTATCATCTCTTCTACCAGGCCTATCCCCCGGAAGATTTCAGACAGCACTGGGGCCACGCCGTCAGCGACGACCTTGTGTATTGGGAGGATCTCCCACTCGCCATCTATCCCGGCATCGAAGAGAAATGCTTCAGCGGAAGCGCGCTCGTGGAAGAGAATCGCGTCATTGCGTTCTACGCAGGCACGGAAGCGGGTACGATGGTCGCCTATTCATCCGACCCGCTCCTTCTCAATTGGGAAAAGCATCCTGCGTGCCCGGTCCTTCCCTGGCAGGATGGAGCGAAACACGGCTCGCGCGAGCGCCCCGGGGATCCGTGTCTGTGGAAGGAGCCGGATGGCTACTACGCGCTGACCGGAGGATACATCGATGGCGAGATCTTCGAGGACAGTAAATTGGCCGAGTACCTCTTCCACTCCAAAGACCTGGAAAAATGGACCTACGAAGGTCTCTTCATCGAAGACGACCGGTTTACGGCCCCTGGCGAGGACGGTGCCGTTCCCTATTTCTGGCCGATCGGAGACACCCACATCTTGCTTTTCTCCAGCCACCAGAGAGGATCGCAGTACTTCCTCGGTGACTATGACAGAGAACGCCATCGATTCAAACCCACCACCCACGGCAAGTTCAATTTCCATCAGCTCCGACGCGGCGGTGTTCACGCCCCGACGGCGACACCAGATGGCGATGGAGGCGTCCTCGTCATTCACAACATCAACTGGGGAACCCCGGCGGAGGTGGGAGAGTGGGACCACATCATGTCCCTGCCGCGCCGGCTCTCCCTCGCCGAGGATCGCACGCTCCGCATCGAGCCCGTCGACACCCTGACGAAACTCAGAGGCGATCATCAGCAGATCAGTGAGACACCGCTCCCTGCCAACGAACCAATCGTCCTGAACAGCATCGACGGCCGTGAGCTGGAACTCCTGGTCCGAATCGACCCACAGGACGCGCGCGAGGTCAGCATCGAAGTCTGTCGTTCTCTAAACGCCGAGGAAACAACCGTCATCCGATTCCTCCAGGAGGGTCACTATCAGCACGGCACGTTCGAGGAACCCTACTACGATCACGCCCTCGTCCTCGACGCCGGCCGATCTTCCACCCGACCCGACGTCCTCGCCCGTCCCCCCGAAATCGCCCCCTTCAGACTTCCCGAGGGTGAAGACGTCGAACTCCGTATCTTCATCGACCGAAGCGTCGTCGAAGTCTTCGCGAACGGGACCCAGGCCCTCGGCCTTCGCATCTACCCCGAACGCGACGACAGCACCGGCGTCGCCATTCGTGCGCAGGGCCGCGACGCCCTGCTCAAATCGCTGGATGCCTGGCAAATGAAAAGCATCTGGTGAGAGGGGCCCCCGTGCAGAGCACGGGGGCAAGCATCATTGAATCATTACACGGCCCGGTATTCACAGCCCCCGAACACCGGGTTCCCCGACTCGCGACCCAAACACTCGTCCCTGTGCTCTGTACGGGGACGTAGAGGGAATCACATTATGTCCAATCTCAAAGTCGCCATCATCGGTGCGGGCGGTCATGCCCAGGGTCACTTCGCGATGATCAAGAACGAGCCCGAAATGGACCTCGTCGCGGTCGCCGACATTGACGAAAGCCGTCTCGCCCACACAAGCGACGAGCACGGCGTCACGGCCCTGTTTACCGATTATCGCGAGATGCTCGAGAAAACCGCCCTCGACGTCGTCTACGTGGAGACGTTTCCCGGGCCACTCACCGACATCGTCGTCGACTGTCTCGAGGCCGGTCTTCACACTTCCGTCGAGAAGCCGCCGGGTGTCACCTCCGACGACACGCGACGGATGCTCGAGGCTGAACGAAAGTCGTCGGCCAAAGCCATCGTCTCTCTCAACCGTCGCTACTTCCCGACCGTCCTCGCGATCAAAAATCTCCTGAACGAACACGGGGGCCCCGTCCACGTCGCCGCGACCTACAACAAGCCACAGGCCAGCGAACGGATCCGCGAAGTCGGTCATTTCATCTCACTCGACGCCATCCACCACGTCGATCTTCTCCGCTGGCTTGCCGGCGACGTCGCCGAGGTCTACGCGGAAGCCTGGTCTGCACCCACCCATCCGTCAGAAATGCGTCATAACGCGGTCCTGAAGTTCACGAGTGGATGTGGCGGCGTCATGATGAGTCACTACGCGGTCGGCTATCGCATCCAGCGCTTCGAGGCCCACGCTGAGGACTTCAGCGCCTATGTCGACATGACACGCGGGCAGAACGCGGAGATCTATATCGAGGGAGAGCCGTTTCCACAGGACGGACTCGACCTGGACGCCGTCGGCGGTCCTGATTTCAACGAAACCCGTCACTTCGTCGAGTGCATACGGAACGATACCACGCCGTGGAGCACGCTCGAAGACGCCGTCAAGACGATGCGGCTTTGCGAAGCCATCGAGACCGGGCATAAAGGACCCCTGCCCGCGTAGAACGATGTCGGTCGGGCGCATCTTCAAGGGCGAGCAGCGGCGGATGATCGACCCGACCAGCGGTCGGGAAGTCCTTCAACTGACCAATTACCTCGGTCACTCTTACCAGTTCTACTTCAGCGACCCCTGTTGGCTGACCGACGCATGTTCGCTCATCTTCAGATCGCAACGGGAGAACGCTGACGATTACTACCGTTGTGACCTCGACACCGGTCTGATTACCCAGCTGACCGATAGCTCACAGCCTGGTGGAACGCGGGGCTGTCTATCGCCGATACGGAATTGCCTTTACTTCTCGCTTGGCAATACGCTTCGCGAGATCGACCTCGCCACACTCGAGGACAGACCGATCTGCGAGGCACCGGGAACGGTCGAGCTGGGTCGACCGGCTGCATCGGCCGACGGAAGCCATCTGTTCACGCTTTACGTCGAGCCGAGGGGATCCGAGGGCTTCCGGCAAGCGGCCAGGGACGGAGGTTCACGCGACCTGTTCGAAAATCCACCGCTGACCCAGATTGTTCGGGTGAACGTGGAGACAGGTCGACAAGAGGTTCTTTTCGAGGATCGGAACTACCTCTCCCACCTCAACCCGTCCCCCACCCGACCGGAACTGGCTACGTTCTGCCACGAGGGTCCGTGGGAACGGGTGGACCAACGAATCTGGGGCCTGGATGGAAACACGAACAAAGTCTGGCCTATCCGTGTTCAGAGCGACGACCATTCTGTCGTCGCCGAACACTGGCTCGAGGACGGGGAGCGCATCGGGTTTCGGAGCCACCGACGTGGGACGTCGGGGACGCGATTCGGCCACATCCGTTACGACAACGAGGTCCACGTCGAATGCGACCTCACAGCCTACAGCCGTCACTTTCATACGTTGGACGGATCGCTCGTCGTTGGCGACGGCTCACCGGTGTATCCTCTTCCCGACATCGTAAACCGATGCCAGACTTGGCCCTACATCCTGCTCTATTCGTGGACAGGCGAGGCCTATGGGGATGCGAGAATCCTGGCCACCCACGGCAGCACCTTCAACGTCAACGAAGCACATTGTCATCCCCACATCACGCCAGACGGTCGACACGTGCTCTACACGTCGGACACGACTGGTTACAGCAACCTCTATCTCGTGGAAATCGGCGATCCGCTGGAACTACTCGAACTTAACCTGGACCACACGTAGATAAGGACGGAGCGATGGAAACCTACAAAGCCGCACTGATCGGATGCAGCCGAATGGGCGCCTTCATCGACAACGAAGTACCCGAGGAACGAGGCGCCTACTCGCATGCTGCCGGGTACGAGGCCTGTGACCGCACACGAATGATCGCCTGTTCGGATCTCCGCACGGACGTGATGGAACAGGTCGGACTTCGCTACGACGTGCCGAAGGACAAACAATACACAGATTACAAGGAGATGATCGCGTCCGAGAAACCCGCCATCGTCAGCGTGGCCACCCAGCCCGAGCATCGCGCCGACATCGTGATTCACGCCGCCGAGAACGGCGCGAAGGCCATCTACGCCGAGAAAGCGTTTGCGGCGTCGATGGAAGAAGCCGACGCGATGGTCGATGCCGTCGAACGCAACGGGGTGCATCTTAATCTTGGGACGAACCGACGCTGGGACCCCGGCTTCGACACGATGAAAGACGTCATCGACAGCGGTAGGCTCGGCGGGTTGAAAACCCTCATCCTGCATTCGACGAGCTCGCTCTTCAACGGAGCCAGTCACGGCTTCGACCTTCTCCTGCGCCTGAATAGTGATCGCCCCGTCGCCTGGGTCCAGGGCCATCTCCCGGATGGCGACGACCTCATCGACGGCGAGCGCCTCACTGAGGATCCGGTCGGCCACGGTATGATCCAGTTCGAGGACGGGGTGACCGCCTACGCGCTCAACTCTGGCCGTGGAATGGAAATCGAAGCGGTTTGCGAAAACGGCGCCGTCACCGGACTCGGAAATGGCGACGAGTGGCAGATCCGTGAACCGGGCGCCAAAGACCATCGCGACCGGGACATTCTCGTTCAAGGAGAGTTTCCCGACTACGAATACAGACCCTCCACCCTTTGCCTGATCGAAGACCTCGTTCACTCCATCGACACCGGTCAGCCCCCGAGGTGCGGCGTCAGACTCGCGCGTAGAAACAACGAACTTATCTTCGCCTTCATCGAGTCCCACATTCGGGGCGGCGCGAGGGTGGAGCTACCGCTCGAGCCGAGGAAGCTTCGATTGAACAGGGACCGGGAGCCGAGGCAACCGAGGTATCAGAGATAGAGCGGGAGTGGCACTTCATCGCGCAAAGAAGGCGGCTGATTGGAATTCCCTCATTCAGCCGCCTTCGCCTTTTCTGCCGGCTGCCCACCGCCGACCACCCTGATTGGATCCGCAGCCCCGGGGGCCTGTACCATCTACTGTCTACCGTCCGTTGCGTCAGTCGCAAAGGCGGGTCCCCCCTTCTCCCCGACTCCCCCTCACCCGTCTCTGCCTCACCTGAGTCCTTCCGGCGCAAGTTCTCCGATTGAACTCGAGAGCTCGTCCGCCTCGACTCGCTTCGACCCGCTCTTCGGCTCCGGAACCGGCGTATCGTACTCGTAGCTCGGGTCCTCCTTCTGTCGTCGCCATGCCTCCCGCATCTCCCTCCACGCACCGATCGTCGTACGCGGTTCGGGCATATCGTGGGCGATCTCCTTCGCCAGTTTCCTCAGGTTGTAACAGGGCACGCCCGCATACATATGGTGCTCGATGTGCCAGTTCATCCGCCAGTAGAGAAACTCGGTCACCGGGTTGACCGTGATTGACCGTGTGTTCTTGCGGAAGTCCGGCGCCGATTCACGCAAGCCGCAGTGTTGTGTGTAGCCTACCGAGAAAGCCCACCACTGGCCGATGAACCCGAACACCGACACGAGCAGCGGGACCACCCAGTAGCCTGACCAGATCGACGCTACAGCCACGGTCCCGTGAAACACGAGAAGCAGCCGCGACCACCACATCGAGCGACGGGCTTCCTCCGGTTGATCTTCGTGGAGCGCCTGCAACCACTCCCGGCTCGGGATTTTCGTCGACCCGACCACCCCGAGGGACGACTTCAGCGTCACCCACACGGTCGATAGGAGGCCGCCCTTCCCAAAGGGCCGTCCAGGAGGTCCAAAGAGGTTGATCGTCAGCAGCTGAATGACCGCCCGAAACGGCAACGCCGCACTCAGCGGCATCAGATTCTCCCGGTCGCCCTCGGAATATTGCGTGTATCGATGGTGATACGTGTGGCTGCTCGCATAGTCGAACGAGTCCCACCACGTGAGCAGGCTGATCAAATACAGAAACACCTTGTTCAGCCACTTCGTGCGGAACACCGTTCCGTGCCCCAGTTCGTGGGGCACGATCCCGACCAGAAAACTCCCCACCATCCCGTGCACCCAAAGCGCCCCCGCGAACGCTATCCAGTTCTGGTCCGACCAACACCAAAACGTCAGCAAGCCCGTCGCGGAGAAGATGGTCAAATGACCGACCGTCTGGAGAAACCCCTGCAGGTTGCTGCGACGAGACAGCTCACGCAACCGAGTGTGATCGATCGGACACCGATACCATTCCACGCGAAGATTTTCTCTCACCTCCTCGAGCGGCGGAAACTCTGTGCTCATATCATTCTCCTCCTGACTCCACAGTCCTATCGATACCCCGAATTCCCCCCAACGTGCTCTGCGGTAAGTGCTTTCCCTTCAGAAACAACGCCACAAGGTCGCGAGGTCATCCTTCGACGGAGCAATCAACGTCGACAACGCCACAGATGCGCGTTGCCGGGCGTTCCCTTGCATCCGACCATAAGGTTCTCCTCGAAGACCGTCATTGAATAGCCATAGGCATCGGCAGCCCGTGCCATAGCATCCGTATGCGAAACCGAAGGATACCCCAGGCAGGTCCAGCGTTCATCGGCATCCGAAAGGCACCAGATGCCGACGTTTCCTGCGGGCTCCGCTCCACCCCCTGAAATCACCAGATGACCATCCCAGAACGTCGACGCATTGAAGCTGCTCTGGTGAGGAAGAATCGAATCCGCCGGACACGAAACCGGCAGTGAAAGGTTGTACCACGTTTCATCTTTCGGGTCCCACACCCACACGTTCCCGAATCGATCCGGGGAGGTCGCCGCATCCTAACAATTATAGCCGATGATCAGTTTCCCCTGATAGGGAACGAGGCTTGTCACGATGTGGGTATCGTCAAGTTTCCAGCTATTTCCGACACCTTCACCCCCGATCTGTACCCATCCCCCGGAATTGTGTCGCCACACCTCACCGATCCAGCGCAAACCTCTCACCCCGTGTCGAACGATGGCCGCATACAGGTCGTCCCCCAGTGAGCAGAGCGCGTAGACCCACGTGACACAATGATCCTCATTCCAGCTTCCCGATCGGCCTCGTCCAGCCGTACAGGACCATTTTCCGTCCTTCAGGCAGTAAATCTCACCGTTTCCCAGGCTTGGATCGTAGCCATCGAGCGTCGTCTGACCAAGATCGTCGGCATCCCCGGGCAGACCGTAGTTCGTGAAGTGGCCCTGCATACCCACCATCGTGCCACGCCATCGAATAAACGTTGTCCTGATCCTCGGCCAGCCAGTCGCCATCCCTGCCGAGTCCTCCAACCTGCTCCCAGCCCTCGCCGTCGAATCGCCAGAGCTGTGCGCCGACCTTGACGCCTGCGTAGAGAAACCGATCCTCTTCATCCACGAGGAGGCAATTGACCCATTTCAGGCCTGGTCGCAGGCCCACTCCGCCGGGCATGCTGACATCCCAATCCCGCCAGGATCCCCGAAGACCACCACCGCCGACCTGATCCCACGAATCTCCGGATAGCCGCCACACCTCGGCCTGGGCGGCCCCGATCCCGACGTAGAGATCACCCTTGAAGCTCGCAAGGGACCGTGTCCGCTCCTGTCCCTGAATTGGACCCCAGCTCCCATTCCGGCCATCGCCGGCTGCGAGCTCCCAGTCCACAGTCGCGTACGAGGGCGTCGGACCCTCGGGCATATCGAACAGCCGCGCCACGTCGGATGAGGTTTTCGATGGCATCACGGGTTAGATTGACCCTCCCTCCCGGACCACGCAAGGGAGAAACGACGTGCTCGACAACCTCCTTGATACGGAGACCACGTGACGACCTCCATCGCAACACCCGTAGAGCCTGATGTCGTACAACTGATGTGCGACGATGCCCTTCTGGCCTATACGGACAACGTGTGGCGTTCGCTCCACCATCCTGCCAAACACCAAGCCAATCCCCTTCTCGAGCCGGATCGGCCGTGGGAGGGCTATCTCGTCCTGCAACCTGGAACCGTCATCTACGATCAAGCCAGATCGTGCTTCAGAATGTGGTACAACAGCCAGCCCACCGAGGATAGACCGGTCGGCCATACGCTTTGCTACGCCACTTCAGTCGATGGAATCCGTTGGGAAAAGCCTGAGCTCGGCCTGACGGATTTCGAAGGATCGAAGGAGAACAACATCCTGTTCGAAGGTCCAGTATGGACGCACTGTGTCCTCGAGGATGAACACGAGCCGGACCCACAGAAGCGATACAAACTGCTCTACTGGGGATGGCCGGGTCAGGCAGAAGCGAAAGGCATCTATGCGGCCTTCTCGCCCGACGGCATTCACTGGGATTGTTTCGACGGGAATCCCATCGTCCCCACGTGGGTGACAGGGGACACCTTCAGCGTGATGCGTGACCCGTCATCCGAACAGTACTGGTTGTATCACAAGACCCCGAAGCAACCGATTCGGACCGTCTCCCGGATGGTCAGCGACGATTTCATCCACTGGTCCGACAGCCGGCGCGTCCTGGCGCCGGATCGTTACGATCCACCCGATACGCAGTTCTACGGACTCTCCGCATATCCGTCCGGCGGCCAGGTTCTCGGTCTGCTGTGGGTCTACCACACCTATGCGCAGACGATGGATGTCCAGCTCGTCTCGAGCCGAGACGGTCTTCACTGGGACCGTACGGCGGATCGAAAATTACTCGTTCACCTCGAGCCTACAAACAATTATCCCGGTCAGGCCTTCGACAGCGAGATGATCTATCCCACGTCCGCACCCGTCATACACGATGGCAGACAGTGGATCTACTATTCGGGCTTCACGGTACCCCACAATGCCTACGCACACGACCACGACGGCCGCATCGGCCTCGCCACAGGTCGACAGGATGGGTTCTGCTCGTGGGATGCAACGAGCCAGGGCGTGATCGTCACGAAGCCGTTCACGTGGAAGGGGACGGGACTCCGCATGAACGCGGACAGCCTCCCTCGTGTATCGGCTCACGACGTCGACCAACCGGAACCCGTAGGCGTCCGGGTTCAGATCGAAAACGAATCGGGAGATCCGTATCCGGGTTTGACCCTCGACGCATCTACGACGATTTCGGGGGATGCGTTGGCAGCCGATGTCAGCTGGAGCGGAAGAAGTAGCCTCAAGGACCTGGATGGCAAGACGGTCAGGCTCAGGTTCGTTCTGAATTACGCACGTCTGTTTTCCTGGAGGATGATCGATGAACAGCGCAACAGCTGAATTCGAGAACGCCGACATCGGTGAAGGTTCTGTGGTCGAACCCGGCGTGACGGTCGGATTTCGTTACCATCCTGACTGCGGTCGAGCCACCATCGGCGCCCGCTCGATCCTCCGTTCCGGCACGATCATCTACGGCGACGTCCACCTCGGCGACTACTTCCAGTCGGGCCACCACACCGTCATCCGCGGGATGGTCCGGGGCGGCGACTACTGTACGCTGTGTAACCACTCCTGCATCGAGGGGGTGACCCGAATGGGTAAAGGTGTCCGCATTATGTCGCACGTTTACATCCCGACCCGCACCTGGATCGGGGACAACGTGTTTGTCGGGCCCGGAGTCACGTTCCTCAACGACCGCTATCCCTGCCGACGAGATCCGATGCCGACTCCCCGGTCGGCAACCCTCGAGGACGACGTGACTGTCGGCGGAGGATGCACCATCCTTCCCGGCGTCACCATCGGCGAACGCAGCTTCATCGCCGCCGGCGCCGTCGTCAATCGGGACGTGCCGCCGCGCAGTCTCGTCAAGGGCGTCCCCGGCCACATCGAACCTCTTCCGAAAGACCTCGACCGGGAAAACCATCGTGGCCTCACCATCCAGCCTTACGACCTCTGGCATCCCGCTCAACCTCACCCCGGCCCTAGCATCTGGCCCTCCGACTGGCCGGAACCGTGGTAGAAGGAGGTTGCCACTCTGATTTCTAAACAGAGTGTTGGAATCACTCCACCAGAAACTCTGCCAGCCTGTCTGTCTCCAGGGTCCGCGTTATCCGAAACGACCCGGCCGACCCGTTCGGATGACCGGTATAGATGAAGATGTGCTGGACACCTTTTTCTGCATCCATAACCGCGCCCGCAGGATGGAAACCGTCCGCCGTCTTGTAGAAATCCTCTCCCTCGGCGGCCAGGCGCCTGGAGAACAGGACACCCTCATACCGCCACTCCGACGGGTCGATGCTCCACAGGTCAACAAGCAGTCTCTCTCGAAAGGATCGCACGACCTCGAAACGACCGGTCACCGGATTGTAGTCGATGTCGACCGTATCCAGGCCCCGCGTGTGTCGAAGGTTGGCCATTCTTCGCACGTCGACTGGCTTCCCATCTGACAACCGCACTTGCTGGTAGGATGTTCTCGCCCGCTCATCACGTCCCAGAATGAAAACATCCCCTTCGTGGACAACAGCAGTCGGTTCATGCTGCACCGCCGAGAACGGGAGTTGGTTTACGGTCTTGTCCCGCGTGACACCGTCGTTCTTCGAACTGAGAACGACAAGATTATGGTGAAAGAGATCGCTGGGTCCATCGACCGGATTGGGAAACCGCTTCTCTCGTCCGTATCCTACCGTATTCCCGAACGCGCAAAGACCCATCTCGGGATGATCCACGATCCGGGGGCCCAGATACACGATGTCGCCATCCATCGTGTTCTCCCGAAACTGATCGTTCAGGTGTGTCCACGATCGGCCGCGATCCGTCGAGCGGAACGCTCCGTAATTACAGAGCACGAGTACTGAATTCTCTCGGGACGTCCCGACCGCATTCAGATGGAGTTTGTACCCCTGCGGGCTACCGTTGACCGGCCCGAACTTGTAACGATGTGAAAGGGGAAACACACCGCCCCGATCCCTGTCCTCCTGATGCATCGCCTCTCTCAGGTCGAACGATTCCGACCACGTCTCACCACCATCCGATGTCGTCTTTATCATAGAAAACGTAGAGTTCTCGTCCCCGTCCCCGGCGCCGAACAGGTTATGCCCTGGAATCCGGCGGTGGACGACTACGAGGGTGTCCTCGACCTGCGTCGCCACGGGCCATCCCATATGATCGTTGTCGCCCAACGGGTCTTCAGGAGGAACCACCGGGGCCAACTCGATCAGCCCACGTCGACTGCCCTGGTCCAGCCGGGAGAGTTGCTCGTCGCTCGTACCAAGGATCTCCCTTGCGAGTGATGAAAAGTCACTCGACGTCATACTTTGCCTTTCACTTGGATTGAGTTCGGGGCAGCTTTGCCGTTCTCTAGGACCTCTTCACCTCTCCCAGCACCCTCCTACTGTCCCTGAACAGCTGATCCCAATCCACGTCCAGATTGATCCACGTCGCTCCACGATCGACCCATCGCTGATAGTTCTCCGGGGAGTAGCCGATCGACGTCCCCAGCACCCGACCCCGATCGACCACTTTCTTTGAAATCGCATCGAGGGCCGCAACGACCTCCTCGTCGTCCAGCTGCCCCAGCTTCCCGA
>CEVA01001864.1_pt1 | contig 18636 bp, 17 predicted proteins | sample 361521 | NCBI WGS metagenome assembly CEVA01 (sample SAMEA2622823, study PRJEB7988) | marine metagenome | isolation source: saline water (ENVO:00002010), including
TCTGTCTTCGGGTGCTAGAGTTCTTAGGTTGCGAAGAATTGAAGTTAGTTTTCCGTTTCGACCCAAATAGAAAACTTTCCATTGTTGAAGTTCATAAATAGACGAAACTGATGCTAAATCAGCGAGAGCTTTTCTCTGAATTTCATTTATTATGGCAACGCTATTTTTTGAGGCCATACAGACTACGCTCCAGTGTGTGTAATTCGGCGGTGATTCTATTATAGTTTTGTGTTTAAAAACCGGTCAAGGAGATCTCTCCTAATCTCCAACTTATATTTGATTGATTTGCACTAAAGTAGATTGATAATTGTACCGAAGTACATTATGCACATAAGATAATTAATTGAGTATATACTTTCTATTATAATTCACTTCAGTAGTTAGTAAGGAGGATGTTTAGTTCGGAATGAGATACACAGGATCATTTGCATGTATAGTGATGTGTATAGTACTTGGTTGCGGCATGAATTTTACACCATCTTCGAATGAAGATATGGGTTCTCCGAATGGAGACAGTACGGTATATACAGGATCCTCATCGCTACGCGCCGCCCCTGATTTTGATCTCACATTATTTAGCGGTGATATTTTTCAGCTATCTGATTTTAAGGGAAGTGTGGTTGTATTGAACTTCTGGGGATCCTATTGCGTCCCGTGTCGTTGGGAGATGCCAGCATTTGAGACAGTCTCTCTAGAATATCAGGATAGAGGGGTTATTTTTGTGGGCATCGCAGTAGGGGATACAGAGGATGCGGCAACAAGTTTTGCCAATGAGGTAGGCGTTACATATCGGTTAGGTGTAGATGAAGAAGGAGATATAACGATAACCTATGGTGTTACAGAATTGCCGACAACTTACATAATAGACGGAGATGGAAATCAAGTTCGTAAGTTTAACGTTGCCAATGAAGCGATGTTACGTCTTTACCTCGATGGCCAAATTCGAAGTAAGTCATAAATTTTCAAGGCGTATCCAATATTTGTTATCCAATACATGATGCTATACTCGGTAGGTAATTTAGGGGAGGCGTAGAATTGGTTAGAATCGATGGTCGCGCGTTCGATGAAGTCAGAGATGTGTCCATATCGCTTGGAGTCCAACCATATGCTGAGGGTTCAGTTCAAATTGAGTCTGGCAGCACTAGCGTGGTTTGTGCAGTTAGTGTGGGCGATGGGGTTCCCCCATTTATGCAAGGGACTGGTACAGGGTGGGTAACAGCTGAGTACGGTATGCTGCCACGAGCTACCCATACTAGAAATCAAAGGGAAGGTAGGGGCAAAGGGCTGAAGGGACGAACGCAAGAAATTCAACGGCTTATAGGAAGATCACTGAGAGCAGCGGTTGACCTCAGTAATCTTGGAGAGCGTACTCTTATGGTGGATTGTGATGTTTTGCAGGCTGATGGAGGGACCCGTACAGCAGCAATAACAGGTTCATATGTGGCATTACAGCAAGCGGTTAAGACACTAATAAATAGAGGTGATTTGTCCTCAAGCCCATTTACATCCGCTATAGCATCTATCAGCGTTGGAATTATTGATGGTGAGATTCTACTGGATCTTAATTATGAGGAAGATTCTAATGCCGATGCTGATTTTAATATTGTAATGACGGATGCAGGAGAATTTGTTGAAATTCAAGGGACTGCAGAGGGTGTAACTTTTTCAAGAGACGCTTTAGGTAAAGTGCTTGAAGTGGCTGAAAAAGGTATAAGAGAACTCTTCGAAGTTCAAGCTAGCGTTATTCAGGATTTGAAATAGATCCTGTTTGACCAGTGGGAATACCACTTCCCTATGGGTTATAATTTCTGCTTATAGTCCCTTGTAATGCTTATAGTCCTTTGTAATGCTTATAGTAAGGTTCAGAGATAGTTGAGCATTAAATATAATTGACACTAGTTTTTTAAGCTGAGTATAATCAATTGTCGGAGTTAATTTAAGATGCCTAAACGAACATATCAACCTAAAAAGCGTCGCAGAAGTCGTGTGCATGGTTTCAGATCTAGGATGAGTACGGCTGGCGGCAGGAGAGTGTTGAAGCGCCGGATATTCAAGGGCAGGAGTCGGCTTACCGTTTGACTCAGTCTCTTGTAGGTGTTTCTAATGAATGATGGAAAAGACTCGTCGTCTCACTAAGGCTGACGATTTTCTGGCCGTGCGTCGTATGGGGCGTAGTTACTCGGATAGACTTTTGGTGTTATTGGCGCTCCAAAATGCTGTAGACAACACTCGTGTGGGACTGTCGGTTAGTAGGCGTGTCGGCAACGCCGTCCAACGGAATAGAATTAAAAGAATGTTAAGGGAAGTGTTTAGAGGCTCGGTTTTAATTCAGGGTTGGGATTTGGTTGTTATAGCTCGGCAAGATGCTGTTAAAGTGGATTTTATTAAGCTAAACGCTTCAGCTACAACTCTTCTCAAGCGTGCAGGTGTACTGTTATCCTAGAATTCAAATATTAGGGCAAATAAATTAGTATCATTGTGCTTTACTCTATACGTCTGTATCGATCGATTATTTCTCCTTATATGGGAGGCGTATGTCGCTATGTTCCTTCCTGTTCTCAGTATATGGAGGGGGCTATAAAAAAATATGGCTTGTACAAAGGTTCCGTAATTGGGATGAAGCGATTGTTAAGATGTCGACCTTTCGGGACCACAGGGTATGATCCTGTGCCTTAGAGATGACAGTTGTATTTATATCAGAAAAGGCAGGCACGAATAGAAATAATGAATTCCCATTCTAGAAATGTAAATTCAGGAAATTTATTTTGGGTGTTGATGTTGCTAATTCTAGTAATTGCCGCGGGTGGGTGTGCTGGAATAGCGGTTCCTCAGGGTTGGTCAGGTGGATTGATAAACCAAGATAAGGACACGATTTATGTTGGCACTGCTCAAGGTGAGATGAAAGCTATAAATATACTAGAAGGAGATTCTATAACTTCACAGTATGACTTAGGGCCTGGTGAACAATTGTGGACATTTAATCTTAAAGATATGGGTCATAATGCAGAACAGACAGACAGAGCTACTATATATGGCACGCCGGTCATCTTTGAGGATAGGCTGTACGTAGGTGGATACGATGGTTATATATATGTCCTAACTTTGGATGGCGAGTTGTTGTTGGAAGAACGGATAGGTGATGGGGATCATATTGTTGGAGGTCCATATGTGGCAGGCGGAAACTTGCTTATAGGATCCTCGGATGGGAATTTGTATGCTTTGTCTAGTGAGGATTTAACTGAAAAATGGGTATTTTCAACAGGAAATAAAGTTTGGTCTACTCCGGTAGTTGATAACGGAATAGTGTATTTTGGATCTCAAGACCATGTCTTCTATGCGATCAATTTAAACACAGGCAATAAGATATGGGATTTTCGGGTTGGGGGAGCGATAACCTCTACGGCAGTATTATTTGACGGAAGAGTTTATATTGGTTCGTTCGATGGAATATTTTATTCAATTGATGGGCTTACAGGGAAAGAAATTTCACGATTTGAAGGTGGCAAAGGTTGGTATTGGGGTACTCCGATCACAGATGGTGAAACCATATTTATACCGTCGCTTAATGGTAGCTTATACGCCTTGAGTCTAGACTCTCTGAATCCAGTGTGGGAAAGACCTCTGGAAACAGAAGGACCAATCATAGGATCGCCTGTAATTGTTGGAGACTTCATAGCAGTTCCTTCTAGGGATGGAGGAGTATATTTGGCTCGCCTACTGGACGGAAGGTTCGAAGACCGATGTGATATAGATTCTTCTCTCAGGGCGTCACTCAGTGCAGTAGGTAACACTATTTATTTTCCTGTGGGTAATTCCATACGCCAACTCTTTGTGAATCCCACAGGGAATTTTAAAGGAGGGTGGCTCCATGCAACAGATTTTGAATCGAATCAAGATGATTCGCGACTAGCAGTTGAGCGTTGGCGTTGTGGATAGAGTCCGTTAGGGCTGGAAGGAACTATTTGTGGAGTTTATATCTCTAGTTTGGGACGAAGCCATCATTAAGCCGATGGTCAACAGTCTGGTTTTATTGTACTACTTATTTTTTGGCAACTTTGGGCTGGCGATAATTTCATTCACTATACTTGTTCGTTTAGCAATGATTCCTCTGTCATTGAAGCAAAGCAGGCAGATGCGAGCCATGTCTAAATTACAGCCAAGAATGAAAGATATTCAAGATCGCTACAAAAATGATAGAGCTCGTGCCTCTCAAGAGACGATGAAATTATATAGAGAAGAGGGTGTTAGTCCTTTAGGGTGTCTTGGGCCTATGATTATACAAATGCCTATATTTATAGGTCTTTTCTGGGCCCTTAGGAGAACTCTTCCGTCTACGCCAGAACGACTTGTAGATCTTTCTGAAAGTTTGTATTCATGGCTTTATCCAGTCAATACAGCGGTGCCACTAGATGGCACTTTTCTATGGCTTAATTTGGCTGAATTTTCGATCAACAACCCTGCAGCGCCACTCTTACCAATTTTAGTGGGTGGGTCGATGTGGCTTATGCAAAAAATGTCCTCAATGCCAGCAACTTCTCCGCAACAAGAATCTACTAATAGAATGATGCTGTGGATGATGCCTATAATGTTTGGAGTATTCACATTTCAGTTCGAAGCAGGGCTTGCTTTGTACTGGATTATGTCCAATATCATAGGGATAATTATTCAAGGATTTACTACCGGTTGGGGCCCGTTGGCTAAGTTGTTGTCTTTCGGAGGCAAGTCTAGCGAAGGTCCTGCTGAAGTAAACCCATCTCGCAACCTTCAAGAGCCTGCTATAGAGGAGGAAATTAAGGATGAAAACCAGAGTAATGACAGCAAAGACGGTCGACGAGGCAATCGAAATCGCTCTAAAGGAACTAGGCGTAGACCGCGGGGAGGTAGAGGTAGACGTCGTTAGCAGGGGCAAGGAAGGAATCCTAGGTATAGGAAGTGAGCCTGCTAAAGTGAAGGTCACTGTTCTAGATACGCCTAATGATCAGGTTACAGTGTCTACCGATATAATCAACTCGCTCATATCTAAAATGGGAGTGTCTGTATCTGTAAGTTTGAAACAAGCTGAAAATGAAAGCGTTGGTGGCCCAGTTTATGACATAGATGGAGATGATTCTGGATTACTCATAGGTCGTCGAGGGGAAACTCTTAGGGCAATGCAGTTCTTAGTAAGCTTTATGACTTCAAGAAAGCTAGAAAGTAGAGCAAATTTGTTATTAGATGTCGCCGGATACCAGAGTAGGCGTTACGAATCGTTAAGTAACCTAGCCACGAAAGTTGCGGGTAGGGTGTTTGCTACAGGTCGATCTATACATATGGAGCCTATGCCTCCAAATGAGCGCCGAGCAGTTCATATGGCGTTGGCTGATCATCCTGAAGTTTCAACGATAAGTGAAGGTGAAAGGGAAAGCCGACATGTCGTAGTACAGCTGTCTGACCAAAGGGAGAGCTATTAAATCACTTATCAGCAGGATTATTGAATGAGTCGTTAAATCCTATCTATTTCCCTATGCAAGCACAGTTTTGAGGTGCAAGAATGACAACAATGCATGAAGTCCCATTTGTTGCTGGAGTTGTGGGTAGTTTGCCCAGACCACTTTCTATCCAAGATTTATTACCATCATTTTCAGGTGTTGATTCAGCTGAGTCAGCACAATCTTCTCAAATGGACGACGCTGTAAAGTACGCAATTAGGATGCAAGAGACAGCCGGACTGGATCTGGTAAGCGATGGCGAATGGCGTCGGCATGCCTACACACATATAATTGCTGATATCACAGGTAGTTTTGAACAGAATTCTCTGCCTGGGTCTTGGGGAATGTCGGTTGTAGAACCTCTAGAAATTCGTCGACCAGGACTTATTGCAGAGGAAGCGAAATTTCTTGTGGAGTCTACCGACAAATTTACCAAAGTGTGCATACCGTCTCCATATCTGCTCGGTGTTCGCCTGTGGCATTCTGAAGTGTCATCCAAGGCTTACAAAACGCGTGATGAGTTTATCGAAGCCTTGGTACCAATTTTGAGGGATGAGATAATAGCCGTTAGAGACACAGGCGTAACTGTTATTCAAATAGATGAGCCTCACCTATGCGTTTTAGTTGACCCCAAAGTCCGCTCGACGTTCGAAAACCCTCAATATGAAATGGATTTGGCGGCTGACAAAATAAACGATGTGGTTGAGGGAATAGATCAGGTTGTTACAGCTTTGCATTTATGTAGGAGAAACTGGGGTCGTGGAGGATGGGGTGCAGAGGGTGGATATAATCCAATTATCGATACAATGAAGAAGATAAAGGTGGATCAATACGTCATGGAATTTAGTATTCCTGCTGCTGGCGACATAGCAATATTGAAAGAATTACCAGAAGATTCTCTAATAGGTCTTGGGTCGGTAGATTGTAGATTTGAGCACATAGACACTCCGGATGAAATCATGGGTCGTGTAGAAATGGCCATGAAGCACGTGTCCGGAGACAGAATCAGTCTTAATCCAGACTGTGGGTTTGCTCCAGCAAAAGGATGGGACATCCCATTAGACGAAGCGTACATGAAACTCAAAAATGAGGCTGAGGCCTCCCGTCGGCTTCGTGAAAAATATGGATAATCCTGACCGTACTACTCGACTTTAGCAGTTATTACAAGAAGGTCTAGCCAGTCGTCACCAGTATTAAAATTCTGATGGCCAACACCAGTTGGTACGTGGATCGCATCCCCTTGTTTGATGTCGTGGAGCGTATCGTCAAGTTTTATTTGGCCTCGTCCTGCAGTGACATAGAATACATGCTCAACAGTTCCGGATGGGTGCGTATGAAAATCACCTTGTTTGCCAGGTTGTATAGAATGCCTTGTCAGGCTCCAGTTACCTTGCAGAGGTGCTTCATCTTCAGTTTTGCCATCAGTACCTTTTGGGCTCAGTATGTAGTGGATGAGTATGTTTTCATGCCCGACGTGAGGTTGGCATTCTGTCCAATTTCTAATTACCATATGTATCTCCTTATAATGATTATTTAGATCTAACCCTGGTGATATTAATTTATCTGATCGAATCCGGTGTATTTATGAAGTACTTCCGGTATTACAACAGAACCGTCAAGTTGCTGTCCATTTTCTAATATTGCAATCAGTGTTCTTGGAATGCCCAGCCCTGACCCATTCAATGTATGTGGAAATTGTGGTTTTGAATCAGTGTCTGGCCTGTATCTTATATTTGCTCGTCTAGCCTGAAAATCGGTGCAGTTTGAACAAGAACTAACTTCTAGCCAATCATTGCTCCCTGGTGCCCAAAGCTCGACATCATATGTTTTGACTGATGTCGAGGATAAATCTCCGGTACACTGAAGTTTTACACGATGAGGAATACCTAGAAGGGAGCAAACAGCTTCAGCATCAGCTACTAATTTACTTAGTGCCTCAGGTGATTTTTCAGGCTCAACAATTTTAAACATTTCCACTTTTTCGAATTGATGTCCTCTTTTTATGCCGCGAGTTTCTCTGCCAGCAGAAGCCTTTTCACGTCGAAAGCAAGGTGTGTGTGCGACGTAATCCATTGGTATAAAATCACGATCTATAATTTCGTTGCTATACAAATTGGCTATAGGCATTTCAGCTGTTGGGATCATCCACAAGTCGTCCTCTTGATCATGATACATAGTGTCAGCAAATTTTGGTAACTGTCCACTGCCTGTGGCGGTTGATCTAGTAACTAAATTTGGCAAGTAAAGTTCTGTATATCCGTGTTCAGAGGTGTGGAGGTTTATCATCCATTGAATAAGGGATCGTTGCAGTTGAGCTCCTTTTCCCTTTAGTATGTAGAACCGAGATCCAGAAATTTTTGCCCCTCGTTTGAAGTCTATTATATTCAGATTTTCACCTATTTCCCAGTGAGGACGAGGTTCAAAACCGAAAGTGGGAAGATCTTTAGATGTTCTAACAATGATGTTGTCAGAATCATCTTTTCCTATTGGAACATCGTTATCGGGTATGTTGGGAATCGATAATAATAGGGAATGTAGATCTTCTTCAATTTCAGACAGTTTGGATTCGAGAGATTTTATCTCGGTTCCAACACGTTTCATTTCATCGATTAATGTCTTAGAATGATCCTTGGTGTTGCCAATTTGGCGGCTAACTTCGTTACGTTGAGCACGCAGCTTATCAGCTTTCACAATTCCAGATCTCCGCCTCTCGTCTAGGTTAAGGATCTGATCTACAGGTACGCAGTCTCCCCTTTTCTCAGCAGATCTCCTTACTAGATCGGCGTTATTACGTATAAATTCGATACCAATCACCAGGTTTTTCTCCTGAATAAATTGTCATAATTATTAGTGGTTTTATGCAAAGTATAACTCCAAGCGACCTTTTTGGGCAGGCTTGATAACAGGTATACGAACGAACAAACTTAAAACTCTGCATCAAAAACCATGGATATTGTATTGGCCAATCCAGTGATCGATCAATACCTCGAGTAGATTAAATGACTGAAAAATAGATTGCTTGTACGGTATAATCCCGATCAGACCATATTAAATTCAACGGAGGAGTAGGATGAGACTTGAAGGAAAAACGGCAATTGTTACGGGAGCGGCAAGTGGGTTGCAAGGTGAGGTAATGGGGTACGGTGGAGCTACAGCTCGAATATTTTCAAAGGAGGGGGCAAATGTAATCATAGCTGATTTAAAAGACGAAATTGGGGAGAAAACAGCATCTGAAATTAGAGATGGCGGAGGTTCAGCAAAATATGTTCACCTGGACGTGACAAGTGAACACGATTGGATTAATGCAATAGAGGTTGCCACTTCAGAGTTTGGCGAACTGAATATTTTAGTCAACAATGCAGGCATAGGAGACCCTTCTATTATTGAGGAAACAAGTGTTGATTCGTGGAATAGACAGATGGACATTATGGCCAAAGGAACATTTTTGGGTACGAAGTATGCTATACCAGAAATGCGGAAGGCGGGTGGAGGATCTATAGTTAATGTTTCATCTGTTTTCGGCAACGTTGGCAGTCTTGGGGATAGTGTATATTCAGCTGCCAAAGGTGCCGTTAGAACTTTCACTAAAGCTACTGCTGTCCAGCATGCAAAAGATGGGATACGGGCAAATTCGGTCCATCCAGGTTGGGGGATGACTCCTATGACAGTTGATCCATTTTCAGATCCGGATATTCTGGACCCAAAACTTGCAACAGTACCGATGGGTAGATTAGCTAGACCAGAGGAAATTGGGTATGGGATATTGTTTTTTGCCTCTGATGAAGCATCTTTTGCTACTGGTGCTGAGCTAGTGATTGATGGCGGTAGGATAGCGTGGTAATAATTGAATAGAACAGCCCTAATAGTATTAACGACCTGCCCTTTTCACTGAAATGTCGGATTTATATATGGATAGCAGGAAACGACTCGATGGTAAGGTTGCCCTTATTACAGGTGCGGCAACTGGAATACGTTCCAGCCTGATGGGTTTTGGAGGAACGACAGCACATTTGTTTGCAGATGAAGGCGCAACTGTTGTTGTGTCAGATATCAACGAAAAGATGGGACAAGTTGTAGCTAATCAAATTACAGATTCTGGCAAGAAAGCATCATTTATAAAACTTGATGTCACGAGCGATATTGGATGGAAACAGGTAGTAGAGGCTACGGTATCTAGATATGGGACAATCGATATTCTAGTAAATTGTGCAGGTGATACTGTTAGGACAAATGTTGAAGACACAACTCCTGAGATGTGGGATCAGCAGATTGGAATACATGCAAAAGCGGCATTTTTAGGAGCAAAACATACAGTTCCTGTAATGCGTAGGTCTAAAGGCGGTTCGATAGTCAATGTAGGATCAATATCCGCGTTAGTAGGTTCAGATTCATCCACTCCTTACCATGGTGCAAAGGGTGCTATACGATCACTCACTAAGGCATTGGCAGTTCAATGTGCCAAATATGGGATTAGATTCAATGCGGTGCATCCAGGATTTGTTCTGACTCCAATGACAAAGGACGCGTTTACTAGCGAAGCGCTTGGTAGACGTTTAGAGTCTGTACCCATGAGGCGATTGGGCACTGTGGAGGAAATAGCTTACGGAATCTTGTATCTCGCATCCGATGAATCAGCTTTCATAACGGGAGTGGACCTTGTTATAGATGGTGGCATGACGGCAATGTAGCATCACTGTAAGGCGTGATTTACTTCTTACACGGGCTTTTGTAACAACCCGACAAAATTAATAGATATAGAAATGGATACACTGTAATTGGTTATAGATTTTCATACGCACATATTTTCAGAGTGGGTTATAGATAACAAGGACCTTTGTATTAAACGAGATGCTACGTTCAGGGAGTTATTTAATGACCCTAATGCAAGAATTGTGAGCTTTCAGGAATTAATTCAATCGATGGATGAAGAAGATATAGATGTGTCAGTGGTTATGGGGATAGGTTGGAATGATGCTAAATTAGCAGTTGATTCAAACGACTATTTGATAGATGCGGTCGCCAAGTCCAATGGTAGGTTGGTTGGGTTTGCGGGCGTTAATCCTGCGTGGGGAGACGATTGTTCTAAGGAAATAGATAGGTGTAGTAATGCTGGGCTTAAGGGGATAGGTGAACTACATCCAGATACCCAGGGTTTTGATTTGACTGATGGGAAAATAATGAGTTCATTCCTAGAAGCCGTTAGATATCATGATCTTATTGTGACGACGCATTCGTCAGAACCAGTGGGTCATACGTATGGAGGCAAGGGAAAAACTTATCCAAGTGTTCTATGGGAATTCATTCAAAATTGTCCTGGAATTGCGATTGTGTGTGCCCATTGGGGTGGCGGGCTTCCCTTTTATTCCTTGATGCCTGAGGTGGAAGAAGTACTTGCCAACGTATATTTTGATACCGCTGCATCACCATTTTTGTATAGGTCGGAAATATTTGAATCGGTGGTGTCTATACTTGGAGCACATAAAGTCCTAATGGCGAGTGATTATCCCTTGGTAAAACCAAGTCGTATTTTAGACCAAATATCTGGATCAAATCTAGAGGAACACGAAAAAAATTTAATAACAGGGGGTAATGCTACGAGGCTTCTGGGGCTATAAGTCATGTTGTCAAACAATCTTTATTTTGTCCATTCGTTTTCCTCTTCGACAACGCAGAAACCTAACTGAATTAATGTATTTTCTAAGGTTGCTAACCATCTATCGATGGAAATATTTGAAGGTATAATTATTTGCAATCGATTATTATCAAGAATGTTTATTGCCCCGTCGCCGTCTTTTTCTAAAGGTACTTCTATTAATTCGCGATCAATACCAAATTGATCGGTGATTTCGTACAACGACATCATGTCTTTCATGTCGATAATTTTTTTGCACATTAGGTTCTGGAATCCTTCCCTATAATTTTTTGACCGTTAAGGTTGATTTTTGTAGGCAATTTACAGAACACAAATCTAAGTTATTTTTGTGGACTACTGCATGGTATAAGTAAAGCTTAACGGGAATCAAATTTATGACCATTAGGACTTGTTGGGGAATTGATCAGAGTGGTATACTTGCCCACCTTGATTCCTAAACTGGGCATAATGGGAGGATTTAGCTGTGGGGAATGATAATTGGCCTGTGTGCCAGGCGTGTGGGGTGGGGAGCTTGTTGCCACTGTCTGATTTTGGTGGGCAAGGGGCACCTATTCATTACAAGGCTTGGGTATGCAGTAAACCTGAATGTGGATTTAATATAAAAATTCGTAACGGTGATGTTTATCTTAATGAGCCTATAGCAAGCGGAGCGGCTCATTCTCCTAGGCCTAGGTAACCAATAGGCTTTGTTATTCACGTGGACGGATTAATTTTCCGTCAATGGATCTATTAATACAGTAAATTGAGCTTTACGTCTTAGTGATTTGCCACTCTATATATGCAAGTCAGGTATCGGATGATAAAACAAAACTATCAGACGTTAAGAGAGATCCTTACATTTACAAAAATATTAGTATGTTTGGTATAGCTTATCTTGTGCATTAATTCTAACCGAACATCTAGGTTTATTCATCGAGAGTTTATTTTTAGCTTGAGAAGTAATTTGTTTTGTGGTTCTGGGGGAATAGTACCCGAACAACTTTTCAGCAATAATTGGCCAGAGGAAATTCCACCATTTTAAAATCCAAAGTAGAGGTTAGCGATTTGCATTTTTCTCAAGAAGACGGTTATGAAGCTACTGTACGCGCTGTCGCAAAAACTCGTGGCAGTTGGTTTGGGAAAATACATTCTGTTTTCAGAAGTGATTCGTTAGATCAGGATACTTGGGATAACGTTGAAGAATTACTGATTTCGGCAGACGTAGGAGTTTTAGCTACTACAAGACTCATTACCCTTCTCAAGGATAGAATCGAAGCTGAAGGGATTGTTGATTCCGAAAAAGTGTTGCAAATTCTCAAGCAAGAGATGGTTAATATTTTACAAGTGAGCTCTGAATCGAATCGAGACAAAGATATGATTTCGAAAGAAGTAGTAATGGTTGTTGGCGTTAATGGAGTCGGAAAGACAACTAGCATTGCAAAATTAATTTCCATTTATCAGGATCACGGAAAAAAAATATTGATTGGGGCAGCTGACACATATAGAGCTGCTGCGATAGATCAGTTGGGAATTTGGGGACACAGGCTTGGTGTTGATGTGGTATCCCATAAAGAAGGATCCGATCCTGGTGCTGTTGCCTTTGATGCTATTCAGGCTGGGAAAGCTAGGGGCGTAGATGTCGTAATTATTGATACTGCAGGGAGGTTGCACACAAAAAACAATCTTATGGAAGAATTAAGTAAAGTTAAGAGAGTACTCTCGACTGGTCATGCGGAGACTTCTATTGCAACTATACTTACGATTGATGCTACTACCGGTCAAAATGGTCTTTCCCAGGCTAGGGCATTTGCTGAAAAGCTTAATTGTAACGGGGTTTTCTTAACTAAGTTAGATGGTACTTCTAAAGGAGGGGTGGTTGTGGCGATAGCACATGAACTGAATATCCCAGTGTTATACGTAGGAAATGGTGAAAGTCACAAGGATGTTGCAATATTTAACCCCGATACATTTATTAAAGCCCTGTTTGCTACCGAATAGAGTTTATACGGGGTACCATGCTGGGCCGCATACAACAATCTGTATATATTAATTATGTTCGAGAAGACGCCATTATTAGCGATGGAGTAACACACATTCTGATCTTAACCCAATTGTGGCTCACGTTTAGGTTCAAACTAATTCTCAGGTCTAGTAGTGGTAACTATGCTTGATGTGTTGATTTGGATCGTAGCGGTTGAAGTAGCAGGATTAGCAGTTCTACCTCTGTGTCACTATATTTTTCCAGGCCTGCGTGATCGAGGTTATAGTCTGAGCAAGCCACTCGGGATTTTGATATGTGCATATTTTTCTTGGATCTTAAGCGTTTTGCATTTACTACCAAGCACCCAGATAACTGTTTTCGCATTGATTTTAGTCATTGCTATTGCATCATTATGGCGTTCATGGTCTAGTCGAGTAGAACTCCTCCAATTTTTTTGGGCAGAGCGCAAAATAATATTCGCATGTGAGGCGGTGTTTTTAGTGACGTTCCTGGGATGGGTGTTGCTACGAGGTTATGATCCATCTATTAGTCACACAGAGCAACCAATGGACTTTGCGTTCCTGAACGCTTCCATACGTACATATCTTGGCCAGCCAGTAGATCCATGGTTAAGTGGCCATTCTATTAGTTATTATTATTTTGGATATTGGATGATGGGAGTAATAAGTAAGCTTACATCGGTATCACCAAGTGTTGCTTATAACCTGTCACTTGCATTACTGCCTGCATTGTCGGCGTCAGGTGTTTTTGGTCTAGTATTAAATATGATTAGAACTGATTCGAATCGTATCAAATACATGTTCGTATCTTCTGTTTCTGCGGCCGTACTTGTTACTATCGCTGCAAACCTTGAAGGTTTTCTTGAGCTGTTGGCATTCAATCAAATAGGTACACAAGGGTTTTGGGGATGGATAGGAGTGGAAGGTTTAGGAGGATCGTCAGCACAAGTAGGGGGTTTCGTTCCGCAAGAAAATTGGTGGTGGTGGCGTGCAACGAGAGTGATTGGTTCTTACGTTGGGATTTCGGTTGTAGATTACACAATTCATGAATTTCCATTTTTTAGCTTTTTGCTAGGAGACCTTCATCCTCATGTTATGTCGATCCCTTTCGTAACGTTGTTTTTAGCCATGAGTTTGAATTTGTTAAATTTAAATCGCATTCAGATATCATACAAGTACATAAAAATATACTTCATAGTATTTCTGATGGGGTTGTCGTTGGGGGCTTTGGCATTTGTGAATATGTGGGATCTGCCAGTGTTTTCTGCGGTATTTTTCGGGGTATTGATTTTGAGGAGTTTACATCCTGAATTTGGAACGAAGAGACGTTTTTTTAAGGAAATGTTTGGGCTGGGATTTCCCACCATTATTGTAGCTGTGGTTCTATTTCTTCCTTATTATTTCACTTTCACTAATCAAGTATCAGGAATTGGTGCGACTGGGCCTTTCGTTACTAGGCCTATTCATTTTTTTGTTGTTTGGGGAGCATTATTTGCGGTAGTAATGCCATTCGTGGTTAGTTCTTTTTATAAGACCAACGTTAGAGAAGGTAGTGGTATTCTTGGGATTATAGCTGGTGTCATTTCGCTGGTACCATATATTATATGGGCGTTTATCTACCTAGAGCAGAATGATTCCACATCTCTTTTGATTCCAAGATTCTTGCACGTTTTGCCAATCACTGTCTTAGTTGGAATTGGAATTTACACTACGCTTTGGTTAGGAAAATTCACGCAAAATGATCGAGGCAGCCTTTTTGCGGTAGCAATATCCACGATTTCCCTTCTACTAATTATTGGTCCTGAACTGCTATATATTGATGATGCGTTTGGCGGATCTAATGAACGCATGAACACGGTTTTCAAGTTGTATTATCAGGCTTGGATTCTACTAGCTATAGCTTCTGGTTGTGCAATATACTACTTGCAGAAATTAATCAAAGAGACTTTTGGGTGGAGAATGGTCTTTGCGAAGGGTTGGGCGTTGTCAGCAGTGATTTTATTAACCCTGGCGTTGTATTATCCGTTCCCGGCGATAGTGAGCAAAAGTGTTCCTTTCAGAGAAGATTTTACTCTTGATGGCCTCGATCACTTACAGAAATACTCACCAGGCGAGTATTTAGCAATAAAAGAGGTTAGAAAAATTGCTATGAGAAACTCTGTGATACTAGAAGCGGTGGGGGAAGAAATAATTTCAGGAGTGGACCTTAACGGAGATGGTGATACCAGGGACATAATAGACTATTCTGATTACAGCAGGATTTCTGGGAGTACGGGTGTCGCAACTGTTCTAGGATGGATAGGGCACGAAAATCAGTGGAGAGGGGGTGGAGAGATTTATGAGGGAAGGATTGAAGATGTAATGGAAATATATACTACCAGTGATATTGAAAAAGCGAAAATGCTCATGGGGAAATATGGAGTAGATTTGGTTTATATTGGGCATCGTGAAAGGAAGGTTTATGGTCAAGCAGGGCTGAGTAAATTCTCTGAATTTATGGATAAGATTTTTGAGTCAGGAGATGTGCTGTTGTATCGAGTAAGGCCGTAGGGGTCGATATTTTGACTTAGGATACAGCGACTTGTGTGTAAGAGATTATAGATCATGATTTACCTCATAGGAATTCGAAAAACTCTTGTGGAAATAATGCCTAGTGGGTTTAGGAACCGATCAGAATGTTTCACTTACGTTATATTTGCTCTCGTGGCTGGGCTAATGCGATTGTGGGATTTGGGCTCAAGGGCCATGCACCATGACGAAAGTTTACATGCTTGGTTTGCTTGGAATCTTTCCATAGGGAATGGTTATACTCAAAACCCTATGATGCACGGTCCTTTTCAGATGGAAGGACAGGCAGCTCTTTTTTTCCTTCTAGGTGATAGTGAATTTACCTCTCGTTTACTATACGCTATTGCAGGAACAGTTTTGGTAATTATGCCGATTTTTTTACGTCAAAGATTGGGCAGGATGGGGGCTATATTTGTATCGGGAATGTTTGTATTTTCACCAACGCTTCTCTATTTCAGTAGATTTGCGAGAAACGATATCCTTATGGCTGTCTGGACATTTGGATTAGTCATATGCTTGTGGCGATATCTTGATGAAGGGAAGCAGCGTTATTTATTAATTGGATCAGCACTGTTGGCACTTATGTTTGCTACAAAAGAGTCAGCTTACTTGGTGACGTTCATTTTGGGTCAATATCTGGCATTTATTTTAGTAGTCGGAGTTTATAAAAGACTTAGAGGATCGATGGATTCTAATTCAAATGTAAAAACGTTAGGTGTTACGGGAGCTATTGGAAAAATATGTTTCGCGTTTAGAGATGTTTATTCTTCGGACAGATCGCCAAAAGGAGGTTTTGTTAGGCAGAAAGATTTTTTTGTGTTCTTATTATCGCTCTCCTTGCCACTGGGGGCATCACTATTTGGTATTTTACAAAACACGATTCTGTTGAACTGGTCTGGCATTGTCCTAATTAACGATGATTGGTCTATTGGGGCTGTGGGGGCACCTCTTAAGGGTGGTCTTGTTATAGCAAGTGTTATCGTCGTCGTTTTGGTATGGTCGTCATGGATTATTGGTAGTCGGATGATGGGGTCGGCGTGGTGGAAATACGCCTCCATATTTTATGTGATGTTTGTGTTGTTTTATTCCACGTTTTTAACCAATATAGCAGGTGTCGGATCCGGAATTTGGCAATCTTTAGGATACTGGTTAGTTCAGCAAGGTGAAGCTCGTGGGGACCAACCTTTTTATTACTATCTAATAATTGCGCCTCTCTATGAATTCCTTCCATTTTTCATTGCTATCGCAGGAACAGTCTACTACTCGCGTAAGAATGATGAATTTGGCAGATTTCTTGTGTATTGGGCATGGGTTACTTTAATTATCTATACGATTGCAAGTGAAAAAATGCCTTGGTTACTTGTAAATATAACCGTGCCTTTAATAGTGCTGGCAGGCAAGTATATAGGAGAGTTGATCGGCGAGATTCATTTCCCTCGGGTAGTTACTAGAGATTGGTTATTGGTGGGCATAACAGTATTTTTCTGTCCGATCGTTTTTTGGTGGTCAGTATATACCCCCCTCTTCCAGGGAGATGTGGGATTTGTTGTTAATGTATTCCTGTCTTTAATTTTCTTAGTCCTGTTATTTTTCACGATAAAAATATGTCTTCATATGGGCAGGTCTTATGCCTTATATCTAGTGCCAGCTTTCGGAATTCCTGTCCTGATTGTGATGAGTGTTCAGACAGGATGGACGGTGACGTACAAGCACGGTGACGTCCCTGTTGAAATGATGGTATATACTCAAACCTCTCCAGATATAGCTAGACTAGCTCGGTACATTAGCCATGAGGTAAGTTTAAATGAACAGACAAAGAGGCTTTCTGTGACAGTAGATGGTACTCACGGCTTTCATTGGCCGTGGTGGTGGTATTTGAGGAACAAATCTGAAGTCGCATATTTGAATTATGAAGAATCATCAACGGCCAAACCACCCAAGACGGATATTTTAATCATTCATTCCAAACATCACGACAAAATGAAAGAAATGCTGGAGGGGGATTTCCGGGAGGGGGAGCGTATTAAGCACAGATGGTGGTTCCCAGAAAATTATAAAGGGTTGTCTTTCAATAACTTCCTAAGAGGAATTGTAAAACCGGAAGTGTGGAATGAGATAATAGACTATGTGCTTTATCGGGAACTCGAATGGAATTTAGGCAGTGAGGATTCATACGTCTATTTCTCTAAAGATTCAAAGCTTGAATTTGAAGCATCGTAAATATTATTAAGGAAAGTTTAGTAGCCCGAATTCAGATTCGATTTTTCAGGGCACTAGGAATTGTTATTGGAGACGAACAAACGCGTTTGGATAGGCTTCGGACTTAGTGTAGGACTGATAGGCATCTTTCTGCTAACAGTTGATGTTCCTCGCATGTTTGACTCGATTATATCTGCTAATTATTGGTATATGGTCCCTGCGATTGTGTTGTATTTTGTATCTATCTGGTTCCGTACTTTACGTTGGAGGAGCTTACTTTCTGATATCAAGTCGATTGCTGCTACCAGATTGTATCCAGTCGTTGTCATAGGATATATGGCGAATAATATACTACCTATGCGTATAGGAGAATTAGCAAGAAGCTATTATTTAGCTAAGAGAGAGAGAGTAAGTACAGCTTCAGTTTTTACAACTATATTCGTTGAAAGATTGCTTGATGCTTTAACACTCCTGTTTTTTGTGTCATTAGTGTCGATTTTTCTGCCTTTGGAGGAGATATTTCAAGGATTAAGCGAATTGTCGGGACTCAATGTGACTTTTCTGGCAACGATAACGAGCTTGCCGTTTATCGTTGTTTTTGGGATATTAATTGTGTTTTCTATTTATACTGATCGAGTGCAATCTTACGCGATGACCTTGTCTAAGTTACTGCCTCGTCGGGTCGGTATTGGAATAATAGGGGTGTCAAATAGGATTCTAATCGCATTAATTCCATTACGTAAGCCATTTGTGCTACTGAAGGTGTTT
>CEVA01105681.1_pt1 | contig 18630 bp, 18 predicted proteins | sample 361521 | NCBI WGS metagenome assembly CEVA01 (sample SAMEA2622823, study PRJEB7988) | marine metagenome | isolation source: saline water (ENVO:00002010), including
GAAAGAGCCACTTGTGTTTGCCGGCGTGAAAGGAGCCGAACCAAGAGGAATGAAACCACCCGTTCCCTAGGGAGGCGGCGTGGGGCCACGGGCCCTTGCCGGGTTGCGGTTCGTAGGCGGTTTCATCCTCGGGCAAGGGGTCCACGCGTACCATGAGCTCGGCGGAAAAACCATCCGCGGTGGCGGTCAGCCGGACGCGCACGCGGTCCGACGCCTGCCCGACGTCGAGCATGCCGTCGGGACCCACTTGGAGGACCTCGTTGTCGGAGACCCAAGTTATTTCGTCGGGTGAAAGTCGGGTGAAGGTGCCGTCGTCGAAGGCGAGGGCGGCGGATGCCTCCGCATTGTCTCCGGGTTGCGCCTTGACGGGAGCGCGTGGGAGGAGCTTCGTCGGTTCGACGAGGGAGGCGGCGGTGCCGGTGGCATTGCGTATCCTCCCGGAGGTATCACCTGCAACGTGTGAGGTTTGACCGATTGCCGCTTGGTTCACGATGCCCTCTGCGGAAGAGGTTGCAGCGGCCGGGTCGGCCAGCAGGAACGAGCTGGACAAGGCAAGCAAGGCCGAAAAAAAGAGCACGCGAACTGATTTCATGCGGATAGGAAGTATTTTTTTAAATTTAAACCTCGCGCACGAGGGGTCAAGGGGAAAGCCGAACCCTGCGTTTCCCGCATTTTTTTTTGGTTTAATTGGGAACGGGATGGAGGAGATTACCGACGAGTTCCTTGAAGGTGGCCTCCGCTTTTTGCGTTTCCATGGGTTGTTGACCGTAAACGACGACCAACAACACCTTGCGGGCGTAGTCGATGCGTCCGGAGAGGAAAGCGGCTATCCTCTCGGAGCGCGGAACGTCCTCGAAGTGAGAGGTTCCGCTGCGCGTGTCGGGTGTCCATGGGCACCAGAAGGCGTGCGTGAAATAGAGGCCCTCCTTGCTCGGGCTTCCCGCTACGTATTGGGCGAAGCGAAGCGTGGCTTGCCCGACTTGAATCTCCGTCGACTCGTTTCCGCCGACGAGGTTGGCGGAAGTCGCGGCCATGCAAATGGAAGGGTTGTGGTGCCTGCTGCAAACGCTGGCCGCGGGACGCGAGCCATCGTACTCATAGAAGAACACTTCCACCTTGGTGCCGTCGTCCAGCTCCATCAAGGCGCGTTTGCCGTGATCGAAGAGGAGGGCGTCGCGGGTGGTTTTTCGAAAAGGGACGAAGGTCAGGCTTTCTTGTTCGAGGGCGTCCCACTGGACGGTCCATTCGGGTACCTCGCGTTCAGTCACGCCGTAGCGAAACCATAGCTGGGTGATGGTTTCGGGAAGCAGTGCGAGGCAGAACGCGGCCCAGGCAATGGTTTGGCTCACCGGACGGAGCGGAGATTTTTTCGAGGAGGTTTGGGTCGTGTTGCGTGATCTTGAAAGGAAACGAGCGAGAAGCGCCAGAGAGACGAAGGCGAGTCCCACTGCGGAGTATCCTACGACGTCGTGCCAAGACTCGTAAGTCTCCGGGTCGCCATCCAACGCCAGAAAGGTCAAGGTCACTGCCCGCAGGAGGTTGAAACCGAAGGCGAAGCCGAGTCCGGCCATGGCGAGCAGGGTCCGGAGGGTGAGGGAGAACCGGAAGTATTCACCGAAGAACAGGCCGAAGGCCAGGAGGCACTGGAAGGAACGGATGCCGGAGCAGGTGGCGTCTATCTCGATTCTTTCACCCGCGACGTAAACGAAATTACTGATCACTTGAGCGGGTTGGCCAGAGAGCAGCAAGATCTCGGCGTCGATCGCGGTGACCCAGCCGGTTAGGGTGTGAACGAGAGCGTTTTCGGCGAAGGTAGGCCAAGGCAAGGCGGTGAGCGTGAAGAGGCAGGGGAAGAGGAAAGAGCGTGTGGATGATCGCCCGAAAAGGAGACCTAGGCAGGTCAGGGTGATGCCTATGCAGGTGGCGGCCTGCACCCACAAAGGAAGCCGCCAATAGGGGTCCGGTTCCGCCACGAGACGGAGGGGGATGAGCAGGACCAAAAGGGCTCCCAGGATGATGAGCGCTTGCCGTGAGGAGGTTTTTTTCGTGGGTAGCGGCTTGACCTCGCGGAGACGGCGCAACCCAAGCGCCAAGGCCAGCATGGGCACGGCCCAGCCATAGGCGTAGTAGGAGCCTTCGCCCCAATAGTGGCGCGCTTGGGCGAACAAGACGAGCCATCCGACGAGCGGGGTCAGGAGCAAGGAGGCGTGGTTCACGTTTGGATAGGGAGAAGCGAAACACTAACCTAGGCAGCCTCGAGCGGGCAAGGCTTGCTTTGGGACTGATTGAGCAAGCGTGGAGCGGGCTCAATGGTCGCGTGAACCAAGCCACTCGATCAATTGAAGCAGGAAGCCATGATCGCCTCCCAGCTTTCGGCACGCCTCCTTGGCTTCCTCGGTGCGCTGGGCGGCGATGCGCTTGGCCTCCTCGAGGCCATGGTAAGTGACCAAGGTACATTTGCCGCCGGGGCCATCCTGGTCGGCTGACTTGCCCAGTTGATCGGAGAGGGCGGTGGCGTCCAGCACGTCGTCGATGGCCTGGAAAGCTTGGCCCAGGGAGAGACCCATGTTGCGGGTGAGCGCGATGAATTCCTCGTCGTTTCCGCGTTCACCCATCAGGGCGCCCATCTCGAGCGAGGCGATGATGAGGGCGGCTGTCTTGCGGGAATGTATGGATGCGAGCAAATCGGGATCGGGGTCGGGATCGTTTTCCGCGAGCAAATCGTCCATTTGACCACCAATCAGTTGGGCGCTGCCCGCAGCCTTGGAGAGGACGCGCGACAAGGCGACCGAAAGCGTCGGTTCGTCGTGGTACGAGTCGGCCAGGATCTGGAAGGCGAGAGTTAGCAGGGCGTCGCCGACGAGGATTGCAGTGGCCTCGTCGTAAGCGACGTGGCAGGTGGGTTGCCCGCGTCGCAGGGTGGAGTCGTCCATGGCGGGCAGGTCGTCGTGCACCAAGCTGTAAGAGTGTATGCACTCGACGGCGACGGCGGCGGGCATGGGGTTGCGGGGGGATGGAAAAAGTTCATGGGCGGCCAGGACAAGGGTGGGGCGCAGCCTTTTTCCGCCTGCCTGCACACTGTGGCGCATGGCTTCGTGCAGTTGGGGCGGAGGGGTATCCGCGGTGGGCAGCGCTTGATCCAGGGCATTCTCGATTTCGCTCCTGCGCCGGAGCATGAGATCGTGAAACTGAGTGGGCGTTATGGTCATAGGAAAGCGGGGGACGTCGATCGACTTTTGCCGGTTGATGAAGGATGAAAGAGGAAGATGCGGCAATCCCGAAAAGAGGTTTCATGAAAGAGAGTAAAAGCGATTCGCATTAATTCGTGATTGCCGTGGGAGGCCTCTAAATGATTATATGCGCTTCATGCCAAGTTTCGATGCCGTCCTTCGGCGATTGTTCGGCCAAACCGATTGGGTGCCCAAAGTGTTATTGGGAGGCGCTCTTTGCTTCGTTCCAATAGTTCACTTTCTCGCTTTCGGTTATTTGCTCGAATACGCCTTCCGATTACGTTCGTCTCAGGACTTGAACCTGCCTGAATGGCAAGAGTTCGGTTGGCGTGAATTATTTATTCGCGGGCTGTATTTCACGGCAGTCTTCGTAGGCACCTTCCTCCTCCCCTTGCTGGTCGGTTTCATGCTCGGACGTTTTCTGGATATCGCGACCTTCGGCGTGCTGGGATATTTGGCCTACGTGCCCTTGGGCTTTATGGGTGTCGTGGCTCCTTCTCTGTTCTTGTCTAGTTTGCTCCTGTACACGCGGGATGGAATGTTCTCCGATGCATGGAACCTTGCCGAGATGCTGCGCTTGGCGCTCGCCATGTTTCGACACTTGGTGATTCCGACCTTTGCCTTCTGGGGTTTCCTGGTCTTGGCCTTGCCGTTGTATGGGTTCGCCTGTTTCATAGGCGTATGGGTACTCGTCGCTTACTCGATCGCCCTTTTGCACGGCAAAGCCTCGGAGCGTCAATCGAGTTACTGAAAACTTCCCGACATGCCGACCTACGACTATCTTTGCAGTGCCTGCGGGCACGAATTCGAAAAATTTCAATCCATGAAGGACGACCCCCTGAAGTCTTGTCCGAAATGCAAGAAACGCCAAGTTCGTCGATTGATCGGCACGGGAGCGGGGGTGATTTTCAAGGGCAGCGGATTTTACGAGACGGATTACAAGCGGTCGGGAAGCGAAAAGAAGAAAGACTCGGCTGATGGGAAATCGGGAGGAGACGCCTCGGGAAAGTCGGAGAGCAAACCGAAGTCGGGGACGGATGCAAAGAAAGGCTCCTCGGGTTCCGATTCCGGCAAAGGCGCAACCAAGAAGGCAGATTCCTGAAGGTGCCTGAAGTTCTCGACAGTTCCTTTTTGACGGAGGGGCGGTCGCCGTCATGCTGAGCAACTTGGGCAGCGTTTCCCTAGTCAGCGCCTTGACCCTGTGTTCCCGCGTCTTGGGACTGATCCGCGACGTCTTGTTTTTCTCGTTCTTCGGCACGTCCGCGGCGGGAGCCGCTTTTCTTTTCGCCTTCACCGTGCCCAATCTTTTTCGTCGGATGCTGGGGGAGGGAGTATTGTCCTCGGCGATGATACCGGTGCTTTCGGATGCCTTCGAAAAAGGGGGGAGCAAGGAAGGATTCGCTTTGCTGAACAAGGTGTTGACTCGCCTCCTGAGGTGGCTGGTTCCGATGGTGGCGATCTTTTGCCTTTTATGCTGGCAAGCCGTCGAACGGGGTTGGGTGGAGAGCGGGAAATGGGCCCAAGGACTGGAGCTTTTGGTTTTCACTTTGCCCTACCTTCTCCTGATTTGCCTAACCGCCATGATCGTGGCTACTTTGAACGTCAGAAGCCGGTTCGGGGCCGGGGCCTGCACCCCGATTCTGCTCAACCTCGCGATGATTTCGACCTTGCTCTGGTTTGGACGGGCCTCGGGAGACGCTGTGGTGGATATGGATTTTCTCGCCTGCGCCTTGTGTATCGGCGTGCTCGTCGGAGGCGCCTTGCAACTGGTGCTTCCCTGTCTGGACTTGGCTCGAGCGGAGAGGTGGCGTCCGCGTCTGGATGGATCCGGCTCGGAGAACCTGCGTCGCGTCTGGGTCTTGTTTCTGCCCGGCCTCATGGGTGCTGCGGTATTGCAGGTCAACGTCTTGGTTTCTCGATTGCTTGCTTATTCGCTGGAGGACGAAGGAGCCGTATCCATCCTCTTCTTGGCGGCCCGGTTGATCGAGTTGCCCTTGGGCGTGTTCGCGATCGCCGTCAGCACTGTGGTGTTCCCTTTGATGGCGAAGATGCGGTCGCAGGAAGACGGCGACGGGTATTTGTCGGCTTTCGAGCAAGGGCTTCGCCTGACCTTGGCGGTAACGATTCCGGCGGCGGTCGGCTTGGTTCTGTTGCGTGAACCGATTCTCGGCTTCTTGTTCGAGTGGGGTAGCTTCGCGGCCGACGACGGCGTGGGCCAGACGACCCCCGTCCTGGCCATCGTGGCGGTGGGTATGCCGTTCTTCGCGGCGGCGGCCTTCATTACGCGTGGCTTTCACTCTCGCAAGGACATGAAGACTCCGGTTCGCGGGGCGATCGTGAGCTTGGTCGTGAACGTCGTCTTGAGCGTGGCCAGCGTGCTTTGGCTTTGGGAATGGGCGATCCTCGGGTTGGCCGGAGCCAACGTTTTGGCGGGAATGTTCCAGGCGATCTACTTGTGGGCGAAGTTCTCGACCGTGGAGGATCGCAATCCTTTCGGTTTGCGTTTGGGGCTCGCCTCGATCCTTGGAGCGTCCGTCGTTCTCGGCTTGGTTGCCTGGGGAGGCTGGGAATGGCTTTCTTCGTTGGCCGAGATGAGTCCCAAGGGACGCGCCGCGACGGCGGTCTTCGCGCTTATCCCGGTATCGGCCGGTCTTTATTTTCTGGTCCTCGGCAAGCTTGGGTTTCCGGATGCTTCCCTTCTTTGGGGCAGGGTTTTCCGCCGTGGTCGCTAGGGTTTCCATGGAGTTGATTTCGCCACTCTCTGAACTTTTGCGTTGAACTCTAGGCGGAGAGCGGGCATCGGTAGGCGACTTGTCCATTCCCTTTGGATCTTTATTTTTCTCCCACCTTTAGCATGAAGAAAATTCTCGCCGCCAACCGAAGCGAAATCGCCGTCCGTATCTTTCGCAGCGCCACCGAGCTCAATATGCGCACGGTAGCCGTCTACGCGGAGGAGGATCGCTTCGGCGTCCATCGCTTCAAGGCCGACGAGGCCTACGTAGTGGGCAAGGGCATGGGCCCGGTGGCGGCCTATCTGGACGTCGAAGGCATCGTGGGGCTGGCCAAGGACAAAGGGGTGGACATGATTCATCCCGGTTACGGATTTTTGTCGGAGAACCCCGATTTTGCCAGGGCTTGCGACAAAGCGGGCCTTGCCTTCGTTGGGCCAAGCCCCGACTTGCTCGATCAGATGGGCGACAAGGTGGCGGCCCGCAAGGCGGCCGAGGCAGCCGGCGTGCCGACTTTGCCTGCCACCCCCGATCCCGTCTCCAAACCGGCGGATGCCCTCAAGTGGGCCAAGAAGATCGGCTTTCCGCTGATCATCAAGGCGGCTTTCGGCGGAGGTGGGCGCGGCATGCGCGTGGTGCGGAAGGAAAAGGATTTGAAGGCATTGCTGGAAGAGGCCCAAGGCGAGGCCGAGAGGGCTTTCGGCAACCCCGCCGTGTTCCTTGAGCGTTTCGTCGGAAAGGCCAAGCACATCGAGGTGCAAATCCTCGGCGACAAGCATGGCAACGTAGTGCATCTTCATGAGCGCGATTGTTCCGTCCAACGCCGTTACCAGAAGGTGGTCGAGGTGGCTCCCTCGATCGGTTTGCCCAAGGAGACGGTGGACGAGTTGTGTTCCTCCGCGGTGAGCTTGGCCAAGAGCATCGGCTATAACAACGCGGGCACGGTGGAGTTCCTTTTGGACGTGGAAAGCGGCGAATGGTTTTTCATCGAGATGAACCCCCGCATCCAGGTGGAGCACACCGTCACCGAGCAAATCACGGGCATTGACTTGGTGCGGGCCCAGATGCTCATCGCCCAAGGACATAAGCTGCATGGTCCGGAGATCGGTATTCCCGCCCAGGAAGATATTCCGCGCAACGGATGCTCGGTGCAGTGTCGCGTGACCACGGAGGATCCGGAGAAGGACTTCTCACCGGACTACGGCAAAATTTTGAACTATCGTTCGGCGGCTGGATTCGGAGTGCGGCTTGACGGTGCGATGGGAGACACGGGCGCGATCATCACGCCTTTCTACGATTCGCTGCTGGTCAAGATCACCGCATCCGGTCCAGACCTGCCGCAGGCCTTGCAGCGCATGCATCGGGCCTTGCGTGAAATGCGCATACGCGGGGTCAAGACCAACATCCCGTTTCTCGAGAACGTGATTACCCACGAGAAGTTCGTTCAAGGCAAGGCGACCACCTCGATGATCGACGTCACGCCCGCCCTCTTTCGTTTCAAGCAGAGGCGCGACCGGGCAACGAAGCTCCTGAAATACCTTGGCGAGGTGGTGGTCAACGGGAACCCGCAAGTCAAGGGACGAGAACGCGTGGAGAACCCCTTGCCCCTCATCACGCCGCTTCACGATCCCAAGACCGAGCCTCTTCCCGGCACTCGTGACCTTCTTCTTGAGTTAGGGCCGGTCAAGTTTTCCGAGTGGACCCGCAAGCAGAAGCGTTTGCTCGTCACCGACACGACCTTGCGTGATGCCCACCAGTCGCTTTTCGCCGCTCGCATGCGCACCTACGACATGCTCAAGGTGGCCGACTTCATAGCTCGCCGGGCATCAGGCCTCTTTAGCTTGGAGATGTGGGGAGGAGCGACCTTCGACACCACCATGCGTTTTCTCGGCGAGTGTCCATACGAGCGCCTGCGCGCCCTGCGGGAGAAGATACCCAACGTTCTCTTTCAGATGCTTCTGCGTGGATCCAATGCAGTGGGCTACGCGAATTATCCCGACAACGTGGTGAGGGATTTCGTGGTGCATGCGTCGGAGGCCGGCATGGACGTTTTCCGCATCTTCGATTCTCTCAATTACTTGCCCAACCTGAAGGTGGCGATGGAGGCGGTCTCGGAACGGACGAACTCCCTTTGCGAGGCAACCGTTTGCTTCACCGGTGACTTCACCGACCCCAACGAGGAGAAGTACGTCCTGTCTTATTACGTCGAGATGGCCAAGGAACTGGAAAAGATGGGAGCTCACCTGCTTGCGATCAAGGACATGGCGGGTCTTTGCCATCCCGTGGCGGCCGCCAAGTTGGTCAAGGCGTTGCGGAACGAGGTAGGTATGCCGATTCACTTTCACACCCATGACTCCAGCGGTATCGCCTCGGCCTCCGTGCTGAAGGCTGCGGAGGCGGGCGTGGACGTGGTGGACTTGGCTATCGCCTCGATGTCTGGTTGTACCAGCCAGCCCAACCTCAACTCGGTAGTTCATTCCTTGAGCAATGCGCCTCGTTCGACGAAACTGGACGTCGATGCCCTGAACGAGCTTTCCATTTACTGGGAGGCGGTGCGCCAGTATTACGCGCCCTTCGACACATCGCCTGCCTTTGGAAGCGCCGAGGTCTATGGACACCAGATGCCCGGTGGGCAGTACACCAACTTGCGTGAGCAAGCCGCCGCCCTTGGATTGGGCAAACGGTGGCCCGCCGTGGTCAGTACTTACCAGGAGGTGAATCGCCTCTTGGGAGACATCGTGAAGGTGACGCCAAGCAGCAAGTGCGTAGGTGACTTGGCCATTTTCCTCATCACCAAGGGCGTGAAGCCTGAGGATCTGGTAAACCTTCCTCCCGAAACCGGGTTTCCGGAGTCCGTCATCGACCTGCTCTCAGGCAACCTAGGTCAGCCCCTGGGAGGTTGGCCCAAGGACGTTCAGAAGACCATTCTGGGGGGCCGGAAGGCCTCTCGTGGACGTCCCGGAGCATCCGCTCCCAAGGTGAATCTCGACAAGGAAAAGAAGAGTCTTTCGAGGAAACTGGGCGGAAAGTGCAGTGACGACCAACTGTTCTCCCACTTGATGTACCCCAAGGTTCATGAGGATTTCGTTGCCAGTCGAAAGCGCTATGGCGACCTTTCCGTGCTTCCTACCACCGCCTTTTTCCATGGCCTCGAGCCGGGTGAGGAGATTGCCTTGGACATCGAGGAGGGCAAGACGTTGTTCATCAAGTTGCTTCACGTCGGTGAGCCCGACGAGAAAGGGGTCCGTCCCTTGACTTTCGAATTGAATGGAAAGGCTCGTGAAACCCATGTCCTGGATGCTGCCAGGAAGGGAGACGCCAAGGCTCGCGAGAAGGCGGATCCGGCGAACGTGATGCATGTCGGCGCCCCGATACCCGCGATGGTAAGCAGCATCGCCACCAGCGTGGGGAAACCGATCAAGAAAGGCGAGAAGGTCGCCGTCCTGGAGGCCATGAAAATGCAGACCACGCTCTATGCGCAAGCGGATGGGGTGGTGGACGCCATCTTGGTGGAGGTGGGAGACTCCATCGAGTCGAAGGACCTTGTCGCGCGCTTGCGCTGATCCTCTTTTACGAGGAAGGCCGCCGTTGCTGGCGACCTTCCAAGGAACAAGTTCCTGAAATTGATTCAGCCGGCGAAATTGGCCGCGGCTTGGTCCCAGTTCACTACGTTCCAGAAGGCCGCGATGTAATCCGGACGACGGTTCTGGTAGTTCAGGTAGTAGGCATGTTCCCAGACGTCGAGGCCGATCACGGGAGTACCGGTCAAGTCCGCCACACCGTTCATCAGGGGGGAGTCCTGGTTTGGCGTGGAGGTGACAGCCAAACTGCCGTCCGCTTGCCTGATGAGCCAAGCCCAACCGCTACCGAAACGGGTGGCTCCCGCCTTGGCGAAGGCCTCCTTGAACGAGTCGAAGGAACCGAATGCCGCGTCGATTGCGGCACCGAGTTCACCGCTGGGAGCGCCGCCGCCGTTGCCGGACAGGACGTTCCAGAAAAAACTGTGGTTGGCATGCCCTCCGCCGTGGTTGCGGACGGGGCCGCGGATTTCCTCGGGAATTGCGGAGAGATCGGAGATCAGGTCCTCGACGGATTGGGCCTCGAGATCGGGTTTGCCCTCGATGGTTGCGTTCAGGGTGTTGACGTAGGTGGCATGATGCTTGTCATGATGAATTTCCATCGTGCGGGCATCGAAGTGCGGTTCGAGTGAATCAGGAGCATACGGGAGATCGGGCAATGAGTGAGCCATGTCTTTTTCGGGTTGAGGATTTACGGAAAAATTTGAGTTGAAGCAAACAAGAGAAGCCAAGCTTGCGGGTCAAGAGGAAGCGGTGGAAGGGTTGTTTTTTTCCGACCTTGCCGCTCGGAAGAAACCTTGAACAAGCGCGAGGCACTCCTGCTCCATGAGGCCAGAGACGACTTCCGCCCGATGGTTGGCCTTTGGCATGGCGTTGACGTCGATGGCGCCACCCAGTCCACCCATTGCGGGATCCGGGGCGCCAAAGGCGACGAAGCCAACACGAGCGGAAAGTATGGCCCCGGCGCACATGGGGCAGGGTTCCTTCGTGACGTATAACCGAGCATCGTTGAGACGCCAGTCCCCGATCGTGCGGCAAGCTTGGGTGATGGCGATGATCTCGGCGTGGGCGGTGGGATCGGAGGCGTTTTCCGTTTGGTTGCGGGCGGCCGCGATGACCACTTCGTCTTTCACGACCACCGCCCCGACCGGCACTTCGCCATGGTTCCATGCATCGATCGCTTGGTTATATGCCAGTTTCATGTGGAAAAGGTCGTTCTTTTCCAGCTGCGATGGGTAGATTTTCTCAAACGGGCAGCTAAGTTTCTCTTTCGGGCTGTCGGACATCAGGCGGGTTCACAAAGCATTTCCTCGTGACGGGCAAGGGGAAAAGTGAAGGGTTTCCGTTTTGGCGGAGCTTGACTTCCTAATGGTTTTCGATGAGATGACCGCTTTCCAAATGGCAAACGAAACGGACAAGGTAGAGGTAGAGGGTAAGATCATTGCGGTCTTGCCCAGCACGATGTTTCGCGTCGAGTTGGACAATGGGCACAAGGTGTTGGCCCACATTTCCGGCAAGCTGCGCAAGCATTTCATCAAGATCACGGTAGGAGACGTCGTGAAGATGGAGATGAGCCCCTACGACTTGGACAAGGGACGCATCGTTTACCGGCTTCGCAACGCCGACAACGATCGACAAGCGCCCATTCGCAGTTTCGGGCCTCGCCGTCGTCGTTGATTTTCTCTTTCTTTCCCACCTACCCATTCACCCATAGCACAGCATAGTCATGCCTTTGTACCCTAACGTCACCCAAGCCATCGGGCGTACCCCGTTGATCAAGCTAAACAAGGTAACTTCCGGGGTGGACGCGGAAATTTACCTCAAATGCGAATTCTTCAATCCCTTGGCCAGCGTCAAGGATCGCATCGGGGCATCCATGATCGAGGCAGCCGAGAGCGAAGGTAAGCTTTCTTCCGACAGCATCGTTATTGAGCCGACTTCGGGAAACACGGGAATAGCCTTGGCCTTCGTTTGCGCCGCGAAAGGGTACCGTTGTCTCCTCACAATGCCGGAGACGATGTCCAAGGAGCGAAGAGTGCTGCTGCGGCTTCTTGGCGCGGATATCGTGCTCACGCCCGGACCGAAGGGCATGAAAGGAGCCATCGCGCGAGCGGAAGAACTTGCGCAGGAGCATGGTGACAAAGGCTTCATGCCCCAGCAATTCGACAACCCGGCCAACCCGGAGGTTCATCGCCGCACCACGGCCGAGGAAATTTGGGCCGACACCGCGGGCGGCATCGATGCCTTTGTTGCGGGAGTGGGCACAGGCGGTACGATCACCGGTGTTTCAGAGGTCATCAAAAGCCGCAAGCCCGCCTTGCACTCCGTGGCCGTCGAACCGGTGGACAGCCCGGTTATCTCCGGCGGTGATCCCGGCCCACACAAGATTCAGGGAATTGGCGCCGGTTTCGTGCCGAGCAACCTCAACGTCGACATCGTGGACTCGATCGAGCAGGTCAGCAATGACGATGCCTTCGCCATGGCTCAGCGGATCACGGAGGAAGAAGGTATTCTCGTCGGCATATCCACAGGGGCCACGGTAAACGCCGCCATCGAGGTGGCCAAGCGCCCCGAGATGGGTGGCAAGCTTATCGTCGCGGTTGGAGCGAGCACGGGAGAGCGATACCTCACCACTCCGTTGGCAGCCAAGGCCCATGCCGAGGTTTTCGACCTCACGGCCGAGGATAGCTGAACCAAGATCGCCTACTTGGGCATCGCCGCTTTCCCTGCCTTTTGCTTTGGCCGAAGGCTTCCCATTTGAGATGAGGGCGGTGATCCAACGTGTTTCCCGAGCCTCCGTCAAGGTGGATGGGGAGGTGACTGGCTCGATTGATCAAGGGTTGCTTGTTTTCCTTGGGGTGGATCGCGAGGATGAAGAGAAGGATCTTGATTGGTTGCTTGGCAAAGTGGTTGGCCTGCGGGTTTTCGAGGACGACCAAGGTCGCATGAACCATGCGGTCAAGGAGGTGAAGGGGGGGGTCCTCGTAATCAGTCAGTTTACTTTGTTCGGGAATCTTCGCAAGGGCACCCGACCTTCTTTCAATCGCGCCGCGGAACCGCAAGTCGCGGAGGCTGCCTACCTGGATTTTCTCAAGCGAGTGGGCCAGGAGTTGGGCTACCCCGCGCAAGCAGGGCGTTTCGGTGCCGCCATGGCTATCGATGCCGAGAACGATGGTCCCGTGACCATCGTTCTCGACAGCAAGGACAAGCGTTTCTGAACGCAAGCGATGACTCCTGAGCAGGCTCTTCCTCGCGACTTCTTCGATCGCCCCACCCTGGAGGTAACGCGAGACCTTTTGGGCAAGGTCTTGTGTCGCGAAGTGGATAACCAAGTTCTCCGTATGCGAATTCGCGAAGTGGAAGCTTACGACGGGCCATCCGACAAGGCTTGTCACGCTCATCGCGGAAAAACCGCTCGCAACGAGGTCATGTTCGGTCCGCCAGGTCATTGGTACGTCTATCTTTGCTATGGCATGCACTGGATGCTCAATGCCGTCACCGGGCCAGTCGATTTCCCCGCTGCCGTTCTTTTGCGAGGCTGCGTGGAAGTGAGTGGTCCCGGACGCTTGACCAAGGCCTTGGGCATTGGTCGCGGCGAGGATCGCGCAATCATTGGGCGTTCGTCGGGTCTTTGGGTGGAGGAGTCGGGTGTCGTGGTGCCTGAGGCGGCGATTGAGCGAACTCCTCGCATCGGTATCGGTTACGCGGGCAAGGAATGGGTCGACAAGCCCTATCGTTTCGTTTGGAACTTGAAACCGGAAGATGAATAAAGCAATCGTCACGGGAGCTTCCGGCCTCTTGGGCCGCGCCATTCTGAAATCGTTCGATGCCGATCCCGGATGGGAGGTTGTTGGGCTGGCTAAAAGTCGAGCCCGTGACGGGTTGCTTTGTCATGACCTCCTCCATGCCGATGCCACCGAGGAATTGCTCCAAAGAGAGCGGCCAACCGTGGTGATTCACGCCGCCGCGGAGCGAAAGCCTGACGTTTGCGAAGGACGCCCCGAGTTTACTCAAGCTCTCAACGTAACGGCGTCGTCAACGCTGTGCGAGGCGGCCAAGGCCGTAGACGCTTGGGTCTTGTTCATTTCCACCGATTACGTTTTCGATGGTACGCAGCCTCCCTATCACCCAAGGGATACGCCCCATCCCCTGAACGCCTATGGGGAGAGCAAGTTGGGTGGTGAAGAAGCCACTCTCCGCGTGAACCCGGGCAATGCCGCTTTGCGCGTGCCCATTCTTTACGGTGAAGTCGAACGACTGGAAGAATCGGCGGTGACCGAGATTGCATGCTCTTTGCTGGATTCCACTCCGGTCAAGATGGATCACTGGGCCGTGCGTCGTCCCACCTTGGTCGACGACGTGGGATCCGCCTGTCTGCAATTGGCCAATCATCAAGTGTCCAGCCAGTCATGCCGAGGAATCTGGCATTTCAGCGGGGACGAATCCATGACCAAGTACGACATGGCCTTGGCGATGGGTCGGGTGATTGGCTTGGATTCCTCCCATATCGAACCTGACGAACAGCCTCCTCCGGGAGCGCCTCGACCCCATGACTGTTCACTGGATTGCGCCGAGTTCGATGCCCGCTGCTCGGTGGTTCGCAGTTCCTTTACCTCCGTGATTGGAGATTTCTTGCGCCCTCACTTACCCTGACATCGGGCAATGCCCCGGCTTTTAGGGGCGCCGGCGACGTTGACCTATACGACTTCTTGCGCTTGCTTTCCTTTGTGATGGCTAATACCACATACCCTATGCTACGCCTGCTGACGTTCATCTGCCTCCTTCTTTGCCTGGCTTCCTGCAAAGCTTGGACGCCGGCCCCTTCCATGACGAATCGCCCCGTCGTTCACCAAGGTTGGGACGCTCGTTACCGTTACGACGTCGAGAAACGTCGTTTGCACCCTTATTTTTCCAAGCGTCGCGTGGGTAAATCCGTAGGCCGCGACGAAAAAGGCAACGAGAATTACAAGGTATGGTGGCGCAACCAAGTCTTCTACGAGAACCTTTTGAAGAAAAAGCCTTAGCAAGAGGTCTCGAGCTTCGACCAATCCGCCAATTTTCATGAACGCTTCTTCCAAGTTTATCAATTACCTGACCATCCTCATTGGTTTGGCGGTGGTGGTCATGGCATATTTATTCCTCGACGCCGCGGATTTACTCAGGGAAGAGAACGTCGCTAAGCAGGCCGAACTGGACAAGGCGATCAAGGAGTTGGCCGATGCCGAGAAGAAACGAGAAAAGGACAACAAATCCTTGATGGCCCGCAAAGGTGGCCTGACCGAAGACTTGAAGGAGCATGGCGAACAAGTCGATCAGTTGAAGAAGGAGGTGCCCGAGAAGAATAGTGAAATAAGTGATCTGAAGAGGGAACAGCAGAGGATTCAAAATGAAAATGACCAGAAACTGGAGGAAATCGGGAAAATCGAAGCCGAGATCGCCAAGTTAAGAGAGTCGGCCAATCTTCTCCGTCAGGACAACCCAACGGCCCGCGCGAACGTGGATCAATTGGAGGCAGGTATCCGCGAGCAAAACGAGCTGACCGACCAACTGGAATACGAATTGCGAGATTACAAAGCGGAAACGGATCACTTGCGCGTGCATTACGCCAGCATTCTGAAAGAACTGGCGATCGATGCCGTGGATCCTTCTTGGATCGTGCTCGACAAAATCGTCACGACCAAGATTCAGCGACTCAGCATGGAAGCGGGCATGCTTGTCTTTCCCTTGGGCTCCTACCATGGCATGAGAAACGAGATGCGTTTTTACGTCGGCAAGAAAGGTCGGCGCATTTGCCAAGTCATAATCAAGGAAGCCCACTTGTCCCATAGCGTGGCCCATATCGTTCCCCTTATTGGAAACCCGAGCAAATTGCAGGAGTCGGATACCGTTGAAATCACAGGTTTTTAGAATTATCGCCTGGGGCTTGGCCGTTGGGGTGGTCGCGATGTGGTATCTCCAAGGAGGAACCGTGACTGATTACCAAAATCAGCTTGCCGCCAAGAACGCCGCCCTGGAAGCGAATCGTACCAAGATCGAATTTGTCCAGTCGGAAGCGAAAAAAGAGAAGGACGTTTTTCTCAAGGACTGCGAGTCCTTGGAAAACCAAGACCGCGTTGTGACTGAGGAATTGAAAAAGTTGAAAGATGAATTAGCTGCCTTGGATCAAACCATCGAGGACGAGAAGGGAAACCTCGAGGCCATCAAAGCAAACTCCACCGACCTGCCCGACAAGTTGACCGCTCTCCAGGAGACGCTCAAGCAGGCCCAAAACGACATTGAGCCATTAAGAGAAGACAACGCCACGATTGAGGATGAACGCGCCAACCTGGACAAGCAACTTGCCGACCTGCAGACCGTCAATGGGGACCTGCAGGCCAAGTTGAATGCCCTGCGGGCGGATCGGGCAGCCATTCAAGAAAACTACGACAAGAGATCGAGGATTTTGTTCAATCAAATCGAAAAGCCTCCCTGGCTTTACTACGGGGACAAAACGCAGATCAAGGTCATGAACGTCCGGCCTTCCATGACTGGGGTCTTTTTGGACATGGGGATGCAGGACGGCGTCAAGCCAGGCATGGAATTCCTTGTCCGTCGATTGAACCCGCCCACGCCCACCATGAGGTCTTGGCGTTTCAAGGTTACCCAAATCTTCCAAGATGATTATTGTTTCGCAGTCATCATGCCCGACTTCGGAGACCAAGACATCCGCCTGCAGGCCGACGAGGAAGTACAACTCGAGCGCTCCGGTAACTTGGCCAAACGGAAACTAGACCAGGAGAATCCCCCCCAAGATGGCCTTTGAAGCCGTTTGGGTACTTTTCAAAACGGCCTTGCCTTTACCCTCTTAACGTAAATTCTGCATCCATTATGAGTGAATCCGAAGACCTAGGTGGAGATTCCCTGGCTGATTTGATCGACGATACCGATGGGCATGAAGTCGAAGCCGCAGTAGACGAAGAACCGACTTCGGCCATCCCCGAATCAGCAGTCGCGGAGGGAGAGAACATCGACGTTTCCGATCCTGGATTGGCCGATATCATGGCGGATGACGAGCCAAGTGGGCAAAGCGCCGTGGCGGCTCCGACTGCCCCTGCCCCCGTGGTGGTGGAACCGCAAGCCTCGGTGTCCCCGGCGAGTGCCGATGATGAGCAGGACTTTCGCTCGCAAGTGGCAGGCTTGGTCTCTGCGGACGACGTCGAGAATATTGTCCTTATTCGCCGTGCTCTCGTGAGCCGAAATTCTCATGCGCCGTCCCTCGCCGACATAGCGGCGGACATAGTGGGATCCAGTTTGGTTGCTCCTGAAGGAGATTGCGACTTCTATGGAAATCGTCCAGGAGGACGGGCTCAAGGTTGGGTTTCCGGATTGTCTTTTGGAGCTCATCGCCGGGCGAAGCGATTCGCCAAGTTCTAGGAGTTTGGATGGTGATGGAGGGGAGTTTCTCTTCTCTGGCCAAGGTGCCCTGCTGAAGTTTAGGAAGCAGTGGATTACTCCATTATCATACCCGCTTTCAACGAGGAGGAGTTGTTGCCTGCCACCCTCGCGAAATTGCATGACGCCATGAGCCAGTTGCCTGAGCAGGGGGAAATCATCGTGGTGGACAACAACTCGACGGATGCCACTGCCGAGCTTGCCCGAATGTCCGGCGCCCGGGTTGTCTTCGAATCAGTCAATCGTATTTCCACCGCCCGTAATGCAGGAGCGAACGAGGCTCTCGGCAAGTGGCTTGTCTTTGTCGACGCAGACACCTTGGTCCCGTCGGCCTTGCTTCGTCAGGCAATCGAGGCCTTGGGAACCGGAGATACTGGTGGCGGTGGGTCCTGCATTCGGTTTGGACCTGATGCCAAGGAGAGCTTGCCTTTTGCGCTTCGCTTGTGGAATCGCATATCGCTGGGCTTCCGATTGGCAGCTGGTAGTTTCATCTACTGTCGGGCAGATGGTTTCACCACGGTGGGTGGGTTTTCCGACAAGGTGTACGCAGGCGAGGAAATCCTTTTCTCTAGACAATACAAAGCGTGGTGTCGCAAACAAGACCTCCGTTTTGTGATAATGACGGATCATCCCGTTTTCACTTCCGCTCGCAAACTGGAATGGTATTCGACCTTTGGCTTGGCCGGCAGCTTTCTTACCTTGCTCTTTTTCCCTTTTCTCCTCCGCTCACGCTTCTTCTGTCGATTTTGGTACGAGCGTCCCAACAAACAACGAAGCTCCAAGGCAAGCTTGGATGATTCGCAGTCATAATCTTCGCTCGGATGGAACGGGGCGGGCTTGATGCCCTCATTCGCAATTCACGAATAGCGCCTCAATCGACCTTGGCTTGGATCAGGACATAAGAGGATCCCTTGCTTCCGGCCTGTTTTGCAGGGAATCGCAGGACACCTTCGACGCGATCGATTTTGTCCGGCGCGTAGTCCGTCTTCGTCAGTATGACGTGCAAGCCTCTTTTGCTCAGTCGAATCTTTTGCCTAGCATCCACCTTGTAATGATTGAGGCTCGAAAAAAAATGCAAATCTGGTCCCGGTTGCAGACCGGCTATCGCATCCCCTTCGACAAGAATTCGCATCTTGTTGCCTTTGGGCTCCACCTTGGCCCGAAGCGTTGGCAGGGGCTGGGGAATGTTTGCCCGCGCTTGGCCAACCAGTTTCTTCGCTTTCGAATCCCAAATGGTTTTTTCGCCAGTGGAAAGTGTTAGCTCGAAGGTGTGGTACCCAGGGTTGCAGGATGAATCGTTACAGGCCATCCAACTGGTCTTTGCCCGTAACGACACTGGGCCTTCGGGCAGGATCTCCGGAGCCTGGATCTTCACCAATAGAGTGGTGTTTCCTTCGTATCCGTAGACGTCGTACTTGAACATCTTGGATCGTTCGGGGGATTGCCACTCTAACTCTCCTGCCTTGAAGCCAAGCGGAAGTTTCCAAGCGATTTGCGTGGGCATGCCCACGGTGCCGGGGTTTTTCCAATAGGTGTGGAAACCAGGTTCGTGACGCAGCGTCAGCGCCACGGTGAAGGTTTGACCCGGGGCGATGGTCGATGCTTCGCTGAACATGCTGGCGGTTACGCCTTTACCCTGGAAGCTCCGTTCTTCCGCAAGGA
>CEVA01032776.1_pt1 | contig 18612 bp, 16 predicted proteins | sample 361521 | NCBI WGS metagenome assembly CEVA01 (sample SAMEA2622823, study PRJEB7988) | marine metagenome | isolation source: saline water (ENVO:00002010), including
GTCGATGCGCCCTGTTCCGGGCTGGGGACAATCGGGAAGCACCCTGAAATCAAGTGGCAACGCGGCCCGAAGGACCTTCTCGCGCTTTCCCGCGTCCAAAGTGAGATTATTGAAGCGGCGGCCGACCGAGTCCGTGCAGATGGAGTGCTGCTTTACAGCACCTGTACCACCGAGCCGGAGGAGAACGAAGCCGTCATTCAAGACTTTCTGGATCGAAATCCCCGTTTCCAGCCGGATCCCGATGCGGAAAGCGCGTTTCTGAACCTCCTGCCGGAGCATCCCGGCGACGACGGGGGTTTCGCAGCCAGACTGCGCAGAATCGCGTAAAAGCGGGTGGTGAAATCATGCAAACTGCCGATAAATTAGAAGGATAGGTAAGAGACTCCCCCAATGATCAACTCGACACGAATCCTCATCTGCCTCCTCTCAGCGCTTCTGCTCGGAGGAACGGCGACCGGACAACGACGTCAGAATGTCGTGGTGTTTCCCTTTGCTGCAGGGGAGGACCAGACGTGGTTGTCAACCGCGACCGCCCACGCCCTTTCCGCGAAGCTGGATCGGACAGGACAGCTCCGACCGCTCGATCGGGAAGAACTGGCGAAACTCGGCAGGTCGATCAATGTCGACATCCGGAAGGCTGGGGAACTTCCCCTTCCAGCCATCAACCGCATCGGGCATTGGCTCAACACCGACCTCCTCATCATCGGGCGGGTCGGCCGCACGCACGATCGGGATCGGGCGCGCGAGCTCATCGGGTCGGTACTAGTCTCCAAGAATGCGCCCGAAGGATCCGAGATCTGGCTGGCGGCACGACTCTACGGCTACCCGGGCGGAACCTCTCTCGGGAGCGCCTTCGTCGAAGGCTCGGAGAGTGGCCTCTTCGATCTTTTCGACGGCCTCACCCTCCAGATCCTCGATCGTCTCGGGGTCGATGAAGCGCGCGCAATGCGCGCCTACGGTCGCCCCACGCATTCCGTTGAAGCCTACCACCTCATCGCCGAAGCCGACGCGGCCTTCCATACTTCCAAACGGTCAGAAAAAACCGATCGCTTCATCGCCGAAGCCCTAAATCAGGCGCTTCGCCTGGACCCCGACTACAGCGAGGCCCACCGAGTTCGGGGCGATGTGCTGCATCGCCAGGGAGATGAGGCTGGCGCAAGGGAGGCCTACGGCCAGGCCGCCGCCCTCGATCCAGACAACCCGCGTCCCCGATGGTCGCTCGCGATGTTGTCACGTGCGCAAGACGACGTCGCCTCCGAAGCCGAAGCCTTGGCTTCCGTCCTCGAAGCGCAGCCCGAGGACGATCGAGCTTTCGTTCGAATAGCGCGGCTGCACTTCGAAGCCGGGCGACACGAAGAAGCCAGGACCCACTACGAACGCGCCCTCGCACTGTTCAATAAAGAGCCCGGGCGACTGGCCGAGGTTGGAAGCTTCTTCCTCTACCTCGGAGAAGCCGACGCTGCCGATCGCCTCTTCAGGAAAGCCATCGAGATTGAACCCGGCAACCCGGACCATCACGTAGGCTCGATCGCAGCCCGGACGCGAAAGAGATTCTATGTCGCCGCCGATGGCGCTTTCTCGGAGGCGATCGCGATGGGCTCCGAGTCTGCCGATCTGTGGCAGGTCGCGGGTCAGCTTTCTGTCATCCGGAAAAAGTACGACGACGCCAGCGAGCGTTATCAGCACGCCCTGAAGCTGGCCCCCGAACGGACTGACTTGCTCCTAGACATCGCAAACCTTCACGCCGATCGGGGAAACATCGAGCAGGCGGTGACCGCGTATGAGGACGCACTCATCAAGGGCGTCCCTCTGGAGGACATCGCAGATCCTCTTGTGAAGGCGTACACTCGACTCGACGACGACGGAGCCGCAGATTCCTTCATTCAGTCCCTAGCGCTCGACATCAACCGACTCGACATCCTGCTGATCGCCGCCCGTCTACACGACGAGCGTGGAAACCACCAGGCGGCCGTTGTCGCCTATGAAGATGCCCTCATCAAGGGGGCTCCGATCGCTGACATCGCTGGACCGCTGGCGCGTGCTTATATGAATCTCGAGGACGGAACAGCTGTCGAACGCATCCTCGGCAGCGTGCCCGATCGACCAGACCTCGCCGCCATCCGGGGTGATCTCTACGAGTCGACCGGTAGCCTGCGAAAGGCAATGGGCGCCTACGAAACAGCCCTGGCCTCCACACCCGACAACGTCGACCTCCTGAAGCGGCTCGGAAGAGTTTACGAACGTCTCGGGTCGAGAGAGAGCGCAGCCGAGGTCTATACCAAGGCCCTTCAGAACGCGCCTGGGGAAATCGATCTCCTCATAAAACTCGGGGATGTACTTCGAGAACTCGATCGCAACGCTGAGGCGCGACCACGCTACCAGGCCGCGATCGATGCCGGAGCCAAACGGGTCGATGCGTTCAATGGCCTGGGGCTCTCCGCCGAAGCTCTCAGACGACTCAGAGAATCCCGTCTCGCATACCGAAACGCGCTTTTCCTGGATCCTCAAAACGCCATCGCACTCGCTGGAATCCAACGGGTGCGACCTCCAAGACGACCATCGCTCCCCTCGCCCCAGGCCTTGATCACCCAGGCCCGGGATGCCCTGACGCAGAGTGACTTCGAAAAAGCCATCGATCTCTTTCAGACCGCGCTTCGCAGAGACGGTCGCGATGGCTCCGCCTGGAACGATCTGGGTCTGGCTCACGCCGCCCTGGGTCATCCGCACGAAGCAAGGCAGGCATTCGAATCGGCCGAGCGGCTCGCACCCACTCCAGAGACCATCTACAACCTCGGCCGGTCGAGCGTCGAATCCGGGCGCTACCAGGAAGCCGTATCGGCCTATCGCACCGCGCTAGAGCGAGATCCCGGGTTTGCTGAGGCGGCCCTCAACCTGTCTGCCCTTCATCTGCAGGAAGGCCACGCACCAAGTGCCGTCCTTACTCTCAAGCAGGCACTCGAGGTTTCTCCCGACCGTGGGGACGTTCGGTTGGCTCTGGCAAACGCCTACCTGCTCATCCGGGAGCCAGAATCCGCACGAAGAGCCTATGAGGAGGCCACGGCGGATCCCATACAGCGGGCAGCCGCAACGGTTGGACTCGGAAATCTCGCTCTCGCAGCGGGCGACACTGTGGTCGCCATCGACCACTACCGGGATGCGATTCGCCAGAACGCTGAGATTGCCGATCCATACATTAACCTGGGGTCCGTCCTCGCGATTCAAGGCCAGGCCGAGGCGGCAATTGAGTCCTACACGACCGCTCTGGAGAAAGCACCCGAAGACCTGACCATCTACCTGAATCTCGCGACGTTGTACTATCAGTCCGAACAGTACGACGACGCCCTCGATCTCCTCGGCGTTCTCCTCAGACGGAACAGCAGTATCCACGAAGCTCAGCGTCTAGTGGGACACATCGCACTGGCAACCGGAGACCCCGGGCTCGCAATCGAAGCCTATCACATCGCTCTCTCGATGTCGCCAGCGGACTTGGGTGCGTTGCGTGGTCTTGCGCTCGCCTGTGAAGCCGACCATCGCGTCGAAGCTGCCCGCGATGCCTGGCATCGATGGATAGATGCGGCGGGAGACAGTCCGGGCTTCGATGCCGAGATCGAACGGATCCATTCGCGTCTGGAGTCACTACCCGACGAATCCTGATCGCCATTCAACCTCACCTATCGAACAAAGGCCCCACTCGAAATTGATCGAGCGGGGCCTTTGTTCGACCGGCCTGGGTGGATCTTCCACCCCGTATTCCTGACCCGTCGGGATTGTAGGGTAGGATTGTGGCCCCGGGGCCACTTTTAGGATCACAGAGTCGGACAAACGAAAGACCCCGCTCGAAACGGGCGGGGCCTTTCAGTCATCCAGTCAGAAACTTCGTTTAGGCTATCGCTTGAGGTAAGCCAGCAATCCGTTGAGCGATCGGTGAATCTCTTTGAAGTGGGGGTTATCCCTTAGGGCTCGCAGGGGTTCCCAGGCTGAAACAGAATACACCGCCGAATCGTAGTCAGCCGGATCATAACGGAAGGCGATACCCAGGTTGGCGACACGGCCCTGGTCTTTGCCCGAATCGATCTGGCCACGCACGATCTCACCGATTAACGGAATCACGGGAGGCACATGCGGCTGATATGTCGCCAGATCACCGGGATAGTGGAGCCGCGGGTAGAAAGTCATCAGCAGTTTCTTGCCAACCATCTGTTCGCAGAGCGTAGAGGGGTCCGTCGCGATGTTTTCCCCATCCAGAAGATACGTTTCGAGCAACGGACTGTTCTGAATCGACACGCCGCTCACGCTGAAATCTCTGATCACGACAGGCAACCCTGTCTGTTGCTCGATGATTCCCTTCGGTCGAAGCGTGACGACCTTCAGGCCGGTTCGGAATACGCGACATACCCAGCTGTGATGCAGATCCACACTCTTGGCAAGTTCTCTCCACAGAAAATGGAGAACGACGACGTCCCCATCCTTCAGCGAGATACCTTCGGCGTGTTTGGGGCGCCGCACGTTGATGTGAGTGCTGTGGGTTGCGCCGTCAAGACCCAGAACCTGCGCTTCGCCAAAGCTGACCAGATCGGTGCGACCATTTCGTGCGTCTCGTTCGGCCTTCGTGATATGTACGGAACGAAGGACTTCCGGGTTGGTTCGCATCATCTGATGAAACAGATCCACCATCTCCTCAGACGTGTCGCACGCCTTGACTGCGGCCGGCACAGGATCGTCGCCCGGATAGGGAATGACCTCGGGTTTGCTCTCGAGGGATCCGTCGACCGCGATACGCTCGACGTATGCATCGAACCTGAAATTCGGTGCCACCACCGGGCCCTTCACACCTCGAACGTGGCCGAAGCGCAAGGAACACCGGTGCTCGTTCTTAACCACCGACCCTGTTGGCTTGAGCTTCAGGCCGATCTCAACCCTTGGCTCAACCGCTGCCAACAGACGGTCCGAGAAGCGAACTCGCTGCATCACCTCGCAGTCCAGGCTGTAGGGATTACGTTGATACTGAAACTTCAGACGCACTTTCTCGCCGCGACCACGCAGAGGGCCGGTTTTGTAATCATATCCGGCCGGAGGGGCGAGATACAGGTATCCATCCCGGCTGAAAAGACGGTTGGGGGTCGAGTAGAACGAGACCAGACCGACTTCTTCATTCGTATTTCGACCCTCAGCGTCCGTCACGATCGTGCAGATCACCGATCGTGTGCCAAACTGATTCAGCCTAGCGATCGCCGGACTCACACCGGGGCGTTTGGGCGTCGATGTCTTCTTGAAGATCTTGGCAAGCATTTGTAGACTCCCTGCTTGAACGTGGGGGTGGATCCAAGCCCGCCGAGAAGCACAATAAATCTAAATAGTGCTATATAGTATTTATCGGCAGATACGCGGAGTCGCCCACCCGGTCCGGTCTATTCAGATCGGACCACATACGGAGATCGCAAGGCCTGTGCCACGCTGTACAAGTCTTCGTTTATGACTGTTTTACATATATTTAAGAGAATTCATGCCGTGATACGGGGAGGAAAATCGTGCCGGTACAGAAAAACCCCCGACCATCTCTGGCCGGGGGCCTGTGGAGCGAATAAACTGAGAAACTCAGACTGGAGCCATTGCCTCAGATAGAATCTGAGAGGTACTCGGCCTCATAATTCGAAGATCCACGGCCTCCCCGTTTCCGAGAAGCTCCCGCACTTTCTTGCCCGAGATGAAGACGGGATCTTCATCCTTGTGGTGCTCCATCAGGTCCACCCGGCCAATCGACTCGTAGAATGCCGCGAAGCCGACCTTGACAGGCTGGATCTTCAGGTCTCCCGTCAAGTTGGCAAGATTCAGCACCTTGGCGGACACAGACATATCCTTCGAAACGATGTCGGCGAGCTCGTTGGCGCTCGACCCGCTGTCGTCCGCGACCTCCAGCACTCGGCTCATGATCACCGGCAACGTAGGAAGGTTCATGATATTCCTGATACCCAGCCGGATGTCTTCACGATCCATCTTGGTCCTCTCCCAACAGGTACATCGATCGACACGGACAGGTGCCCGCCCCAACAACACGCTATTGCCGCGAAAACGGCCTGCGGCAATGTAAACAGGAGGTGTGTAAAATAACACCGGGATGGGCAAAGCCAAGGGGGTTTGGGGTCCCACGGGTCCGCACATCCCTCATAAAATCAACGGTTTGAGACAAAAAAACCCTCCGGAAACATCCGGAGGGTCCTCGCTCTAGTGCGCCCACAAGGAATCGAACCTTGAACCTACTGATTAAGAGTCAGTTGCTCTGCCAATTGAGCTATGGGCGCTCAAATCCGAGCGCAGAATCTACCGGTGGATCCTGACCCTGTCAAGACCGCTTGCCTTTATTCGTCATCCTCCAGCTTGGCCTTCAGCTCAGTGGCCACCAACTCCAGTTCCGCGTGTTTGGCTTCCAACTCTGCGAGCTCCGTGTTGAACTTCTGGTAGTCTTTGTCCGACTCGTCCATCGTCCGCTTGACCTTCTCGATTTCTTCCTCGTGATGACCCTTGATTCGGGCCACGTCGCGGAGCTTTGGTCGGATGACAGACAACTGTTTGTTGTACTCGATCAGGGTCTGCAACGTGAAGACCACACAACCCAGCGTGAGTACAATCAGTAAGAGGTCTAGAGAAAGTTCCACAACGCCCCCTTTATTCCTTCCGAACGTATGCGCCGGACCGCCCGCCGGACTTGCGAAGAAGCCGAATGTTCCCGATCCGCATCCCCTTGTCCACGGCTTTGCACATATCGTAGATCGTCAGCAGACTCGCGCTGACTGCGGTCAGTGCTTCCATCTCGACACCGGTCCGATCGGGTACGCGGACGGCGGCTACGACGCTGATTCGGTCGCCTCCGACCTCGAAATCGATGTCGACCCCAGTGATCGCGACCGGGTGACACAGAGGGATCAGATCGGACGTCCGCTTGGCTGCCGTAATCCCGGCGATCCGAGCGGTCTCGAGCACGTTTCCTTTTGCCACCGTACCCTGGGTGACGAGCTCCACAGTGGACGGCTCCAGCTCGATTTCCCCGGCTGCGATAGCCTCTCGCGGGGTCACGGATTTCTCCGAAACGTCCACCATACGAACCCGACCCGCGTTGTCGATGTGAGAGAGTTCGTCCACGTCTTACCAGTCCGTCAAGAGAACCAGATCCACTTCCTCGCCAGCATCCACGCTTGTTGCCTCGGCATCGACCACGAAGAGACTGTTTGCCTCCCACATCGAGAACAGGTCTGCCGAGCCGTGATGTCCTACCCAACACGTTCGCCACTGACCCTTCTCGAACCGGGATGCCGCGGGAACGTATTGCTCCCTTCCCGGCGCCTGACGAAAAGGCTCGTCCAGGGTAGCCCGCACACGAGGTCTGTGCAGATCATCGAGGCCTTGCATCTTCTTGAGTGCCGGTCGAACCAGAAGTTCGAGACCCACGACCGAGGAAACCGGGTTGCCCGGCAGACCGAAGATCAACTTCTGGCCACGCACGCCAAACGTAAGGGGCTTCCCAGGTTTCATCCGAATGCGATCGAATCGGACTTCGACGCCCAGTTCGGTCATCACCCCCTGAACCAGATCGTAGACGCCGGCCGATACGCCACCTGACAGCAGGAGCACATCGCACTCCTCGATGCCCTCGGTCATCACCCGACGGAGGTCCTCGACGTCGTCCGTTGCGATTCCCAGATACCTTGGGGTAGCCCCCGCCCTCACAACCTGCGTCGCCATCGAGTAACCATTGCTGTTCCGAATCTGCCCGGGCTCAGGGCGCACGTGGGGTTCGACAATTTCGTCCCCCGTCGCAACCACACCTACCACCGGCCTCCGATAAACGGGCACCGTATCGAATCCCACGGCACCCAGGATCCCGATCTCAGGCGGCCGAAGAGCCGTACGGGCCTTGAGCACAACCTGACCCTTGCGAACATCTTCGCCCAGTGGCACACGATTGGTTCCAGGGGAGACCGAGTCCAGAATACTGACCACCCCATCTACCCGCTCGGTCTCTTCAACCATCACTACAGTATCCGCCCCATCTGGCATCGGGGCACCCGTCATAATCTGTGTTGCCTGACCGCTCACTACGGTCTTCTGAGGCACGACGCCTGCCTGAACCTCCTCGATCACATTCAGCGCCACGGGGTTCTCTGCCGACGCACCCGAAACATCGGCGCCGACAACCGCGTAGCCATCCATCGTTGCCTTCTCGAAGGGAGGCATATTGATGTCCGACACCACGTCCTCGGACAAAGTGTGGCCGAGGGCATCCATCAGCGAAACTTGGGTGCAATCGATCGGTTTCGTGCTCGCCAGCACCCGATCGATCGCTTCACGCATTTCGATCATCTGTTTCTCCAACCTTGAGGTTTGACTCGACTAATATAACATAAGCCTCCATCCAAGTCATCGGCACACCGGTGTTGGACATTGCCGGCAGGCTTGACCCGATTCGGACGGAGGGATAGATTCGGGCTTCCGCACCTACCCGGAACAAGGAGTGATATCGATGTCGACCCCAAAAACGGCGTGGATCACGGGCGCAGGGTCCGGCATCGGCCGGGCCATCGCCGTCAGCCTCTCGAACGATCAAGCGAATCTCACCCTCTTCGGACGAACCCAGGAAACCCTCGAAGAGACCGCCAGCGCCTGCCGGAACAGCGCGGACATCCACATTGTCGTAGGAAGCGTCGACGACCGGTATGCCGTCGGAGAGGCTGTCACCACCACGATCGATCGCTTCGGCGCCCTCGATATTCTTGTCAACAACGCAGGGACGAACGGGAAAAAGCGCAACCTCTCCGATATGCCGCCCGGGGAGTGGGACCGTGTGATCGAAATTAACCTCACGGGCGCTTACAACTGCTTCAAGGCCGCGGCCCCACACTTCGAACGACAGTCGGACGGGCTCGTCATCAACATCGCATCGATGGCCGGCAAACGGGCCGGCGTGATCGGAGGCGTCGCCTACAGCGCATCCAAGTTTGGAATGGCGTCACTCACTCAGTCTATCAACGCCGAGTATCGTGAAGCCGGGATCCGCGCCTGCTGCATTTTCCCCGGTGAGGTCGACACACCCATTCTCCAGCATCGCCCCGTTCCAGTTTCCGACGCCAAACGGGAGGCCGCTCTCCAACCCGAGGACGTAGCTGAGGCCGCTCTGATGGTCGCACGTCTTCCAGATCGGGCCATCGTCGAAGAAATCACGATTTTCCCTCGACGCGTCGTCCCAACCTGAGCGTCCGCTTGCCGATCCTCGAACCCTTGCTTATCGTAAGCGTATAAGTATCTAAGTAACAATCGATTACCCCAAGGAGTTGTGACTCGTTTGAAAACAGAAATTTTCATCAATGTAGCTTCGCAAGAATCTCGAATCGCTATCCTCGAAAACGACCGCCTCGTCGAAATCCTCGTCGAACGCTCTGACAGTGAGCGGATGGTCGGCGATATGTATCACGGTAAAGTCACCGCTGTGCTACCCGGAATGCAGGCCGCATTCGTCGATATCGGCCTGGAAAAAAGCGCCTTCCTCCACGTTTCCGACCTTCCCGGCTCGCCCGGGTCGATGGTCGAACTCGATGAGGAAACGCTCGAGGAGATCGACTACCGCACGAATTCACGCGGGCAACCTGTCTTTCCGATCGAAGAGGTCCTGAAGAAGAATCAGGACATCATCGTTCAGATCAAGAAAGAGCCCATCGGCACCAAAGGCCCTCGCGTCACCGGCGTGCCCTCCATCGCCGGTCGATTTATGGTCCTCGTACCGGGCGGCGACAAGATCGGCGTTTCGCGAAAAATCACCAATTGGGGTGAAAAGAGGCGGCTCAAAGACCTGGGGCGGCGAATCAAACCCGATGGAGTGGGTGTCATCGTCCGAACCGAGGCTGACGGTAAAGGCGAAAGGGAATTCAGTCGGGATCTCAAGGAGCTGGTGACGATGTGGCGTCGGATCGAGAAGGACGCCAAAAAGACCGGCGCCCCCGCCCTGCTCCACAAAGAGATGGCGATGACCTCAAGTATGATCCGCGATCTCTTCACCGACGAGGTCGAGCGCGTTGTCGTCGACTCCAAGCAGGAATACAAGAAGATTCTGCACTACCTCAAGGGCGTCTCTCCGCACCTGCGGGACAAGGTCGAATACTACAGTGACCGTAGACCCATCTTCGACGCTCACGGGATCGAGGATGAAATCCAGAAAGCCGCACAACGTCAGGCCTGGCTGAAGGGCGGAGGCTATCTGGTTATCGACCACACCGAAGCCCTGGTCGCCATCGACGTGAACAGTGGTCGCTACGTAGGCCGCAAGAACCAGGAAGAAACCGTCCTCCGCACCAACCTCGAGGCCGCAAAGGAAGTGGCCAGACAGATCCGGCTCCGTGATATGGGCGGCATCATCGTTATCGACTTCATCGATATGATGCTTCCCCAGAATCGTCGTCGTGTCGAGGAGGAATTCCGCCAGGCTCTTCGCCGGGATCGATCGCGCCCCCGCACATCTGAAATCAGCGAGTTCGGATTGATGGAAATGACTCGCCAGCGCGTGAGGCCCAGTCTGATGTTCACCTACAGCGAGCCGTGTCCTCACTGTACGGGAACCGGTCGAGTCGTCAGCAAGGAAACCACGCTTTCCGACATCGAACGATGGCTCAAACGAAGCCGGGCTGCTTCGATCGAGCGACGCCTCACCGTTATGGTCAACCCGGTTTTGAGCGAGTATCTGCTCGAAAATCGGAAAGAGCGGCTGAAGAGAATGCGTAAATCGACCCGGGTATGGCTTAATGTGGAATCCGATTCGGGCATCCAGGCCGACGACTACAAGATCTACTCTCGGAAGCGAAAACAGGACATCACAAAAGAATTTAAATCTTGACTGAAACGTCTGTTTTGGATAGCCTTAGTGTTCTCTGGCATCTGGGCCGTCCTAGGTCCAAGACTGTTGTGGAGGCGCTCCAATAATGTATGCAGTCGTAGAAGTGGGTGGTCGCCAGCTCAAGGTTCAGGAAGGCGACAAAATCCGGGTCCAGAAGGTCGATGGTGAGCCAGGCAGCAAGGTGACGCTCGACCACGTCCTTCTCGTTTCCGATGAAAGCGGGACCAGAGTCGGCGCTCCTACCGTCGACGGCGCCTCGGTCGAAGTAAGTGTGCTCGACCAGGGCAGAGACAAGAAAGTCATCGTCTTCAAGATGAAACGGCGGAAGGGATACAGGCGGAAAAACGGTCATCGCCAGCCCTACACCGACCTGATGGTCGACAAGATCTCCGCCTGACGTTACGGGGGATTCCGGTATGGCTCATAAAAAAGGTGTCGGAAGTTCGAGGAACGGACGCGACAGCCAGGGGCAACGGCTCGGCGTGAAAGCGTTCGGGGGCGAATTAGTATCTGCTGGGAGCATCATCATCCGTCAGCGCGGCACTCGCATACACCCGGGCAATAACGTCAAACGGGGCAAGGACGATACGCTCTTTGCGGTCGTCGACGGCGTCGTCACGTTCGAGCGCCTGGGCAAGTCGAAGAAGAAAGTCAGCGTCTACGCCAAGGCCTCCTAGACGGCTTAGACGCCGAGCAAGCCTGATAACAGAACGAGGTCCGCGTGAAAATTGCCGTCGTAGGCGCGGGCAACGTAGGAGCCACCGCGGCTCAGCACATCGCACAGAATGAGCTGAGCCGCGAAGTCGTTTTACTCGACGTTGCCGACGGAATCCCACAAGGCAAGGGACTAGATCTCGCCGAGTCTTCTCCCGTAGATCGATTCGACACCCGCATCGTCGGCACGAGTGACTCGACCGCGTTGACGGGCGCCGACATCGTCATCATCACCGCCGGCATCGCCCGCAAACCGGGAATGAGTCGCGACGATCTGCTCGCCACCAATGCGGACATCGTCGGCTCGGTGAGCGAGGACGTCGCCCGTTACGCCCCTGAATCCATCCTGATTGTCGTCACGAACCCCCTCGACGTAATGGCCTGTGTCGCGTTTAAGCGTTCTGGCTTCCCCCCGGAGCGCGTCGTCGGGATGGCCGGAATCCTGGATACCGCACGCTATCGCTATTTCCTGGCCACAGAGTTGGATGTTTCCGTCGAGGATATCACGGCCTTTGTCCTGGGCGGTCACGGCGATGCGATGGTACCCCTTCCCCGCTACACCACAGTCGCCGGCATCCCCGTCACTGAGCTTCTCGACAGCCCGACCATCGATCGCATCGTCCAGCGAACCCGTGACGGTGGAGCCGAGATTGTAGGGCACCTCAAGACAGGCAGCGCTTACTACGCTCCCGCCGCCGCCATCGCCGAAATGGTCAAATCCATCGTCCGGGACAAGAAGCGAATCCTGCCCTGTGCAGCCTGGTTGACCGGACAGTACGGAATCCACGACCTCTTCGTCGGAGTACCGGTCAAACTTAGCGCAGGGGGAGTCGAAAGTATCATCGAGATCGGCCTATTGCCCGACGAATCGGCCGCGCTCCACGCCTCGGCCGAGGGGATCCGAGAAAGCGTCTCCCTCCTCCAGCTGTGAAACAATCCCGCCGGTAAGGCGTTATATTAAGGCGTCGTCCGCTAAGCGAGACCGACGCCTTTTCTGTGCCTGCATCGAACGCCAGATACGAGGACCGGATGAGTTCACGTAGACGAGATCTGCTCAGTAAACTGCTGGGATCCAGTCTCGTCCTTACCGTCGCGGGTTTGGTGGCTCCCATCTGCGCTTTTCTCACACCGCTACCCGACGCCGAGCTAGGCTCGAACCTCTTCGAGGACGCCGACGGGAACCCCATTCCTCCCGGCTGTGTGAGCGAAGGCACCGGCATCGTAGGTCGCCTTGCCGGCCGCCCCACGCTGGTTCTCCGAAAAGACCGTCGACTCTTCGCATTCGCCGCAGTATGTACCCATCTCGGATGTGTCGTACGCTGGAACTCGAACCGGGGTTCGATCGAGTGTCCTTGCCACGGTGGACGGTTCGACCTTGAAGGTCACGTCGTTGGGGGGCCCCCGCCCTCAGGACTGCAGACCGTATCTGTTCGAGTTCACGAAGACCGGATACAGCTCGCGTGAGCGTCCTCACCCTCGTCATCGATTGGCTCGATGAGCGACTTCCCCTCCGCCAGGTCCTGGAAACGCTCGTCAAAAACCTCCGAAAACCAGTCCCCCCTCACGCCAACTTCCTCTATACCCTCGGCTCGCTCGCACTCTTTCTCTTTGTTCTTCAGGCCATCACGGGCGTCCTGATGATGATCTACTACAAGCCGACCGTGAGGGACGCCTACGACAGTGTTTATTTCATCCACGATCGCGTCCCTTTCGGTTGGCTAATCCGACAGGTTCACGTCTGGGGCGCCAACCTGATGGTCCTGACGGTCCTCCTGCATATGGTGAAAACCTTCGTTTACGGCGCCTACAAACGCCCCCGCGAAGTCACCTGGATGTTCGGCACGATCCTTCTCGGAACCGTGTTCGGCTTCGGCTTCACCGGCTATCTCCTTCCCTGGGACCAGCTCGCTTATTGGGCAACGGTTGTCGGCACAGAAGCTCCAGGATCGATGCCCGTCTTCGGCCCGCTCGTACGAGAATTGATGCGAGGGCAAACCGAAGTTGGAGAGGCCACCCTCGGAAGGTTCTTCGTTGTCCACGTGGCGGTGCTTCCCGTTCTGTTCGTGGCAGCCGTAAGCGTCCACCTGATCCTGGTCCGGATCCAGGGAACTTCTCCCTTGAACAGAACCGACGAACCGGAACCCACATGGTCTCAACTCCAGGCCGAGGGCGGACATCCCTTCTACCCGAACCACGTCCTCAAAGAAGGCATCGTCGCCTACCTCATCCTGGGTCTGCTGCTGACTCTCGCCATCCTCTATCCGTTAATGCCCACCGAGCGCGCGGATCCTTTCACCACACCCGAAGGAATCAAGCCGGAGTGGTATTTCCTCCCGATGTTCCAGCTACTCAAGTATCTGCCTGAGCCCATCGCTGTGGGGCTTCCCGGTCTGGTCGCCGCTGTGGTTTTCCTTCTACCCTTCTTGGACCGGTCGCCCGAACGCAATCCCCGCAGGCGGCCAGCCGCGATGGCGATCGCTGCCGGATTCCTCATCCTCACCCTCGCACTGGGGCTGCTCGGCCACGTCTCTGAAACCCGACGTGTCATCTTCGGAACGAGCTACGACTTCAGCGCAAAGGGGTGGCCGACGCCGGTGGCGGAGGAGGTTCTGGAATGAACTCCTGGCTGTGGGTTGCTTGCCTGTTCATCGTATCTCCCGCGGCGGCGCTCGACACCCTTCCTCCGGAAACCGAGCAAGCCTTCTACGACGGCGTACACGGCTATTTCGATTGCGTCGACTGTCACACGGACACGACCTCATCCACCATCGCGCGCAACAGGCTCCCAGCCGTTTGCGGAGATTGTCATCCCAAGGCGAGGACCGACTTCGAGAAAAGCGTTCACTGGGGTGGCGGGAAGGCAGAAACCGTCTGTATCGATTGTCACGGTATTCACGACATCGACCCCGTCAGCCAGCCGACGAGCAAGGCATATCGTTCACTCGTCTGTGGCGATTGTCACATCGGACCGATGGAGCACTTCGCCACCGGACCTCATCACCCGGCCTTTGAAGTCGGTGGTCAACTCGCGTGTGCATCGTGTCACAGCAACCACGCGGTCCTTTCCCCCACGATCGACGTCGTGCGGGAAGCCTGCGAAGCGTGCCATCCTGCAGATTCCGATGCTTTCGCATTCGGGCAAACGTTCGGACAGCGCATCGAAGCGGTCCGTACCACCCTCGACGACGCGAAAGAGAAAGTCTCGGTCGCAGAAGTGGAAGGAGTCGACACGCGCGGCGCCCAGAGTGCCATCCAGAACGCGCACGCAGCTTACACGCAGACCCGACTCGTCTGGCACGGACTGGACGACCAGACCATTCGCAGCACATCGGAAGGCGCTCTCGCGGCAGCCGAAACGGCCACCGCGGATCTTTTACGATCCAGAGCCACCCTCGACCGACGAAAACTCTGGCTGATCGTTGTTTGGGTTTTCATCCTCGTCAGCGTCCTGCTGCTGACCCTCAAGAAGCGATCTCTCGATGCCCGTTCTTCATCCAGCTGAGGTATGGCGTGTCTAACCAGAATATTCTGATCGTCGACGACGAACCCAATCTGCTCGAAAGCTTCAAGATCGGTCTGGAGTTGAAAGACTATGATGTGACGATCGCCGATGGGGGGAAGAAGGCCCTGAGCTAAATCGAGAAGCACACCTTTGATGTGGTTCTGCTCGATATCCGAATGCCAGGGATGGACGGCATCGAGACTCTGCAGGAAATCCGCAAAAAGCGCCCGGACCAGATCGCCATTAGGCTCACCGGTCAGGGCAACATCGAAAGCGCCGTTGAAGCCGGCCGACTGGGGGCGTACGACTATCTCGAAAAACCATCCGCACCCGATGCCGTTCACCTCCGAATTCAGAAAGCCGTCGAGCATCGGGCGGTGGAAAAGCAACTCCACCATATCCAGGCCCTTGTCGGCGGCGATTTCGAGGGCGTCGTCGGTAAAAGCTCGGTGATGACCGACGTGTTCGACCTGGTCAAACGAATTGCGCCCACGGATAGCACGATCCTCATCACGGGAGAGACGGGAACCGTAAAGGAACTCATCGCCAGCGCGATTCACCTCAACTGCCCGCGATCAGAGGCCCGATTCTTCGCACTTCACTGTGCCGCGATTCCAAAAGAGCTCCTGAAAAATGAACTCTTTGGACACGAAAAAGGATCGTTCACGGGCGCATCGTCTCAGAAGACGGGCTACTTCGAGGCCGCGAACGGAGGAACGCTGTTTCTTGACGAAGTGGGCGAGATGAGTATTGCCGCGCAGGTCCGTTTGCTGCGCGTGCTACAGGAAAAGGAATTTATTCGTGTTGGATCGACGACCCCCATCCGAACCGATGTGCGACTCGTCGCAGCAACCAATCGTAATCTCGAAGAGGAAGTCGAGAAGGGCCGGTTCAGGGAGGATCTCTTTTATCGTCTCAACGTCATTCAAGTCCATATGCCCGCGTTACGAGATAGTCGGGACGACATTCCGCTTCTCGTTCACCATTTCCTCGAAAAGCATAAACCCAGGGATGCCGATTGCTCGAAAGAGATCACCGAGAAAGCGATGAACAGCCTCGTACATCACGACTGGCCGGGGAATGTTCGCGAACTCGAAAACATTGTTGAGCGAGCCGTCGCATTGTGCCAGGAAGATGCAATCGATGTAACAGATCTGCCTGCGACGCTACAGGACGGTACCGCGTCGACGATCAAGGATGCCACCAGCTATTCTCACCTTTCCCTCCAGAAGGCGCGTGAATCCTTCGAGCAAGTCTATATTCGGGAGGTCCTGACGAAAACCGGCGGGAACATAACCCACGCCTCCAAGATGGCCGGTATCGCGTGGCAGAACTTCCATCAGAAGTTGAAGAAGTACGACATCAATGCGAAGTCCTTCGCGAAGAAGAAATAGCCGATCCATTCGATCTTGCCTGAAACGAAAAGCCCTCCCGAGAGATCTCGAGAGGGCTTTTCGTTTTCCTACCAGCGTTGTCAGTTCTTCAGGAAGTTCCTCAGAACGGTGTGCAGAATCCCACCATTTCTGTAGTAGTCCACTTCCACCGGCGTGTCTATCCTCACCGTCGCCGTGAAGGTCTTTTCGCCGTTTTCTCCCCTGGCCGTCACCGTCACATCCTGCAAAGGCGTGAGACCATCCCCGGCAATACCCATAATATCGAACGTTTCCGTGCCATCCAATCCAAGGGACGCCGGGTTCTCGTCATCCTTGAACTGTAGGGGCAACACTCCCATTCCAACCAGGTTGCTACGGTGGATGCGTTCAAAGCTCTCCGCGATGACGGCTCGAACACCCTGCAAAGCGGGGCCTTTGGCCGCCCAGTCCCTGGAGGATCCTGTCCCATACTCCTTACCTGCCAGAACGATAACCGGTGTCTGTTCCTCCACGTATTTCATCGCTGCATCGTAGATACTCATCTCCTCGCCATCCGGAAGATGCCGAGTCACGCCACCTTCCGTCCCCGGCGAAAGGAGGTTTCGAATCCGGATGTTCGCGAAGGTGCCGCGCATCATTACCTCGTGATTGCCACGTCGCGATCCATAAGAATTGAAATCCTTCGGTTCGACTCCCCGTTCGATCAGGTAGCGCCCGGCGGGACTGTCGACCGCGATGCTTCCCGCTGGAGAGATGTGATCTGTCGTCACCGAATCCCCCAGAACGGCCAGTACTCGTGCTCCGGCAATGTCCGTGATCGGACCCGGCTCCGCGGACAGATCCTGGAAGAACGGAGGCTCCTGCACGTAATTACTCGCCGTGTTCCATCCGTAGAGATCTCCGCCCTGTCCTCCGATCGCGTTCCACATCTCGTTCCCGTCAAACACATTGCCATAGCGTCCGCTGAACATCTCGGGTTGGAGCGCCTCTACCACCGTATCCGCTATGTGATCTTGCGAAGGCCAGATATCGCGAAGAAAAACCGGCTGCCCGTCCGCTCCCTCTCCCAGAGGCTCTTTTACAAGATCAATATCCACACGGCCGGCGATGGCATAGGCAACTACAAGCGGAGGTGAAGCCAGATAGTTAGCCTTCACGTGCGGGTTGACCCGCCCTTCGAAGTTTCGGTTTCCCGACAGCACCGAAGCGGCCACGAGATCCCCTTCATCGATCGCCTCCACCACCGGATCGGGCAACGGTCCGCTGTTGCCGATACACGTCGTACACCCGTAGCCCACCGTATGGAATCCCAAAGACTCGAGATCCCCCGTCAGACCCGCACGATCCAGATAGTCCGTCACCACACGTGAGCCTGGAGCGAGGCTCGTCTTCACATAGGCCGGTACCGATAGGCCTTTTTCAACCGCGTTCTTCGCAAGAAGACCGGCTGCAACCATCACCGAGGGATTGCTCGTGTTCGTGCAGCTCGTGATCGCCGCGATCACCACCGCGCCGTGCCCCATAGCTACTTCGTTCCCGTCGAGCGAAACATCCACCGTCCGGGTTCGCTCCGCTGCGTTCAGGCCGAATCCGCTGTTCCCCACCGGCGCTTCCAAAGCGTCCTCGAATCCGCCGCGCATATCGTTCAGCGGAATGCGGTCCTGCGGTCGCTTGGGGCCAGCCAGACTTGGCTCTACGCTCCCCAGGTCCAGTTCGATCGTGTCCGTGAACGAAGGTTCCGGACTTTCGTCTGTTCTGAACAACCCCTGCTCTTTGGTGTAGCGCTCGACCAGGTCCACCTCGTCCGGCGTTCGGCTTGTACGCTCGAGATAACGAAGCGTCTCGTCGTCCGTGGGAAAGAAGCCCATTGTGGCGCCGTACTCAGGAGCCATATTCGCAATCGTCGCCCGGTCGGCAAGCGACATACTCGACAGGCCGGACCCGTAGAACTCCACGAACTTGCCGACCACACCCTTCTCCCGCAGCATCTGTACGACTGTCAGCGCGAGGTCTGTCGCCGTGGCGCCCTCAGGGAGTGTCCCCTGAAGTTTAAATCCAATAACTTCGGGAGCGAGCATATAGATCGGCTGTCCGAGCATTACCGCTTCTGCTTCGATGCCACCCACCCCCCAGCCAAGGACCCCCAG
>CEVA01082249.1_pt1 | contig 18591 bp, 14 predicted proteins | sample 361521 | NCBI WGS metagenome assembly CEVA01 (sample SAMEA2622823, study PRJEB7988) | marine metagenome | isolation source: saline water (ENVO:00002010), including
GATGTACTCGGCAAACGCCCCCGGCCGTGTGACACCGATGCCCGCGGTGTCATTGCACAAGTGCCGACGGCCGGCCATGCAGTTGCGGCAATGCCCGCACACCACATGCCCCTCGCCGCTGACAATCTCGCCCACGCTGAAATCCTTTACGTCCGCGCCGATCTCCACAATCTCGCCCACGAACTCGTGTCCCACCACCAACGGCACCGGCACCGTTTTACGCGCCCAATCGTCCCACTTATAAATGTGCAAATCCGTGCCGCAAATGCCCGTGCGATCAATCTTGATCAAGACATCACGCGGACCCGCCTCCGGCTGCGGCACTTCCTTCAGCGATAATCCCGGCCCTTCCTCACTCTTCACCAATGCTTTCATCGCGGTCATGTAGCGGCAGCATCAACCGCGTAAAACCTTTCGTCACGTCATAATTGAAAATGCAAAGTGGTTGCACGGAGCAGCTCAGGGCGTAGGGTGTCCGCATCATGAAGGCATACTACATTTGTTTAGGATGGCTGATGGCAGGATTGGCCATGGCCGAGGATATTCCCTCTGGACCGGAGGTGGGCAAGGCGGCACCGGGACTGGAGGTGAGCGATTTGGCCGGTGCGCACAAGGGCAAGAAAGTGGATTACGTAAAAGTGCGAAAGGGTGAGCCCACCATTTACGTCCTGCTGGGCGACGATGGCTGGAACCGGCCCACGGCGCGGTACCTACGCATGCTGGACGATTCGATCACCAAGCAGAATGCCGGGGCATACCTTGTAGTGGTTCGGTTGACGGAAGACAAAGAGCGTGCGGCGATGGTGTTGCCTCGCGCACACGCGGCCCTGCGGCTCACTTCCACGGCCTTCACGCTTTATCCCGGTGCGGCCACCGGACCGGATGACTGGAGCATAAATGACCGCGCATTCGTCACCACCGTGGTTTGCGTCAAGGGTAAGGTGGCGGCGACTTTTGCGGATCAATCACTCGACGAGGCCCGTGCTCCCGCCATTTTTAATGCGCTCAAAAAAGCAATGAAATGATGCCCGGCCATTGACCGCGCGACGGCCCCGCAGTAGGTTGCCGTCATGAAGCACATTTTCCTCCCCCTTGGATTGGCTCTGGCCGTGATGGGCGTTGATGTCCGCGCCGAGGATTGGCCGCGTTGGCGCGGGCCGAACCTGAACGGCATCTCCGGCGAGAAAGGCTGGTCCAGCAACTGGTCCGCGGCCGGGCCGCGTGTGCTTTGGAAGGCCAACGTGGGGCTGGGAAATTCTTCCTTTGTGGTGGCCTCCGGACGAGCCTACACGCAGGGTAACAAGAACAATCAGGATGTCATCTACTGTTTTGACGCTGCTTCCGGTCGGGAACTTTGGAAGCACGACTACCCCGAGGACAAGGGCGCGCGGGCCTACCAAGGCGGCACCAATGCCACGCCCACTGTGGATGGCCAAGCCGTTTACACGGTCAGCAAATCCGGCCTCGTGCACTGCCTCGATGCTGCCAAGGGCACCGTTTCCTGGAAAGCCAATGTGCTGCAATTGGTTGGCTCCAAGCCCCCTAGTTGGGGCATTGGCAGTTCACCGCTGGTGCTGGGCAATCTGTTGATTTTAAACGCCGGCCCCAGCGGCGTGGCTCTGGACAAACGCACGGGCCGTCTGGTGTGGGGCAATCGTGGCTCTGACTTGGCCGGTTATGCCACGCCCACGCCCTACCGCACAGGCAATGCAATTGCGCTGGCGATTTTCAACCAGAACGGTGCCGTGGGTGTCAATGCCGCCAACGGGCAGGTGCTCTGGAAATATCCGTGGAAAACCCGCTACGACGTCAACGCGGCTGACCTTATTATCAGCGGCCAGACACTTTTCCTCTCCTCGGGCTATGGCACGGGGGCGGCCTTGGTGCAGTTTACTGCCAATGGCTTCAAGTCCGTCTGGCAACACAAGGATTTGCGGGCGCAATTCAATACACCTGTTCTCATCAACGGCCACCTTTACGGGATCGACGACAACGCTCGCCGCTTCACATTGAAGTGCGTCGAGCTGGCTACCGGCCGGGTGAAATGGAAGGGTGACAACATCTCCGCGGTGACGGCCTCTGACGGCAAGCTTATCTGCCAGGGCGAGACCGGCGAATTATTCATCGTTGCCGCTGATCCCAGCGCCTACAAGAAACTTGCCGAAGCGCGACCCTTCCGAACCGTGTCTTGGGCCACACCCGTGCTGGCCAATGGCCGCATCTATTGCCGGGGAGGCGACGGCCAAGTGGTTTGCCTTGACGTGACCGGTAAATAGCCGGGCCTGTCATTCCGGTTGACTTTCCCTTTAGCCTGTCCGAGAGTCGAGACCTGTGGAGCCCAACCAGCCACAGGTACATCCACGGTACCGTTTAATCCAATGGAGTGCGTTTCTCGTAACGGGCGTTTTGCTGTTGGTGGGGTTTGCCCGGGGTAAATTTCATCCTCTCCAAGGCCAGCTTGCCTTCTGTGCCTTTGGCGTGGCGACAGGGGCGATTCTCGTTCGCATTTGCCATCCGCCAACGCGTGCCCTCACCCTGCTGGGAGTCGTGTCACTGGCTTGCGTGGCGGGTTCGCAGGTGTTTTATCAAATGTTGGTCTGGTCGGAACCGTGGCGGGTTCAATCCTCCAGCTTGGGCTGGCGACTTTGGTGGGTTGCGACGGTGATGGCAACCTGTCTGGGTTTGTTGCAGGTGCTTTGGCGGTCCGGCGCGCGCTGGGAATGGAATTCCGGCAGAACAACTCTGGGCTTCACCTCGGCGCTGGGCGTGCTGTTGGCAGGCTTGGCCTTTCGTCCGCGCCTCATGGGGAGCACGCCGGATTGGTGGAAGGCCTGCACCGCCCTGGCGGTGCTCGGCACGATTGTGGGTTCCGGGGTAATCATCAGCAGATGGGCACGCGAACATCCGCCCCAACTGCGGCGACTGCCGGCATGGCTCAAGATTTCCCTCCAAGCTACGGCTGCGGTCACGATTTTGGCCGGCACTTTTTATTGCGGGCGAATCACCACGCCGCCCGCCAGCCCCTTTGACCTGATGCCCTCCCTGCTGAAGGCTCTTCCGCCGCGGGAACTGGACCGGCGCATAGGGGAGGACTTTGGAGCCCTGCAACAATCCGCGCGCCATCTGGATCAATTGCGTGAGGCGGCGGAAAGCCTGCACGCGAGTGTGGAACAATCCATGACCCGGGGTGGGCGCGGTTTTTACAGCCCTAAAGAGCAGGAGAATATTCGCAGACTTTTCCTGCATTACCTTGCCGAGCGCGACCAGTTGTTGCGCCTGGCGACCTTTTACATGGGCTACAAAGGAGTGGTTGACAAGACACGGCGCGAGCGCGCTTACCTAATTGGCTATTGTGCGGCCGCAACGGCGCTGGAGGCCGGGCGTTTTCTGGTGAAGCGTTACCTGGACGATCCCTTGGCGCGCGCCAAGCTTAACGAACCGGAGGGTGACTGGCTGCGGGCGGGCATGTTCGACCAAGTTTATCACAATGTGACGTCAACATCCCACCTGGATAAATTCGATCAACACGGCCGCCTGTTTGCCGGGCAGCGCGAGCAATGGGCGAGGGACTCCCTGTTTTCCCCTGAAGATTTTGAATGGCTGGAAAAGCGCATTGAGCGTTGCACCGTCAACATCAGGACGGAGGAGATAAATCCCACGCGCGCCTTGTTTTCGCGGGTGTTAGCCCGGCTGCAGGAGGATGCCTACAGCCCCATTTACACCGCACAAAAACTGGTGGCCACCTTTGTAGGAGACACGCGCATTGTGAAGCGCAAGCCGTTTATTGATGAGGCCCTAGCGCGACAAGCCATCCGCGAACACGAGCTGCGGCCCGGCGACATCATTCTGCAACGGCGCAACTGGTTTTTGTCCAACGCGTTCCTTCCCGGTTTTTGGCCGCATGCCGCCCTGTACATCGGCACTCCCGAGCAGCTCGCCCAGTTGGGCATTGAGGCTGCCAATGCCGGGACAGGCTGGACGGCCTATCAAACGCCCGCCCGGGGCAACCCCCGCGTGATCATGGAAGCGGTCAGCAGCGGAGTGGTCTTTTCCTCCGCGGAGTATTCCTTGAGCGCCGACTATGTGGCCGTCCTTCGCCCCCGGTTGTCCTCGGAACAAATCAAGACGGCCTTGCTGCGCGCATTCAAACATCACGGCAAGCCCTACGATTTTAATTTCGACTTCAGCACCGCTGACACCCTTGTTTGCAGTGAGCTGGTGTATCACGCCTACGATGGCCTGTTGGATCTCCCGACAGAAACCGTGATGGGAAAAGAAGTGCTTACTCCGCTGGGCATCGCGCGCAAGTTTGCCCACGAGCACGGGCAACCCTCGGCGCAACTGGATTTTGTCGTATTTCTGGACACGGCCAAGGGCGCCAAGCGTGCTCATTTCGCCACTGCGGAGGCCTGTCGCCAATCCATTCACCGCGACAAGGCCTTTAACGAATAGCCTTTCGCATCGACATTAATTCCTACCTCGTGCAGCATGCTGTCATGCGCAAGTGGTTGATGATGTTGGCGGCCGCCTTCCATTTCTGGGGATGTTCAAGTGAGGAGAAATCGAATGTGCCACAGAGTGACAAGTTTGGTAATCCCGCCGGTGTTGACCAGACAGGGGATTCTTCGGCCAAACCGACTGTCGCCAGTCAGGGAACAGGGCAGGCCAAACCGGAGGATCCCGTGCCCGGCAAGTATCCGGGCGCGGAAGAGTTTGCGCGCAGTGTCGCGGCGGCCGTCATTGCGGACGATTTTAAATCCTATGATGCAACGCTCTTGGCCAACCTGCCGCGGCAGGAACTGGAGCGGCTGAACATGGCCGTGCTCAAGGCCAATCAGGATTTGTTCAAGGAGCAATTGACGGCAGCGGCCCAAGGCATGAAGCAACTGTCCAAGGAGGACTTGGGGCCGGAAGAAAAACAACTGCTGGAGATTGCCGACTTGTTTCAGGATGAACCGGAAGCGGCATGGGTTGCGCTGATGGGATTGACCCTTGAGGAACAGGTTCAGCAGGAAGAGGTGCGCAGGAAGGATTTCAGCGGCGTTCGTGGTGATCTTTGGCAGTCGAAGGTGAATTTAAAAAAGGCGAAGATTGGCGCGGTGGATGTGTCCGGCATTGTTCCGCCCAACAAGGGGGGCATCAGGATGCCGCACGCACACGGCGAAGTGAGGGTAAGCTTTCTTGTGGATGGCGAACGCGTTAAGGCAGGATTGAGTCTGGAACTGATTGAGATTCCCCAGCACGGCTGGCGGTTGGCTAATGTGCCGTTTGAAACTTCCGACGATAGCGTCGTGGAGAACGAGCATGACCCGTATGACGACCGATGGTCGCGCAATCTTGAGTTGTCCCTAGCTCAGGCAAAAAAAACAGGGCGACTGGTGTTTGTGGATTTCACGGGGTCGGACTGGTGCCAGCCGTGCATGAACCTGCACGAGAACGTGCTGGTAAAAAAACCGTTTCTGGATTTTGCCAAGGCGCATTTGGAATTGGTGGTATTGGATTCACCCCAGTTTCGGCGCATGCCGGAAGATCAGCGGATTTATGTCCGGGGACTGATGTCTAAATACAACGTGCTGGGATTTCCTACGACGATGGTGCTGGACGCGGAAGGGAGGATACTCTTTCGCGAAAGTGGCTACGGAGGATTGGATGCCGGGGCATACGTGACGCACCTGAAAAAGAAACTGGGTCTCTGAGAAAGCCGCGGCGTTGCGTCATATGCCCGGAAGAGCTAGTATCAGGCCCATGCCGATCTACGAGTTTCATTGCGGGAAATGTGGGAAAGACAGTGAATTGCTTGTGCGATCCAAGGACTGGCGCAACGAGCGGTGCCCGGAGTGTGGATCGGGACGGCTAGAGAAAAAACTTTCGACCTTCGCTGCTGGCGGTCAATCGGAAGAGACGGCTCCTGCCTGCTCAGGCGTGCCCACATCCTGCGGACGATGTGGAACAGCCTGATTTCAGGCCCGCTTTTTCCGTGAATTATTATGGGTTTGAAACGGAATTTTCCGGCTCTTTTCTCTTCCATTTCTGGCTAAATTTCCCCAGAATTCTCCCTTATTTAATAGAATGCACCCACTTGTATGGGGTCAAACTTTGACGACATGAAAGCAGCATCATTTTTCTCGATGATTTTGGCCACCGGATTTTTGAGCCCGGTGTTGGCCAAGGAAACGTTGCCCACGGCCGAGCAACGGTTTGGGGGGAAGATCCAAAAGTCAGAAATCCCGAGTTTCCGCAGACACGTTGTGCCGTTGGCCAGCAAGCTGGGGTGTAGTGGGCGCGAGTGCCATGGATCGTTCCAAGGCCGCGGCGGATTCCAGCTCTCTCTGTTTGGATACGATTTTGCCAAGGATCACAAGGCGATCACCAACGACACGGAAAACCGTATCCGGGTGAACCGCGAGAAGCCCGAGGAGAGCCTTTTCCTGCAGAAGCCCATGAAGCAGGTGAAGCACAAGGGTGGTGAGATTTATGAGGAAGGCAGCTGGGAGCACAACGTGATGCTCAAGTGGATTCAGGACGGCGCAAAGTTGGACGTGGAGGAAACCGGTGCCTTCGACCGTCTCGAGGTTTTCCCCAAGGAGTTCGTTGGCGGGAAGGTGGGTGACACGACGCAACTCAAGGTGCTGGCTTACTGGAAGGACGGTACAGTGGAGGACGTTACCGGCTTTACGCGTTTTGACACCAATGACGAAAGCGTGGCGACGGTGGATGAAATGGGTGAAGTCAAAATCGTCGGTAAGGGCGATTCGCATGTAGTGGCTTTTTACGACAACGGTGTGTTGCCGCTGCCGGTGATGCTGCCGGTAAGCAACCAGGTGGGCGCCAAGTATCCGAAGGTCAAGGCCAGCACGCCGATTGACAAAGCAATCGTCACCAAGCTGCAGAAGGTGGGCATCGTGCCCAGCGAGGTTTGCACTGACCAGGAATTCCTGCGTCGCGTGACACTGGACGTGACGGGCACGCTGCCGACAGCCGAGGAAGTAAAATCCTTCCTCACCAGCAAGGATCCCAAGAAGCGTCAAAAAAAGGTTGATGAGCTGCTCGGCCGCCCGGCTTATGCCGCATGGTGGAGTACGAAGCTCAATGATTTCCAAGGCAACAGCCCGCAGCAAATTCGCGCGAGCAACTACCTGCCGCGCCGGGTCAACCTCAGCAGCGACTGGTATAACTGGGTGTATAAGCGTGTGCTTGAGAATCGGCCATACGATGAGATCGTGGAAGGCATCGTGCTGGCCTCGGGGCGCTCCAAGCCGGAGCAGTCGTACATCGATTACGCCAAGGAAATGGCACAATATCACCGCGAAAAGAACCCCAAGGATTTTGCTGAGCGCAAGGACATGCCGTGGTTTTGGGCCCGGCGCAATGTGCGGCAGCCTGAGGAAAAAGCCATGGCCTTCGCCTACAGCTTCCTCGGCGTGCGCATCCAATGCGCCCAATGCCACAAGCATCCGTTTGACCAGTGGACCCAGCAGGATTTCAACTCGTTCAAGGCATTCTTCGAGCGAATCACCATGGGCAGCCAAAACTTGGCGCAGGACAAGGGTCAAAGTTACCGCGACCTCACCAACAAACTGCGCGATATGGCCAACTACAATCCCAAGGATCCGAGGCAAAACCTCAACCGCTTGCTTCGGCCGATCGTGGAGAAACGCGTGGAAAACGGTGAGCCGGTTCCGTGGCAGGAGGTTTACATTCGCGAAGATCGCCGGCGCCGCTACACCCCCGAGCAGATTGAGCGCATCAAGAAACGCAACCCCAACTTCAACACTCGAGTGATTACTCCCAAGGTGCTCGGTGGCGACACCATGGACGTGAAATATCCCGACCCGCGCACGCCGCTGATGGCTTGGTTGCGCGCAAGGGAAAATCCCTACTTTGCCCGTGCCTTCGTCAACCGCGTGTGGGCGCATTACTTTAACCGTGGCCTTGTGGAGCCGGCTGATGACTTGAATCTCGCCAATCCGCCAACCAACTCAGCGGTGATGGAACATTTGGCAAAAGGCTTTGTGGCCAGCGGTTACGACATGAAGTGGGTACACCGCGAGATATTAAACTCGGACACTTACCAGCGTTCTTGGCGCATCAACGCCACCAACGAGCATGACGAAAAGAACTTCAGCCGCTACGTCATCCGTCGCTTGCCCGCCGAGGTTGCTGCTGATGCCATTCGCTTGGCCACCGGCTCTAGCGAGCGCGTGGAGGAATTTGCCAGCAACATGGACAATCGCATGATTGGCAACAGCAGCATCGGCAATTACCGCGGCCGCTCCTCCTCCTACATGCTTGGCATCTTTGGCAAGCCGCAGCGCGAGAATAATTGCGACTGTGAACGCACCGTGGATCCCACACTGTTGCAGACGCTCTACACGCGGAACGATCCCGAGATGCTCACGCAGCTTTCCGCCCGGGGCGGCTGGCTGGACGAGCTGCGCCGGGAGCACAAGATTCCCTCCGCCAGCGACAACGCGCGCCAAATCCAGCGGTATCGGGTCAATCTACAGTCCACCCGCAAGCGCCTGGCCCAACTGCAGGGCACCCTGCCCAAGAAGCCTGCGGCGGGTGACGATAAGGCGTTAAAGGTTTACGAGGCCAAGATGACCTCTTACCGTAAGCAAAAGGAGAAGCTCGACAATGTCGCCCGCTTTTACACAAAGAAGCTGGCCGAGTTGCAGCCGAAACCCGGGGCCGTCAAGGAACTGCCCAAGAACGCGGAGGATCTCATTGTGGAGACCTTCCTGCGCACCGTGAGCCGTTATCCCACGCAAAAAGAAATGGAGATGGCCCGCGATGACATGAGTAAGGCGGCCAATGTCGTCGAAGGCGTGCAGGAGCTCCTGCTGGCCCTGCTCAACACCAAGGAATTCATGGTCAACCACTAACCCTAACCCTTTAACCAAAAAATCAATGGCAACACATACATACTGCGACGGCGTTCAACGGCGCGACTTTCTCAAGGTCGGGGCGGTGAGCGGATTCGGGCTGGGCATGGGCCTGCCGCAATTCCTGGCGAAAGCCAAGGAAGGCGACCTCAACCCCAAGGCCAAGGGCAAGGCGGCGATCTTCGTGCGCCTTTCCGGCGGTCCCACCCACATGGATACCTTCGATCTCAAGCCCGACGCGCCCGATTCGCATCGCGGCGAGTTTAAGGAGATCAAGACCAACGTGGCCGGCGTGCGCTTCTGTGAACATCTGCCCAAGCTCGCCAAGGTGGCCGACAAGTTTGCCATCCTGCGCGGCGTGAGCCACACGCTGGCCGCCCATGCGCTGGGCACCCAGTATTTGATGACTGGCAACCGCCCGCTGCCTAGCCTGCGCTTCCCCAGCTATGGCGCGGTGGTCAGCAAGGAGATGGGTGGACCAAAGGAGCTACCCGCCTTCGTGGCTGTGCCGAATCAGGGTAATTATCCCACTGGTTTTCTTGGCGTGGAATACGGCCCGTTCGAGACAGGCGGCACGCCTACGGCCGGCCAGCCCATGCAGGTGCGCGGCCTCGCCCTGCGCGGCATTACGCTCGATGACGTGGATCGACGTAATAACATGGTGGCCAAGTACGACCAGGCCTTTGGCAGTTTTGCCAAGGACGACAAGATTCTCGCGGGCATGGATGAGTTTAGCGCCAAGGCGTATCAAATGATGCGTAGTACCAAGGCGCGTGAAGCCTTCGATCTCACCAAGGAAAGTGCTGGCATCACCGGCATGTTTGATGAGCAGCCCTTTTCGCAAAGCTGTCTGCTCGCCACGCGCCTTGTGCAAAGTGGCGTGAAGTTTGTCACCCTCAACCTCGGTGGCTGGGACACCCATCAGGACAACTGGAACCGTCTCAAGGACCGCAACCTGCCCGCGCTGGATGCTGGCTTGAGCGGCCTCTTCCGTGCGCTCGATGAAAAGGGCCTGCTGGAAAGCACCGCCGTCTTTGTCACTGGCGAGTTTGGTCGCACACCCAGGATAAACCAACGGGTTGGCCGCGACCATTATCCGCGGGCGATGTTCTGCCTGATGGCCGGCGGCGGCATGCAGGGCGGCCAGGTGATCGGCGCCTCGGACGTCAAGGGCGAAGGCCCCAAGGACCGCACCATCTCGCCCGACGATGTCGCTGCGAGCTTCATGCACTCTTTGGGTATCGACCACACCAAGGAGTACCACACGCCCACCGGACGCCCCGTGATGATTGTGCGCAACGGCACCGTTATTCCCGAGCTGTTTAGTTAAGCGAATCGAAATTGCCATTGAAAACCCCGCGGGCAACCGCGGGGTTTTTTCGTGCCACCCTCCCATTGAAAATAAATGAGATTTTTTCTCAAAAAACTATTGACATGAGAATGAGTCTCAATTTCAATTACTTCGTGCTCGCCATTTTCATGTGTTTGGGGCCGATAAAGTTGAGATTTTTGTTTGATAAATTTGGGAGTCAGTTTCCGTCTGCAAAAGGCGGTTGGAAGAACCACACGCTGCTTGATGTCGTTGGCAGCGAAGGTCAGGGAGGTCAGTTCTGCCTGCGAAAGGTGGTTGAAACAACATCCTAGGGGCCCGTGCGAGAAGGTGTGCACTCCTCGCATGCACTCCCATAAGTGCAAAGGGCCTCTAGGATTACTTTTAGTTGAGGCAGGACAATTGAACAGACAAAATGCCGTGAAATGCAAAAAATGATCACGAAAAGTCAAAAATTCATCGCGGTAATGGCGTTCTCCTTGGGTTTGAGTGCCATTGCTGAAAAGCCTGAAAACATTGCCAAGACAGAAACTTGGGATCTTAAATTTCCGGATGCGACTGCAAGTTTGGGAGCCTGTGTGGTAGGTGAATTTCTTTATGTTCATGGGGGGCATACGGGGGCGACCCATGAATATTCACTGGACAATCATTCCAAACATTTTCTCCGTCTTTCCTTGGGCCGGTCTAATGCCAAATGGGAAAAGTTGCCTGTCGGCACCCTTGCCCAGGGGTTTGGGATGGTGGCCCATGGTGGTCGCATTTATCAGATTGGAGGTTCCCAAGCCACCAATGCCAAAGGCAAACCGCCTAATCTTCGTTCCATCTCAAAGTGTTCCGTGTTTGATCCGCAGACTTTAAAGTGGTCCCTGACCACGCCTTTGCCGGAGCCACGGTCTTCACATGATGTTGCCCTGTTCGATGGAAAAATCTATGTCACCGGCGGCTGGAACATGGGAAATGGAAAACCTCGTGGGAAAAAATGGTATCGCCACGGTTTGGTCGCGGATCTCGCCCAAACTCCCCTTCGATGGAGGAAACTTCCCCCTTCAGATTGGGTGGTGCGCGCCCACGCCACGGAAGTATTTGCCGGGAAACTTTACGTGGCTGGCGGCATTGATGAATCGGGCACACGCAACACGGTAAATGTCCTGAATCTAAAGACCGGGAAATGGTCTGTGGGTCCAGAATTTCCGGGCCAAGGCCGGACGAAGGCTTTCGGGATGGCATTGTGTGTTTGGAAAGATCGTCTGTATGCCAGTGCCTATAGCAGCACGATTCGATATCTATCTGATGATGTCTCCCGATGGGAGGATGCAGGTATTCGTTTGCAGAAACGGCGGTACTTTCACCGCATGGTTCCGGTAGGCCGAGAGTCGCTGCTGTTTGTCGCCGGGGCGAATTTTGAATCACACCTTGATACCATCGAGGAATACCCCGTGGCATCGAGGAACACCGGCAAACACTGGCCGGGCTTTCGAGGGGATGGCACCAGCCATTCGCACGCATCGGGTCATCCTGAGGAATGGTCGGACTCAAGAAACGTTCATTGGCGGGTATCGTTGCCGGGATATGGGCAGTCCAGTCCCGTGGTTTGGAATCACCGGATTTTCACCACTTCCACAAAAGGAAATCAAAGTGAGAAGATTACTGTAACGGCTCGGGCATTGGCCACGGGCAGGGAAATTTGGAGTAAATCTTATGCTTCCAGCAACCCCGCTGAACGCAGCAGGATGATCAGTCAAGCTGCCCCCACGCCGGTGGTTGATGCGAATGGGTTGTACGTGTTTTTCGAGAGTGGCGACTTGATGGCCCTGAGCCACAAAGGGCAACAACTTTGGCATCGCAACTTGTCAAAGGACTATGGACCATTGTCAGGGCATCACGGTCTGGGCGCGTCTCTTGCCCAGCATCAAGGGCGCTTGATACTGTTGCTGGATCATCCCGATCCCTCATATCTTATCTGTTTCGAGAAGCAAACCGGCAAGACTCTATGGGAGGTCAAACGCGAGAAGCGGATTTCATGGGCAACGCCCGTGGTTGCCGATGGCGCGCTGTTCATTAGTTCCAATGGGATTCTGGAAGAAGTTGATCCCGCGAATGGCAAACAGCGTTGGTATGTGGACGGTTTGAGTGGTAATACGGTGGCCTCCGCGACGGTGACCGGAAACCTTGTTTTTACCGGTTCCTCGGCAAAGGGCCAGTGCATAGCCGTTCGTCGTGGAGGCGAAGGGAACGTGTCCAAAACGCACGTGGCTTGGCGGTCACAAGAAGCAACTTCCAGTTTTGGATCTCCTTTGGTTTGCCGAGATTGGATTTATTATGTCAGCAAGGCGGGCATTCTTTACTGTGTCGACAAGGAAAGTGGCAGGACGATTTGGGATCGACGATTGTCCAATTCAACTTGGGCCTCACCAGTGTTTGGGGATGGCCGCCTGTACTTTTTTTGCAAGGACGGTAAGACCCTCGTTTTGGAGGCGGATGGGAGCCAGACGGTGATCTCGGAAAACAAGTTATCAGTAGATGGGCCTGTGTACGGAGTGGCATTGATCGACGACCATATCATTGTTCGATCCGGAACAAACCTGATCTGCATCAAGAAACAACCAACAATTAAAGAGTAAGTAAAATGAAAAGACCCATCATAATCCTGATGACATTCGTTCTGTCCTTGGCGGCGGATGACAAAAAAGTGACCGATTTGTTCGGCAAGAGCAAGGCGCCTGGCAGCCAGTTCCCCGGGGACGGTGTTGAAAAGGGCGACAAGATTGAGGTGGTGGATGGCAAGCTGGGGAAATCCAGAAATGGCGAGCGTATTATATTTCAGAACGACGACGAGGAAGCAATTGCGGATCTGCGAAACGGCAGGTTGACCGCGCATGAAGCAGGAGCCTGGCTTGCAAAGCTCAAGAAGATTGAACGCAAGAACCCAGTCGTGGAAAAACGCTAGCAAATCCAGCATGAACACTGAATCTCCTGAATTTCATTCCTTGAAGGCGGGTATTCGTCCCGAGAATCTGCGCATCAGGTCGGGCCGGGAAGTCCGGGTTGAGTTGTCGATTTCAGAGAATCAACTCATTGACTTTTTAGCTGAGATCGGTGAGGTCTGGATTCACACATTCACCAATGGTGCCAAGCTCAAGCGTCGGCTTGTCCTAAACGAAATCGAGAACGTTTGGCGGCACGCCGATGTATTGGCCGAAGTCGCTGGCGTGCTTTATGACTGGAGAAAATGGCGCAACCTGTGGGCGGTTCAACGCAATGAGGCAACGGGGGGGAAATCGTTCTTTCTGGATGTGGCCGGGCCGGAGGGTTTGGCGCATCAAATTTTTCTAACGGCAAGAACCCGATTCGAAATTTTTCAACGACTGGTTGCGCAGTGTCAGACTGGTGACGCCAGTGATACCTACGAGTACGAAGCATCCGGATTCCTGGAGTTTATCGAGAACCGCAGGCGTAACACTCTTTCTAAGATGAGAATGGCCCGCCGTGTGGACCGGGCAGCCGTGCCCAACTTTATTCAGTGCCTGACGGTCAACAATGAGACGTTGCGCATCACCATGTTGAATGCAGTCGTCAAGCAGACTGTCGAATGCTGCTTCCCAATCTGCCGCGTTCAGGGAACAGAGATCATGCTGAGTCATGCCGATTACTCCATCGAATGGGACAATGCCTGTGTTTCCGAGGCATGGATGGTGCAATGTGGATGTGTTTGCGGGAAGGAGGTATTGGAATTGTACGATCCGCAAAAACGCCTAATTGCCTCAGTCGCATTGCCACAACTGCCGCCCGCAATTTCAAATCTTATACCCACCCTTAACTAGCCATGCACCACTACGAACCCAATTCGAGGGACACGGTTTTCAGTTACACCGGAGAAAACGGCCAGGAGGTGTATCTGTGCGGGGAATTTTTTGGGGAGGGAGCAGTGCGTCTGCCCATGGAGTGGCGGGATGATCAATGGCAGGTCCGTGTGGCGTTGCCGACGGGTATGTACGCGTATCAGTTTGAAGTCGATGGTCGGCGAGTTCGGGACAAAGCCGTGCTGGGTACGGTCAAACCCACCCATTCTCGCCGCAGTTATTGGAGTCTGGCCGTTGTGCCCAATTGGCTTTAATGAAGAGGCGGTGCAGCTGGACATTTTTCCGGGCTATATAATTCCTCCAGTAATTGGAATTGTTCTGTGATGTTCGTGTGCCCATGTGGCTCGTTGAGTCTTTCCTTAAATGCGGAAATTCAGTCGATCAAACAGAATTTGTGAGCCCTCGAGGCTTGTGCCCCAACCTCCAGTTTGTTACATCCCCGCGCGTACATGCACATGTTTCTGTTGCACATGACGGGTGAGCCGCACATTCATGGATCCCAAGTGTTAATCACCATTGCCTGCGTGGGCGTGGTGGCGGGAATCACGTGGCTCGTACTCGACCGTTACTAGGCCGAATTCCGGCTTTACCTGAATCTCAGTTTCAGGCATTTTCACCAGCCAGTTTTTAGGTAATGAAACGCACGACTTGCGCGTCTCATGGGGGGAATAGACTTATGAACCCGCTCGAACATCAACCGCAGCCGCAGGATTTCTTCCAGACACGGCGTCAATTTCTCAACCGCCTCGGCATGGGCATGGGCACCGTCGGCCTGGCCACCGTGTTGCCGGGCCTGCACGCCGCGCCGAATCCCAGCGCCGCCTTGCAGACCGCCGCGACCGCCAACCCCATGACCGCCCGAAAGCCGCAGTTCGCCGTCAAGGCCAAGCGGGTGATCCATATTTTCTCGCAGGGCGCGCCGTCGCATCTGGATACGTGGGATCACAAGCCAGCGCTGGCCAAGCACGCGGACCAAAACGTGAAAGAGATCGGCGGCGTCCCGTTGCCCGCGCAGTTTGGGTTCAAGAAAATGGGCCAGAGCGGCACGCCGGTGAGCGAGGTGTTCGACCAAGTCGGCGAGCATGTGGACGACATTGCCGTGATCAATTCCATGCACACGAACATCCCGTCGCACGAGTTCGCCACGGTGATGATGAACACCGGCGCCGGCCGCATGGTGAAGCCCTCGATGGGTTCGTGGCTGTTGTACGGGCTCGGCACGGAAAACCAAAATTTGCCCGGCTACATTGTGCTCGGCAACGGCTTGGGCGGCGCCAAGAACTGGCGCAGTGCCTTTCTGCCCGGCGCCTTTCAGGGCGCACTCATCCCACGCGCGGAAGCCAACGTGGAGCGCACCATCGCCAACATTAAGAATTACAGCTACAACCTGAAGGAACAACGGGAGCAACTGGACCTGCTGCAAACGCTGAACCAACAGCACCAAAAGCAACTGCAGGAGGAAGCCGGTCTCGAGGCGCGTATCCGCTCCTTTGAGCTGGCCTTCAAGATGCAGGCCGCCGCCACGGATGCCTTTGATTTCACCAAGGAAAAACAGGCCACCCGCAATGCCTACGGCGATACCGAAACCGGCCGCCGCATGCTCACCGCCCGGCGGCTGGTGGAACGCGGCGTGCGTTTTGTGCAGGTGTGGCACAATGGCTGGGATCATCACACGGCCCTGAAGGAAAATCTGACCACGCGCGCCAACGAAGCCAACCAGCCCATCGCGGCGCTGCTGGCCGATCTCAAGGATCGCGGCATGCTCGAGGATACTCTGGTGATCTGGGGCGGTGAATTCGGCCGCACCCCGCGCCACGACCGCGGCGGCCGCGGTGAACCGGGCCGGGATCATCATCACCACGGTTTCTCCATGTGGATGGCCGGCGGCGGCGTGAAAGGCGGCATTGTCCACGGTGCCACGGATGAATTCGGCTACAAAGCCGTGAAGGACAAGGTGCACGTGCACGACCTGCATGCCACGATTCTCAAGCTGATGGGCTTCGATCACGAGAAGCTCACGTATCGTTATCAGGGCCGCGACTTCCGCCTGACCGACGTGTACGGCAACGTGGTCGACAACCTGATCGCCTAACCCATTTTGATCATGCGCAACACGCTCGTTATTGGCGCCCTGCTCGCCGCCGGTTTCACTGCCACGGCTGAGGAGCCGCTTCTGCCCAAGCAGCTGGAGTTTTTTGAGAAAAAAATCCGGCCCGTGCTGGCCACCCAATGTTACTCCTGCCACAGCGCGGCGGAGGGCAAGGATAAGGGCGGCCTCACGCTCGACACCCGTGACGCGCTGCGCAAGGGCGGCGACAGCGGCGAGGTCATTATCCCGGGCGATCCCAAGAACAGCCTGCTCATTAAGGCCATGCATTGGGATCCCAAGGAAGGCCTTGAGATGCCTCCCAAGACCAAGCTGGACGAAGGCACGGTGGCGGATTTTGAGGCTTGGATCCTGATGGGCGCGCCCGATCCCCGCAAAGGCAAGGCGGCTTCTATCAAGAAGGTTTTCTGGACGCAGGAACAGGCCGATAACCACTGGGCTTATCAGCCGATCGCCAGGCCCGTGCCGCCGACGGTAAAAGGCAACTGGGCCCGCACGCCGGTGGATCAATTCATCCGCGCCAAGCACGAGGCTGCCGGCCTGCAACCCGCGAAACCGGCTGACAAACGCACCCTCATTCGCCGCGCCTATTTCGATCTCATCGGCCTGCCGCCCACGCTGGCCGAGGTGGAAGCTTTCGTGGAGGACAATTCGCCGAACGCCTTTAAGAAGGTGATCAACCAACTGCTCGCGCGCCCCGAATACGGCGAGCGCTGGGGCCGCTACTGGCTGGATATTGCCCGCTACGCGGATACCAGCGGTGACCGCGCCGGCGGCAACCGCCGCGACCCGCGTTATCCCTATGCGTGGACCTATCGTGATTATGTCATCCGCGCCTTTAACGACGACAAGCCGTTTAACCAGTTTATCCGCGAACAAATCGCCGCGGATCAACTGAACCTCGATGACGAACGCGACCTCGCCGCATTGGGTTATCTGACCGTGGGCAAGCGGTTCATGAACGACGTGAACGAGGTCATTGATGATCGCATCGACGTCGTCGGCAAGGGCTTCATGGGCCTCACGCTCACCTGCGCGCGTTGTCACGATCACAAGTTTGATCCCATCCCCACGGCCGATTACTACTCGCTGCACGGCGTGTTCAACAGCTCGCGCTATCGGGATGAACTGATTGAGGAGATTGACGAGGATGATCCGGAATTCGTCGCCTACACCGAGGCGCGCCAAAAGGCAGTGGACGGCTCGCGCGAATACGGGCTGCGTGCCTACAACCAATTGCTCGCGCGCTACACCAAGGATGCCGGCAAATACATGTTCGAGGCGCAGCGTTTTATTGATGGCAAAACCAAGGCGCGGCAGGCCCCCACGGCGGCCACCGCCGCCGGCTTGAACGGAACCGCCTTTCAAAACTGGGTGACCGCCCTGCAAAACGCCAAGCGCCGGCCCAATCGGGTATTCGGCCCGTGGTTCTTTTTCGCCAAGCTCACCAATGCCCAGATCGCCGCCCGCACCCCGGCCCAATGGAACCGCTTGAGCGAGCAGAAAACCGTGAACCCGATCCTCGCCCAGGGGCTGGCCAAGGCGCAGCCGGAAAACCTCCGCGAGATCGCAACGGTGTATCAGAACGTGTTTCTCGACATCGAAGACCGGATGGATGGCCAGTACCCCACGGCGCACATTGTCACGGCATTCAACATGGGCTTCCGCTTTCGCACCGCGGCTCAGGCTGCCAAAATCAAGGGCATGCCCAAGCCGCTGGCTGAGCCGGCTGCGGAGGAAATCCGGCGCGTGGCATTCGGCTACCGCTCGGCGCTGGGCATGGACCCGCGCGCATTCAACCGCCTAGGCGGTAACCGCGTGCGCAACCGCCAAGTGGCCATGTTTTACCGCACCACCGGGCTGGACTTGAATCATCCCGGCTCGCCCGCCAAAGCGATGGCGCTGCAGGATTTGCCCGCTCCGCGCGACTCGCGCATTTTCATTCGCGGCGAGCGCACCAACCTCGGCGACCGCGTGCCGCGGCAATTTCTCGAATTGATCGAAGGCGAGGAGCGTGAACCCTTCACCGAAGGCTCCGGCCGCGCCGAGTTGGCCGCGTCCATCGCCAGCGAGGACAACCCGCTGACCGCGCGCGTCATCGTGAACCGTATTTGGCAATGGCATTTCGGTGAAGGCATCGTGCGCACCCCGAGCGATTTCGGCCTGCGCAGCGATGCCCCGAGCCATCCGGCCCTGCTCGATTGGCTCGCCCGGCGTTTCATGGCCGATGGCTGGTCCATCAAACAACTGCACCGCCTGATCATGACCTCCGCTGTGTATCAGCAAAGTGCGGTGAACGATCCGGCCTACGGCAAGATCGATCCCAACAATGCGCTGCTCTTCAAATGGAACCTGCGCCGGCTGGATTTCGAGGCCATGCGCGACACCATGCTGGTTTTGGGGGGCAAC
>CEVA01045838.1_pt1 | contig 18577 bp, 17 predicted proteins | sample 361521 | NCBI WGS metagenome assembly CEVA01 (sample SAMEA2622823, study PRJEB7988) | marine metagenome | isolation source: saline water (ENVO:00002010), including
TACTAAGAAGAATGCACGTAAAGCACATGCTTCTAAACAGTCTAAGCAAAAGAAAGCAACCAAGGACGAGATCAATGATCTCTCTGCTATCCCTGATAAAATTAAACGATCTCTTGGCGCACTAGTGGAGTAAATTATTATGCCGAAAGGAAAAGGAACCTACGGAAAGAAACGAGGCAGACCCCCTGCAAAGAAACGTAGGAAGAAATAATGCCTGAAATCCAGCGGGAACGAAACTACTTATCGTTACGTAGAGGCTTAAACACTGTTTCAAATGAGATAACTTTCCCAGATGAGTTTACATCGGATGAGTTAAACTATACTATTGAACCAGATGGTAGTCGTAAGCGTAGGCGTGGCCTGAAGGAAGAGTCGGGAGGTACACCTATTGAGATACAAACAGGAGGTACATACTGGCAATCGACTAAGGATGATTACTCACGTAGCTTTAAGTGGCCCGCTGCTGGGGGTATACCAGACAATGATTTGATCGTTCATCAATTTGGTAAAAGCCTTTGGTTTACAAAAGATGATGAAACTCTTTCTGCTAATGTTATCACAAGAGAAATAGCACGATCAGACTTAGTGAGTACTGGTGACTTTGCATCAGACACAAACTGGACGAAAGGAACGGGCTGGACAATCTCAGGAGGAACAGCAACTCATGCCGCTGGATCAGCCAGTTCTTTATCACAGGCTGACACTGGTATAATTAATACTTATTGGTATCGAGTAACATTTGATGTTAGTGGTAGATCGGCTGGCACAGTCACTCCAAGTATAAAAGGCAGAAGTGGTACAGCCGTTAGTGCTAATGGTACAACAATAACACAAGATATACAAGCAAGTACTGGTGGTACTAGTACAGCCATTTCTTTTGCCTGTTCGTCAGACTTTGATGGTAGCCTTGATAATGTAACTGTAAAATATTTAGAGCCACTTAAAGTTCGTCTACCACTTACTGAAAAATCTTTTTGGGCTGATCCACAATCAACCACAATTACAGCGGCAATGATTGCTGCTGAACCGTGTTCTTTTTCTGTACATCGTGGAATGCTTGTAATAACACATAAGTATCTTAAGCCTATGTATATTGAAGCTCTTCCAGAACCATCACCGTCTAGTAATCAGATTGATGATGATCTAGAAGTTAGGCTTTATATTAATAGAATTAATTTACGTATCCGTGACTTTGAGGGTATTGAAGATGGTGTTACCAATACACAGAAACTCACTGGTACTATTACAGCAGATCATAACTACAACCTAAGAAATCGAGGATGGATGACCGATGATATCACAGCATTTAAAACAGCTAAAGGTTTTCATCCTACCAAAAATATGCAGTGGTGGAAAGGATATACTAGAGCTGCTACTTATACACCTAATGACGGTAGTTCGCCAGTAGCAGCAGCAGATGGTTTTGGTGACTATGTATTCAGTTCTTATAAACTAGATACAGAAGTATTTGGAGATGCTAGTGCTCCTCAAGGAGCTTTAGTTATATCTCCACTTGATACTACAGTTGGATTCGGTACATCAGGATATACATATTCTGCTAATACTGCTGAGATACCGCTAATTGCTGACCCTAGTGCAGCCGATAGCAGTACTTTTTACTGGACAAATTCTAGTGGCGTAAAATCTAATGTAGATTCTGGTAAAGGTAGTGCCACTACAGTATATATAACTCTAGAAGCAGCTCATAATTCAACAACGGCTCTTGTAAAAGATTCTACTTTTATTATAGACGAACAAAACTGGACATACATCTCTAACGATGATGGTAATGATGTAGAATGGACAGGATTAAATAGAATATTTTCTGTTCGAGATCGTTTTGATTCTAATAATAGTTATACAGGAGCAGGAGGAGCAACATTAGTAGCTCCAACAGTAGCTGATACAGCAAATAACACAGCAGCCATAGCAAATATTATTACAGATGGCGCTGGTGCTTCTACTGCAAATGATTTAATACAAGTTGCTGTCTATCAAATTGCTACTGATATAGCAGATTGGCAACCGGGTGACTATAGTCGAGATGGTTTCTTTCAAAGCCAATCAATTTCTAATTCATCAGGAGATGTTTCTGATACTGCTCCAGCAGTTACAGCAGCTTTTGCTGGACGAGTTTGGTACGCAGGTATGTCACATTCAGATTATGCAGATACTGTTTTCTTTTCTCAAGTAGCTCAAAAACCAGAGACTTTCGGTAAGTGTTACCAAGTAGCTGACCCAACCTCAGAAAATATTAACCAACCTGTAGATTCTGATGGTGGTACAATAATTATTGCTAACATGGGGGCTGTAAGACAGCTTCTTGCTACTCGGAATGCTGTTCTAGTATTTGCTAGGCATGGGGTCTGGGAAATATCAGGAGGTCGGGGTGGGTTCTCTGCACTCGACTATAGTGTACGCCAGATTACTGATGCTGGCTGCTCATCATCTACCTCAGTAATTAGATTTGATAGTAATATAGTATATTCTGGCCCGAAAGGAATAATGATACTTTCTCCAAATCAATATACAGGGATGTTAGAAGTTTCTAATATGACAGCAGACACTATCCAACCAACATGGAATGCTATTACTAAAGCTGCACAAGAAAGAGTACAAATACAATATGATGATGCTAAGAAAAGACTGTATGTAATATATCATGAAGACTCTGTAGTTGCTGGACCAACAACGCAAATAGGGGGTTACGATAAAGCATTAGTATATGATTTTAATAATCAAGGTTGGTACAAATTAGGCTTTAATCATCCAACTGTAGATAATAATGACTATGGAAATATTCGATCAATTATAGCTATTTCTCAATCTGATAGTTCTGATTCAGATAGAAAAATAAAGTTCATGGTATCAGTTCCTGATGGGGATTTTGATTCTACTTATACAGAGGTACATAGAGTAATTGCTTGTGATATGAACCAGACAGATTATCTTGATTTTGAAAACTACGATGGAGATTCTGGTAATGAAATGGATTATGTTGAAAGCCCCCTTCCTTATCTGGTGACAGGGTGGGATAGTTCAGTGGGTTCTAACAGAAGACGGCAAGCTCCTATTATTACAGTCTACAACAAGAGAACTGGTACAGCTTGGGTTGATAACGTCATTCGAGGAGCTACCAGTACAGCAGCTACAGAAACTACTATTACATTAGATGCTAGTGCATCAGGCTCTAATGATACATATAACACTAATAAAATTTATATTCATTCAGGCGCACACACTAATCCTCTACAAGAAAGAACTATTACAGATTATGTAGGAAGTACTAAAGTAGCTACTGTTGATAGAGCATGGGATGATCCGCTACCTACATCGGCAGCATTTAGAATATATGCTGCTTCTCATAGTAATGATACAGATACCCACGCTGGTGGTGGTCATTGGACAGAAACAAATGCTGGCTCTACTCTTATGACACCCTTCTGGGATTGGACAGAGGAAATAGAATTCACTAACGATGCCGGATATGGAGCACAACGAGCATTTTCAGGCACAGCCGGTAACCACGGTGTCTCAGGTAAGATAGGAAAGCAAGTACAAACCTATAAGCATCCTCGTGCTTTTACCCCAACTACTGGTTATACAACACAGGTTGATGGATATCCAATCATCGCTACACGCAATAAAGTCAGGGGACGAGGGCGTACACTATCCATACGTTTTGATGGAGAAGCAGCTAGAGATAGTCACCTGTTAGGATTTACAATTAATTACAAAGTCTCAAGGAGAGTGTAATGGCATTACTCGGTAAACTTTTATGGGCGACTGCTTCAGCGGCTGTAAAATTTAGAGGAAAGAAACAAGCAATTGGCTTCAAATCACAAGCTGCCATTAAAGGACAACAACTCGCTGCATTACAAGCGATGAGAACTAAAAGAAACTTCTATCAACAATATAGATTACGTAAAGGAGCGGCTTTAAATATCGGAGCTAATATTGGAGCCGAGCTAGGTTCATCTAGAACACAAGGTTTATTGGCCTCTCTTACTACCCAAGCATATACTAGTATGGAGGATATGAACCAGCAAGTTAGTTTAAGTCGAGGAATGGAACAAGACTTAAGAGCAGCACAATCAGCTATCAACAGAGGGCAGAGCCTCTCTAATGTTATGAGCTTTATGGAAGGAGTTCCAAAGTTCCTAGATAATTTTGAAGTTGGATCAACTACAGATGAAAATACTATTCCAAAACCCGGAGATATATAATGACTGAGACTACTACGTCTTCAGAAACATATAACGATCCACTAGTTTCACAAATACAGCAAACAGAAGCTGAACAAAATGTTGTTAGTTATCAGCCTCCGGTAAGTGTATTTAATCCTAGTAGTGAAACAGAGCCTATGTCTACTAATTTTGCTGCTGATGATGCATTTAATAAATCTCTGTTTACTCATGGTACATCTGATTTCCAAACTACTTATGCAAAAAATATAGAAACTGGAACTGTTTTTGATGAGGTATCAACCTTGTTTAAAGACTCATCAGTTGCTGCTATGGTTGAGGATTTTATTTTTAAGCCCGACTATACTATGAAAGAAAAGAAAGATTATGTTTTTCATATGTATAATAAACATGCTAGCTGGAGGGAATTAACTCCGTGGACAGCTTTTCTATATACTTTATTTTCTCAGCCCTATCTTGAAGATGCATCAGGAAATAAAATTCCAACAGAAACGATACCCATTGAAAAAGCACGTATCTTATATAGACAACTAACGCCGGAACAGGTAAATGCTTTTGTTTTTAATATACGTTTTCAACTTACCCAACAAGCTAGGGATATATCCAATGATTTCATTGCTAACAAAGGATGGGCTGATGGTTCACCTATAGAAACATTTGCAGACATGGGGTTAGATGTACTTATACAAGATTTTACACCCTTTGCTAATATTATATCCCGTGTTGGGCTAGCTAAAGAAATGGCTGCTTTAAGTGATACTAAAATAAATTGGTATAACATCCTCCCCGGATCAATAGGGGCAGCTATCAGAGAAAACTTAGTTGCTATGTCTCCACAAGAACAAAGAGATACAATAGAGTATATGTCAAAGGAGTTGAATAAAGCATTAAAGAGTCCAACATATGGCCCTGCTATGACTAGATATAATCTAGTAGAACAATGGTCATCTGTCTTCAATGATGAAGTACTGATGCAAGGAGATCCTAAAGATACAGTAGATGAGTGGGCAAGAAATATTGAAGCTGTATTAGACGGATTCCTCTATTCTTTTATCCTAGCAAAGATGGCTTTAAAAACTTCTATAAAAGGTTTAATGTATATTGGAGATCATGTAGAAGCTCTTAAAGTAGCACGACATTCACATAATGGTGAGGCTGTTCAGGCATTAACTCAAATGCTAAAGAATGATGATGTAGCAGGGAAGTTTGGAATTGAAATTGAGGATACAGTTTTTGCAGGGATTGTAAAACCAAAAGTAAAAGAAATTGTTGACAGTATTCCATTCTTACCAGAAGATTTTAGAGAAGTTGCAACGCACCATAAGAAAGAACTGTACAAACTTGCTAACGATGCAACAGTCAGAGTGCAAATGCAATTAACTGACTCGTCAATAAAAAAAGCAATCCTTGATCGTCTTAAAATTGTTGAAGAAGCTTCTTCTTATGGTTCTGTATGGTCAAAAATGTCAACTATTAAACTAAATGAGTTAGGAGGCGGTGTAGAAATTACAGCTACTATAGGAAAGACAGATACAAAACCATTTGACTCTCTTTCGGAAGCAGCAGAAGTTGCATTAGAACTCGATCCCGGCTTAGACTACTTTACAATTGCTAAACTAAATGATGCTGGAGTACTAGAACCATTAACACTAAACTCTAAGCAACTAAATGATTATTTAAAAGGTACTGTTAAACCCCAGATGATTAGTGGGATGAATCCTAGTACCAGTAAAGTTACTCAACCAAAATATTTTTTACAATACATAGATAACAGACCGTGGAATCCTATTGATGCTCATATGTTTACTCCAGATTCAATATCACAGTCAATGTTTAGATTTTTATTTACTCCAAACTATAAGTTTGGGTCAGAATTTTTTAATCCTTTTTCGTTAGGATATAAGGATCAACAAAGAGCAGCCCGTTTATTAAAAGAATTAGCAGAACCTTGGGATGCATTAAAACCAGCAGATAAACAGCTTGTACAAAGTATGTTTGAAACTGCTGAAGAGTGGGGTAAAGCAAACAACCAAGTTATTCCTATTGAGGAACTAGCTACCAGATTTGGATTAGATGCAACTAGCGATCAAATAGTAGGCTTTGTAGCATTGCGTAATATGTATGATACAATGAATGAGATGCTTCAAATTCGGATATATAATGAATGGAAAGCTGCTAATTATAAAACAGCTCGTCCATTAAATAAAGAGATGGCTAGTTATAGCGGTAAAGTTTTTCCAGATGGTGAAGCTCCAGTAGGTAAGGCAAAAAGTAAACTGCCTAATGATAAAAATCAATACAAGCTTGAGGCATTAGACCCTGAAACATTTACTCTTGTTCCATTAGATAAAACATTCGTTGATGATTTGTATGCCAATGGTGGAAAAATCATGGAGGTAGAAATACCTATTGAGCTAGGTAAAAAAGCTACTAAGAGTAGCTCTTATATTATACTAAAACCAGAAGTATACCGTATAGGAGACTTAACAAGAGCACCACTACATTATCAAGCTGGATACTCATTTCGATTCTACGATGATCCGTATTTTATTTTTAGAACTACTACCACATTAGTAAATGGGATACCAACGCTATCAAAACGAGCATATATGACGGCAGCAACATCTCGATCTGCCGACAGGGCAGTACGTGAACTGCAAAATAATCTTGCTGACGGTACTTATACAAAAGAAAGAGCTAATGATCTCGCTCAAGTTGATAGTGACTTATATCAAAAGCAGGTCTTTCAAATGGAGGGGCGGCTGTTCTATGATAGTCGTATGCGTGATAGGCTTACAGATACAACAGGTAATTTAGCTTCTATTGAAGACCCTGCCTTGGCTATTGAAAGAGGAATACAATTACTAGCTCGTGAGATATCTAATACTAATCCATTGGCAGCAGCTAAACGTGCATGGATGGGTACTTATGGAGAAAAAGCAAAACAAATACTACGTAGAGATGTTGATTTAGAAAAAGAACCACTCAATACTTTACAAAGTGCTTTAAAAGAAGAGACTAAAAATCTTGTGGGTTTAGACAGAACAAATATGTTAGATGCTATTGAATATATTAAATACTTTAGACTAACAGAAGGAACAATGGGAGGTTGGGCAACCACAGGATTACGTTCAGGGTTAACACGACTTGCCGAATCAATGGAATCTAAATCTGGAGGGACTTATAATAGAGCACCATGGCGAGGAGTACAAAAATGGGCGCAGACTACTCAGCCTATTCGTACAGCAAAGAGTACAGCTTTCACTATGTTTATGCGTTTACGTCCCTTTAGGCAATTCATTCTTCAGTCAGCACAGCCGCTGTTCTTAGCTGCAATAGACCCAGCTTATTTTGCTACTGGTAGAATTATTAATGATACAATGGCTTTACTGCAAGGAGCAACCATTGTAAGAAGAGGGCAACAAGCTATCCCCATTAAAACTAAAGCACTAGCAGCTTCAATGGGAATGTCAACAAAAGAATTTTTGTTCTTGTCTAAACAATTTGACCGTTCTGGTCTTACAGACTTAGTTGACTTAGTAGATTATACTGGTAAGGTGGTAAAAAAATCAGCAAAGGCTACCCGCTTACCGACTGAAGGTAGTTTTATATCAAAAGCATCCTACTATACAAAGCGAGTATTTACAAATGCTGCTGATATGGCAGGTAGTGGTTTTAGATTAGGAGAAACTAACAACCTTGCTGCTACATATATGCTAGCTATACGCAGATATATGAAATCAAAGAATATAAAATCTGTTTTGGAAATAGACCCTAAAGCTTTTGACCACATTAGAGTAGATGCTTCTAATCTGGCACTTGCTATGATTAAGCCAAATAATATGGTATACCAAACAGGACTCTTTGGATTGACTACTCAATTTCTAAGTTTCCAACATAAAGCTTTACTAGCATTGTTTATGAAAAATCCAGCTATTACCAAAAGCCAAGCATTAAAAATGTGGGCAACAGGTACTTTATTATATGGTGGAGATTTTATAGGACATGCTGCTTTTGTTTCTGCTGTTCTTAGAGACTCAGGATTAGATTGGGCTAATCATACTATCATTCCTGATACTGAATATACAGTGGCTGATCTTATAACAGAAGGTTTAATACAAAGTAGTATTAATCAAATAGGTAACACATTATCAGAAGATTGGATAGACTTGGATTTCAAAAGTTTCAGTCCGGGGCCAGATGCTGAGAGGATGGAACTACTTATTACTGGAGTCTTTGATGATCCATTAGGAAAAGTACTTGGCCCTGCTGGTAGTATCATGGGATCATTAAGTGAATCAATAGGATTAGCACAGACGATGGCTTCTGGTTATCAAGGAATGCCTCCACTAGAAGCCTTTATTGGAATGGCTGATGTAGTAGTAGCTGGACTTATTCCTCAATACAGTGACATACAACGAGCACTTCTCATGGCTAAATTTCAACGTGAGTTTACAAAATTAGGAGAGCCATTAGAATTAGAATCTACATTTAATACTGTTATGGCTAGACTATTCGTTGGTGTAGGAACAGAACAATACACAGCATACAGACATATTAATGAGAAAATATATGAAGATGCAAAAGAATATAGCGATCTTGTCAATAGAACGTCTGACCATATCAATATTATTTTAGATAGGCATTACGGTGGAGAATTAAGTTACAAACGTGCTAGTGATGCTTTAAGATTTGTGGTTGATGTTTGGGATGAGATTCCATATGGCAGGAGAGCAGAGTTTGAAAGAGCTATATATAATAGAACTGGCCCACGAAGAGAGCAGTCTATTTTACAGCGTACCGCAGAACACGGTGCAAAGAATCAATTAACTTCAGAAATGAAGTATCATATACGCAAACTAAGTGACTCATTTAATGAAGCAGAAATAGAGAGGTTACTCTTTATGGCAGAAGATGCTTGGGGTGGAGCTAAAGAGCGTGATGACGTACTATACTGGAAAATGAGGGAAGACTGATATGGCTGACAATACACTTGGGAGTATGACCTTTAATTATACTCCTACCGTACCGCCGGATGATTCATCGGCAACTGTAGCGTTAACGGAAACAATAAATAATGTACTGGGAACGGCTACTGATCTTGCTAGAGAAGACAAAGTAGAAAAGTTTGGAGAGCTAATTGATAATACTATTGATGCTGAACTAGAAGCTTCTGCCCAACCAATAAGTATAGAGACTCCAGTATTTCCTGATGAGCAATCACAAAATTATTATAATGAATATAAAAGATATGCTAGTGCAGCAACGGCTGGTATGGCAAACAAAGCCCAGCTTGCTAACTTAAAAATTGCAGGGCAACGAGCTTTAGCAAACGCTATCAGGGGAACCTCTGATCCTAAGACTAGACAAATGTTGTCACAAGAATATAATGCTACCTTCTCTACTAATCCTGCTGTAGTCCAACTGTCAGCAGAAGTTAACAGGCAGCAAGGATCGGCTCAAGCTCAAGAAGCAACTCTATTTTTTGAGGATGTCAAAGAAAGAACAACAATAGATTTAAGAGTAGAGTCAGACCCTGAAATAATAACTGAAGCACTACGAGCTTATCATAACAGGAAAGAGATTGACTTGCGTAAGACAGAGAACGAAACCGCTCAATTCATTAGAGAGATGGAAGGAAAAAGGGATGCTAGGCAGGATGCAATATCTAACAAAACAGCAATAGATTTGATTAAAATGGGTCTGGCACAAAATGAAGAGTTGTATTTTGCAAAAGCAGATCAATTCAGGCAGTATATAGAAAGCTTTAATGATACAGGTGATCCACGGTTTTTGCAAGCTAGCCGAAACTTTGATGTGCATAAAGCTAAAAGACTCAGAGAAATAGACCGAGCAGTAGTTGAAATTATACAGCAAAAAGCACTGCTGGAAGACAGTGGCTACAGCACTCCAGAACTACAAGGGGCTATATCATATGCTACAACAAGTATTGAAGCATTACGGCAAGAGAAAACAGCTATCGCTAATGATAACTTTGATCTGCAAAAAGAAATAAAAAGTGCTAACGAACTTTCTGCTTTTACATACGCTTTTGGAATGGGGCCAGAGTATAGAAAAAACGCGTGGCTTATGGAGGAGATTGCGAATTGGCCTGAAACTGCACAACGAAATTATGGTGACACAACATTATCAACTCTTGGACAGGCGCAAGGTTCAATAATAAATCATAGTTTGGCACTGAATGCTTTATTTATTCAAGGACTTCCCGTTAATCCTAATCCATATGCTATTGAATACTATGATATAATGAATGTAAATCCAGAATTATATAATATATTACATGCAAGAAAAGCCATAAATCAGACACCACCTAATAAATGGTTAGCTCTAGGGGGAGCTGGTACTGATCCTGTACAGCAAGCAAAAGGTGCTATGAATCACTTACCAAAGCAATTAGAATTTTTAGACCACCTGCTAGCACGAAGAGAGACTGCATATTTACATGCTAATGTTGGAGCTGTGTCATTACATTTATTACATCTAGAACGTCTGGGTAAATTTGAAGGAGTTACTGATGATTCAAATGTATTATTACGACAACTAGGTAGTGAACGATTAATGGCTTTTGCACAAGAGTTATCTAACCATCCTACTAACCCTAAGTATGCTGAAGAGCAAACAAAATCTATACAATTGCTTGGTGATGTGATGAATGAGGCATCTCAAGCACAACAAATGGATTTCCAAAAACGTCGAGCTACTATAGCAGGAACATTAAATGCGTTTCATAACTGGGGTGGTCATCAAAATAAAATAGATGACACAATAACATTGGCAGACATCATATCAATAGTACCAGATTTTGAAACTGGTGCTGTTAATTTTACTATTAATGAGAATGTTGTTAACGATATGTATCTTTCCGATAAGACAATAACACTCGGTGTAAGAACTGCTGCAAAAAATCGCACAAGAGGTTATGCACAGCCTGTCGAGAACGAGATAAAACGTATTAGAAAGATTGCTGAATCATATGCTAATGCATTAACGTACATGACACGCTATGATGCAATCGCACAAGCCTTTTTATCTGGGGGACGCTACGCACCAGACCTCCGTGAAGCATGGGGAATGAGCACTGCCAATAGAAGTATCTATCCAGTTGAACCAATAGGTAGTAACTGATGGCATTACGTAAGATCATATATGGTGATAAGGGGGGAACACTTAATCCGAATGAGCTTGGTGGTACAATTTTTCCTATAACAAGAAAGAAAAAAGCAGCTCCTCCTGTAAGACCAGTTATCTCTATGTATCGTAAATATATGCCTAGACTTGAGGGAATGCATCATCATATAGATATAGCAGGAAATGATACAGCACCTTGGGGAGTTAATAAACAGTGGTATAAAAAAGAAATACAAGAGCTTGTACGGCTACGAGAATACTCGTCTGATGAAGAACTAACGATTGACGATTGGGGAATCATCGGAGAGAACGCATGGAAGAATAGGATAGACGATCTAGATAAGAATGTTCCAGAGTTTAGTACTTTATCTGATGAGCACCAGTTTATAATAGCAGATGCATACTACAATACAAATAATCGGTACAAAGGTTTGGCTACTGCATTAGCAGCTTACGAGGCAGATGACTCACATGAAAACTGGATAGCAGCTCTTAATCAAGCAAGGCGTATATCTGGAGGTAAAGCAGTAAAAGGTTTAGATAATCGTGTTATTCGTGTATTAGGACTAGCTGACTTCTTTCATACTGATCGCTCAGATCATGTAACAGAAGTACAAAGAAAGTACAGGAGTTTGCAATCAACACTAGTTTTTAATGATCTTGAAATATGGAGAAAAGAAGATATAAAAAACGAAGCTAGAGATAACTGGCATCCCCCATTAGTACATCCTGATGGCTAGCTTCGGAAGCAATAGCCTTAAGCACAGGAATACTTGTCACTCTGATCTACAAGCTATATTAGATAGAGCCATTAAGAAGTATGACTTCTCAGTTATATGGGGACACCGTAACAAACAACAACAGAATCAGGCTTGCGCTGACGGATACAGCGAATTAGAGTGGCCTCGTTCTAAGCACAATAAATATCCATCTATGGCATTTGATGTAATACCCTACCCAAATGGGTTTAGAAGTTCAGATGCAGAGTTTTATAAGATGGCAACCTACATACTAGCAGCGGCTAGTGATCTTCAGATACCATTACGATGGGGAGGACATTGGGAATCAATTAAGGATATGGCTCACTTTGAGCTAAGGAGCTAAGGATGCATTGGGATAAACATATACTACAGATTGCTGCTATTATCTTCCTAGCTGGCGGGGGATGGATGACCCTATCTCAAGTGCAAGCAGTGGCAGAGGAGAACAAAGCAAAAATAGAATTAGAGAACGCACGATCTCAAGAGATTGAAAAGAAATTAGTTAGGATAGAAACGAAACAAGAATTAATTGCAGAAGATGTAGATGATGTCCAAGAGAAATTGGACACTATTTTAGAAGCGATAAGAGAGAGACACGGAGAATAACATGACAGGATTTTTAGGTTTTGTAGCTTTCGTAGGTTTTGTAGCTTGCGTTATATATTTTTATAATCGAAGCAGAAAGAAAAAGAAAGGCGAGAGATTTATTCTCTGATCTAAATGTTTTCTTCAATACTGACCGCCCTTCTTTCTAAGGCGTTACCTGCTGCTGCTGATTTCTTTATGGCTAAAGAACAGTTGAAGCAAGAGGTAAAGCTGGAAGAACTCAGGGGTAAGAGAGCGTGGGAACGGGCGATGACCCAGAGAGCAGAGGCCAGTGAAGGACGCGACCACGAGTGGGAGTTGGCTAGGCTAGCCGATTCGCGTAATAGCTGGAAGGATGAATGGGTACTGATCCTATTATCAATACCCCTTATACTTGTCTTCATCCCAAGCGCACAAGAATATGTGCTTAATGGATTTGGTGTGTTAGCGCAGACTCCTGAGTGGTATCAGTGGATGATCGGTGTCATCTTTACTGCTATCTATGGAGTGCGCATATGGAGGCGTAAGTAGAAACCTATGTACTATCCTTACCTCCCTTCCGTTTGTCCTTAGCAAAGCTTTTAATAGGCTTTGTACTGTAGTCCCTAAAGGTATCTAAATAATCATACGGGTCTTTAGCTAGACCAGACCTAAACGTAGAGGGTATCCTCTTAGTAAAGCCAGAGCCACAACAAGGACAGGTAGCCACAGGCACACCTACTTGTGGTATTGTATCCTCGAATACATGTAAGCACTCGTTACATTTAACATCAATAACAATTCCCATTATACCCCCTATAATTCACATGCACCACCAGCACAAGCCAACTCTTGGCTACTGGTAGTTTCGTCGTGTTCTTCTTTAATGTCCCAATCTATTTCAGATGGGAACTTCTTCATTAGTTTATTGTACTCCTTCTTAGTTATCTTCTCATAAGGAGCCTGTCTGTATGTGTGGTCATCGACAGGAAAGAAACTTATACCACTAATGTGGTCAAAGTTCTTATACACCCACGCCCCTACCAACAACCACTCATCCTCTTTCACATAAATAGAAACACTGGGCTTGTGTTCACAGTAGTACTTGTTGAATAACTTCCAGTGTTCTAGTTGTGTCAGTGCGTTAAGGTCACTGATACACACTGCTAATTCTGGTGAGGCAATAGGGAAATCAAATACCCATTGTAACTCATTAGTTACGTCTGTTTCATAGGGGATACCTGCTTTGATAAGAGCCTCACTGATAGGGTCGGCTTTGGACTGTCTAACTCTCCGAATATAATATGGTGCATATCTAGGATGTATCCCACTGGCTGATCCCGTAAGTTGGCTAACTGTTCCAGATGGCTTAACACAAGTAATTGCAGCCGAAGGTTGTACTCTAAGGTTTTTAGCCCATATTTTATTGGCATGTATAGCTTCATTGCGTAGCTCCTTAAGTTTATTTGCTAATAAATCAGGAGCCTTACAGCCTTCCCATCTATGAGCAGATAATAAATAGTTATCCATGATACCAGTTAAGGATACGCCAAGTAATCTTTCCTCCTCGCAATTGCTTTTCCATTTAGCAGATAGATATCTAAAGTTAGTTAATGTAGATTGGAACGTACCAAGGATAGTAGCTAGCTTTATCTTATTCTTAAGATCAGCCATACTATCATCAGCACGAGCTACTACTTCTGTGAGATTACAGAACTGTCTAGGTCGGAGGATGATTTCGGAACACGGGTTCGTTCCCCATCCGTGATCGCTCTCTCTACGTTCCGGCAATTCCCTGTTACATGCAGCTCTCGAAAAGATTCCCCGTTCTCCTGATTTACTCTCATAAAGGGCTGACCACTCTTTAAGGAACACTCCAGTATCAGGCTGCTCCGTGTAACAGACCGAGTTATTAGATAATGCACGTTGCGGGTCAGCGTAATACCAAGTTCCTGACTTCGCTGTTCTAAGGCGTTCACTTTGAAGATTAGATAAACTAAGCAAAGCAGAACGACGAACACCGCCACAGACAACACTTTCTGCAATTTTACAAACGACATCATGGCATTCGATATCATGAAGTTTTCTCCCTTTAGCACCCTTAAACACATTAATAATAAAAGTAAACAGTTCTTCCAATGGCTCTGGGCCACTAGCTCTACCACCAAATGTTTTCAGGGGTGCTCCTGCTGGTCGTATTCGTGAATAGTCTATGTCTGGTACTTGTCCATCATATAGTAAAGAGATGAGCTTACGTAAGGCAGAAGCCCAACCAATCTTGGAATCTGCTACATGTATAGTAGCATCAGCATCGTGGAACTTATCAGGTATATCAGGTAAACTGGAAACGTATTCACGTTCAACACTAAACCCTACACCTGTACCACACAACAAGATGTACATAATCTCATCAAAGACTTTACGGTTATCTATCGGTACATAAGCACAGTTATATCCAGCTACGTGATCTCTTTCTAATGCTGGCCCTGCCGTCATCAATGCTCTCATGCTTGGCATGATCTCATGATTTAGTATTGCATTGCGTAATTCATTATATAACCTAGTACTTAATTCGTAGTCATTATTTTCTTTCAAGTGTTCTCGCATAAAATTCATATAGCGATTCACTGTTTCTTCCCATGTCTCCCGCCTTTGCTTGTCAGGCAGGTATCTAGCATAGCGTGACTTGTGTATAAATTGTTCGTATATGTCACTCACTATCAAACTCCTCATGTAAATGTTGTCTTACCTTCTCAGGGAAGGCTTGTATTAATTCCTCGGTAGTTACTTGTAACACATCTACCACATAATCTGGATCAGATTCTATTAAAGTACCTAGTCGGTATTCCCATTCTTCCGGTGACACTATCTTGGTATCCTCTGTGTAAGGTTCCGACTTGCTGCATTTAATGATTCTCCTGCTCGTAATGGTGTGCTGCATCCTTCACATAAGTAGGCTTCGTATTCTAATGCCTTGCTCTTGAATGTAGTAGATAACCGTTGCAGCTTAGTACTTCCACATTGAGCACATGTCCTACGTGTACGATTTTTCCATAAACCTACATTGGGATGATCTGTTATCCAAGGTAGGAGTGTATGATATAACTTAGGTAATAATCTGACATCTTGTTTATTATACTTTTCCATTTGCTTCCATGCTGTAGGATTGTCAGCCATACAGTCATACCATAACTGAATACCCTTGTGCTGTACCTTAGCACCAAGCCCAAGCAATTGACATACGTAGTCCAGCTTGTTAGATTCAAATCTAAACTGTGCTCGCACAGTCTTAAGTAAATCTATCTGGTGATAATGGGTAACGGGTGGTAAGCCCATCTTTATAAACTCCCTGTTCAATGTCGGCATATCAAACTTACGTCCATTGTAATGTACTACTGCATCTGCTTCTGTTAGAAGCTCGTGCATTTGTTGTAGCATATTCTCTACTGTATTATCATGCAATCCAGAATATATAACTTCTCTTTGTCCTTCCCACTTAGCTGCCCAGCACAATGTATAACCTGCACTAGTTATGTACTTGGGATTAATATATCTTTGACGTAGAGAAAATATCTTAGCATCAGCAGGTGCTGTCTCTATATCTAGATACAGTATCTTCATTGGGTTACTTCTCCGTGCCATAATCCTTCTCCAGTTCTTCTATCTTCACCCCATTTTCTATCTCTACAAGTAACACCCATGTTTTAAAGTTAAGCCATTCTAAGAATTGTTTCCATAACTTCTTCACAACCATTCCTCCTTTAGTTCTGTGCCAACAGTATAGTCTATGCCATGCTTGTCACACCAATCGGTGTACTTACTGTTAGCCCTACGGTTTAGTTTATTGTTACGCATAAACATCATTACTAATTTCTCATTTAGTTCGGGGATACACTCCCTGACTGCGAGTATTTTTCTACGGTCAGCCGCAGTAAAACGTCCCTTTGCCTCAATAATGAGGTGATTTCCCACAAAGAAATCGGGCGTATACCATGCATAGCGCACAAGATTCGTAGACCCACAGTCCCCACACTTTGCCCTGTTCTTCCGCAAAGTTTCATGGTATTCAAACCTCTTAGCTTCATACTCATATTTTATTTTATTCTCCTTTAACCATTGCCCGATGTTCTCCTCATATAGTGATCTAAAAGGGTGGGTCGGGGATTTCTTCTTCCGTGCCATAGCAAAACTCCTTCAGTAATTGCAGGTAGTGTATTGCTTTGTCTATATCCTGCACACCATTCTTAATATGGTGTCTACAAATATACTTAACAGCATTACCCTCATGCCATCCTAATCCATTAGAGGCTATGAAATTTGTAGGTTGTATAGGTAGTGTCCTATAATGATCTCCACCTATTTGTGTCTTTGATGGTTGCGTCACTCTATTCTCCTATATTATTGGTGGTACTCGTGGTTCTCTCTTAACATCTGTCAACCAGACGGGGCCATAGTTATAAGCGTACCCCTTTAGTCCCTGTCCACCATTAGCATCACGCCAACAGTGCTGCTTGAAATCACAGTAGCTACATTTGATACCCAGTTTCATGTTACCAGACTTACCTTCAGGTATTGCTACCTCTCCTCTGGCTGGTGCTTCATCACCAAGAATTGTATGTGCTATTGCAGTTGCTCTCTTTTTAATAGAATTCTTACTTGGTAAGTCATCTACCTTATCATACAGTACGTGTCCATTCTGTTTATCTATCCATAGAAATCCTGCCTCCTCTACTGGTAACTTAATAAAGTGTTTGTAGTATCCTAATTGCCAGCGATACCCAAAGGAATCATTGTTCGCATTTAATCCTTCTCTGGAATACTTCTTGAATCCAAAGCTGGATGTAGATTTAACATCCACTAGTACGTTATTTATAACAGCATCAATCCTACCTGATACCTGCCAAGGGTCACCATCAACTGTAAAGTTAAACTTAACTGGAGCTTGTTGTTGCTCTACTGTATACCCTGCTTCTTCAGCTAGATACAAGACAGCCTCCTCTAGTATGTTACCATACAAGAATTTAAAACGTGTGTGTCCTTGCAATGGTTCGGCTATATCATTAACACTCCATTTGTAATAAGTCTTACGTGGGCAAGATTCTCCTAAGTCTGAAGCCCATAACTTACCATGCTCTCTATCTCTATGCCTGAATGTAGTAGCTTTAGCAAGCTCGCCACCTATGCGCATGGCATAGGCAGCGGCTTGTTCGCTATTAGGCTCATGAGATATATTTGTATCAAGGATATTATATATATCCTTTGTTATCTCTTTCATTACCAATCTCCTAACATGCGATTTACCTCACGTTCAGAAACACAACGCTCCCCTCTATGATCTCGATAACGTACATAAGATGGAGGACAGGTGCCTCTAACACGCCTGTCTTTTATCGCTGCAAGCCTATCAGCTTTTTTACGTAAGGTTACACACTCGTCACTTTCAACAGGCTTACAAAATATAGCTTGTTCTTCTATCGGAGTAGATTCACAAGCATACAACTCAAATACTAGCAGCCAGCCGAGAGCTAAGATTAACAGTACTTTCATTCTGAAGTAGCCGTATCTGGAAGCACTTTGGCATCCAATGATCCCATACCAAATCCTACAAGATTATAAGCCACCTTAATCACCTCATTGTAGACATCATCTGGTGTCTTAGGCTTGAATACTCCTGCTGCTATAGCACTACCTACTGCTGTATTAGCATTGGTCAATGCGTTCTGCCTAATGATACTATGATCCTTAGTGTTAGGGTCTACTGGAAACATCTTCTTTGCAGTATGAGCAGGACTAGCTTGCCGTGCTGGTGCAGTACCACTAACTTTCTTCTTACTCGGAACTTGTAGTCCCCACTTAGTAGACTCTACCTCAACACTAACAAATTCACCTTCTGAATAA
>CEVA01032369.1_pt1 | contig 18550 bp, 13 predicted proteins | sample 361521 | NCBI WGS metagenome assembly CEVA01 (sample SAMEA2622823, study PRJEB7988) | marine metagenome | isolation source: saline water (ENVO:00002010), including
GGAGGGAGCCAACACTGTCCCCGCCAGCGCTAAAGAGAGAAGCAACCGTTTCATATTTCGATTGGACGTTCGCAACTGGGAGAATACTCCCCGCGATTGACTTGGCAATGGCAAATGACGCCAAATCATGAATTGCGCTGCGGCTTTGACTTTCGACCGATGACTTTCTAGTTTCCCCGGATGAGACCACTGCTGCTACTCACCACCTTGGCCTGTGTCCTTCATGCCGCGCCCAAGGGCCAAACCACCTACGTCACCCCCGAGGCCGCCGCCAAGGATCCAGACTTTGCCATTCAGGGCGAATACCTCGGCGAAGGCACCGACGGCGACGACAACGAACACAAGCTGGGCCTGCAAATTGTGGCCTTGGGCAACGGCGCGTTTGGTGCCACGGCCTTCAAGGGTGGCCTGCCCGGCGCAGGTTGGGATGGAGACACCCAGTGGAAATACACTGGCAAACGCCAAGGCGACGACAAAGCCGTGTTTACCAATGACGAGTCGCCCATCACTCTTTACTACCGGGATGGTGAAATAATTGCCGCCAAGGGCGACCGCAAGGTAGGGCAGTTTAGGAAGACCACCCGCAAATCCCCGACCCTCGACGCGGCGGCGCCCAAGGGTGCCAAGGTACTTTTCGCTGGCAAGGACAACGGTACGCTCAACGGGCTGAAGATTGATGACACTGGCCTGATGCAGGAAGGCGCGACCACAAAGGATAAGTTCCAGAGCTTCAAGCTACATGTGGAATTCCAGCTGCCGTTCAAGCCCACGGCACGTGGCCAGGCCCGCGGCAACAGCGGATTATACCTCCAGCGCCGTTATGAGCTGCAGATCCTCGATTCCTTCGGCATTGAACTGAACCCCGGCAAGAACGACTGCGGCTGCCTCTACAGGCAGAAGTTCCCGGACGTAAACGCCTGTTTCCCGCCGCTGACCTGGCAGACATATGACGTGGAATTTACCGCGGCCAAGTTTGGCCCGGATGGCAAGCGCACCGCCAAGGCCCGCGTCACCGCCAAGCTGAACGGTATCACCATCCATGACGATTACGCCCTGCTCAACAAGACCGGCGCCGGCCAAAAGGAAGGCCCCGCACCGGGCCCCATCTGGTTCCAGAACCACAGCAACCCCGTCCGCTTCCGCAACATCTGGATCGTGGAAAAATAAGACCTACAACCAAATACCCATCTCAAAACCCTAACAAACATCGGGGCATTTCAGGATTTGAAATTCAATTTTGTTTAAAACAATGCGTCTCCTCCTCACCCTGCTTGCCACCGTCGGCCTTCAGGCCGCGCCGGTGAAAATCCCACTCGGCACTCTGCCAGGCTTGCAATTTGACAAGCCGCGCTTTTCCGCCGAACCCGGACAAGCGGTCGAGATCACCTTTAAGAACAATGACGAGATGGCACACAATCTCGTCTTCATTGCGCCCGGCAAACGGCTCGATGTTGTGCAGGCTGCCGCCTTGTTGCCACCGGATTCCAATTACATTCCTCGCGGGAAATCCATCCTCTGGCACACGCCCGTGCTCAAACCCGACGAAACCGCGACCCTGAAATTCACGGCTCCACGCGAAAAGGGAATTTATCCCTACGTCTGCACCTTCCCCGGGCACGGCCTAGTGATGTACGGTGCCATGTACGTGGGCATCAAGATGCCGACCTTGGCGCAGGACGAAAACGTCTCCCCTCTTGCCCGCGCCGGCAGCTCAAACAAGACCTTCCACGCCTGGCCCCATCGCCGACCGTTGATGTACCGCATCTTCATGCCCGACGCCTCGCCGGCCGCCATCGCCGTCGCTCTGCCCCACGGCATCTCCTACTGTTGGGACGCTGGCCGCTGCCGCCTGCGCTACGCTTGGATCGGTGGTTTTGTGGACCCCATGCCCGTCTGGCGCGGCAACGGCAACGGATTAGCTAAGATCATCGGCAACAAGTTCTGGACCGCTCCGGACATGTTCCCGATCCAAATCGGCCGCGCGCTGCAAAAGGTTGAGTTCAAGGGGTACCATAAAATCGATGGCCATCCCGTGTTCCACTACAACATCAACGGGCAGGACATTTTCGAACGCATCAATGCACTCCCCGACGGCATGGGCATCGCGCGGCACTTCCGCATCCCGGGCGTCACGCAGCCTGTGCGGCTCACCCTTGGCAAAGGGCATGCGGAGATTGACTCGGAGATCACCAACGGCGTCACCACTTTGCCTCCCGGGAAAGCCCGCGCCTTCACTATCACCCACCGTCACGTCCACAAAAAATGAATCGCCTTGCCTCCACTCTCGCCTGCCTTGCTTCCTTGACCCTCCACGGGGCGAACATTGGCGATTACTACAAGGTTGAAAACATCTCCACGCCCAAGGGACTGGATGCCCAGATCGGCGGCCTCACCTTTCTGCCCGACGGCCGGCTTGCCGCTTGTTTTCATCGCGGCGAGGTTTATACCTACACACCCAAATCCAAAGCATGGAAGCTGTTCGCCGACGGCCTGCAAGAACCCTTGGGCATCGTGGCCGAGGACGATCACACGCTGGTCGTCATGCAACGCGCTGAACTCACCCGCCTACGCGATACGAACAAGGACGGCGAAGCCGACCATTACCAGACCATCAGCGACCGGTTCGGCATGACCGGAAATTATCATGAGTTTGCCTTCGGCCCCGCACGCGACAGGGAAGGCAATTACTTCGTCGGCCTCAACCTCGCCTCCAACGGCGCCAGCATCCGCCCTGAAATCCGCGGAGAATTCCGTCACTACGGGCTCACCCGAGAACAGTTCTACCAGAACCACCGCGCCGGCTCCGGCCGCATGTATTCCGCTGCCCCGTGGCGCGGCTGGGTTTTAAAGATCAGCCCTGACGGCAAAACCACCCCCCTCGCCTCAGGCTTCCGTTCCCCCAACGGCGTGGGCGTTGATCCCGCAGATCGCCTCTGGGTCACTGACAACCAGGGCGATTGGCTCGGCACCAGCAAACTTTTTCTCGTTCAACCCGGTGCCTTTCACGGCCACCCCGCCAGCCTTCCATGGGCCGACATGTGGGAGAAAGGTCGCAACCCATTAAAGGTGCCCGCTGCTGAATTCGATGCCTTCCGCATCCGGGCCGCCGTATTGTTTCCCCAAGGCACCATGGCCAACAGCCCCACGCAACCGATTACCGATACCACCCGTGGCCAGTTCGGCCCTTTTGCCGGCCAACTGTTGGTTGGCGAAATGAACCGACCACGCATCATGCGCGTGCTCCTTGATGAAGTCGCCGGCCAGACCCAAGGTGCCTGTCTTCCCTTCATCGACAATGGAGGTCTCCGCCGCGGCATGCACCGTTTCGCCTTTGCGCCCGACGGCAGCCTGTGGGCTGGCTCCACCCGGCTCTCATGGGCCGGTGGCAGCGGCCTCCAGCGCATCATCTGGACCGGCAAAACCCCGATGGATCTCGCCGCCATCAAGCTCACGGCCGACGGCTTCAACCTTACCTTCACCAAGCCACTGGCCAAAACTCCCGCCGATCAAATCAAGCTTCAGCGATACTATTACAGGTACCACCAAGGCTATGGCTCCCCCCAACTCGGCCGGGAACCCGTTGCCATCAACAAACTGGAAACCTCCAAGGACGGAAAAACCCTTGCCCTCACCCTCGACAAGCTCAACCCCGGCTATGTTTACCAATTTGATTTAAAACCACTCACCGCTACCGACAAGACCCCCATCCTCAATTCTCTCGCCTGCTACACCCTCAATACCCTAACCAACGGCGATGACAAGGCCCCGCATCTGGCAAGCGGCAGCGCTCAAGCCCGGCCCATCCCCGTCAAGCCGGTAACGGCCAAGTCAGTCAGGTTAACCACCTCTCCGCAAATCCTCGACGCCGCCGAGGCCGGCCGCAACGGACCCAGCTTCGACCGCAGCAATGCCGGCTACACCGGTAAAGGCTACGCGGACTTCGGCACCCGCACTGGCGAAATCCTGGAGTGGCGTGTGCAATTAAGCACCACCGAAAAATACACGCTGAATTTCCGTTATGCCGTGGCTGGAGGAAATCGCCCACTGCGATTGAAGATCAACGGCAAGATCACCCAAAAATCCATGCCCTTCAACGACACCGGCAATTGGACGACATGGAAGGACATTAGCGCAAATGCCGAACTGAAGGCAGGCGAAAACATCATCCAGTTGGAATCCATCGTTGCCGCCGGCCCCAACATTGACCGCCTCCAAGTCACTCGCCAACAATGAGCGATTCCCTGTCCGCCATCGGCATGAGCTTTGGCGAAGCCGCCGACATCTACCTCCAGCGCACCCGCGCCGATCTCCGTTTAAAGCCTCGCGCCAAGGCCCGCCGCCGTGAACGACTCAAGGCCATTCGCGACTCATGGGAGGAAATCGACGACCTCGATGTCCGCCGCATCCGCCCCAGTCAATGTCAGCAATGGGCCGCGCGATTCAGGAAGGAACACGCACCCAAGGTGTTCAACGAGACTCTGGAAACCTTGAATGCCATTTTCAATCTCGCCGTTGGTTTGGGTCTGCATATGAAAAACCCCGCCGCCGGAATCAAGCCCATGGCCGTTAAAGAACCGAGTTCCGATCCAGTTCCGCCCAAGGGAAAACTCCCCAAACGAGTCAAAATTCGCATCAAGTCAGACTAGGAAACGGTCTCTGCGCCGGCAATTTCTGGGGATTTGTGGGCCTTGCGGATCAATTTCTTCAGCGTCGGCAAGTGTGCGTCTTCCAATTGCTTGAGGTACAGGCAGGATTTCCCAGTCTTGTGCGGACCCAGTTTTTCCAGCAACTCCGTTTGATTCTCCAAAATGCAATGGAGGTAGAGCGAGAGATTTTGTTTCCGCGGCGAAAAGCCCACCGGAAACCAATCCCCCTCACTAGTCTTACCTCGATAACGAAAGGTTCCAAAACCGACCATGGCCTTGCCCCACATGACGGGCGGTTCGCCGGTGATCTTTTGCATCAACGCCAGCAACACCTCGCAGTCAGCTCGTTGCTGTTCGTCCTTGATACCGGCAATGAATTTGCCCACATCGGCGGTGGTTTTCCGGGTTTTCAGTTTCCCCATGTCATTTCAGTACATTCACCGTGCAATTGATTTCTGAGCGGACCGGCTCGCCTTTGGCGCCCTTGAGGTTGTAACGAATGCGGAGGGTCATGCACTTTTGCAGCTTTGGCATTTCGAGGGTGACCGTCTTACCGTCGAGGCTGACAGCGGCCTGAGTGATTTCCAGCGCATCGCGGCCCTGTTTGTTGGGGTCAGTGACTTTGTAATCGCGCGAGCCGTAGCCGCGAGTGCGGCGGTAGTTGCACATTTCGGCGGCGTAACTGCCGGGGTCCGTGGCCGTAGCTTTGTCGAGTGGTTCGCTAAAAGTCAGGCTCACGCCCTTTTTGCTGGCGGAATATTTCACCGGCACATGCAACGGTTTGCCGGTGTAGCGGAAGCGGTAGAAGCCGCCGGGCCGGTGTTTGTTGCCCGCCCAACCGAAGAGGCCGCAGGCATAGAGCTGGCCGTCGACCGGATGGAAGCGACCGCGCATCACGCCGGTGGGTGTTTCACCCAGGGGAATGCGACTCACGCCACCCTGCGGCACGCCGTCAACCTCCTCGTAGGGCACGGTGAACAGGCGGCCGGTGCCGTAGCTGAGGTTGATCAGGGTGCCCTTGAGCGGGCCCCATTTGTCACTGGTTACCCACAGCTGCTCGGCGGGTGAGCGGTCGACACTGTTGTGAATCCACACCACAGGCGGATCGTAATCCTCCGGGTCACGCCCGGGCACGTACGAGCCCATGTAGCCGTAGAAACCGTCCTGCTTGATTAGGTTGATGCGGTTCTTCGGAATCCAATGGCCTTCCTGGTCGCTGGCGAAATAGGTGCCGTCACCATTCACGGTCACGCCGTTGGGTGCGCGGAAGCCATTGGCGATGCGCCAGCTCTTGGAACCGTCCTTGCTCACCTTGATGATCGAACCGTGATGCGGTACCAGCCCGCTTTTCGCATGGCGCGCGGCCTTGGCAAAATAGAAATTGCCCTCCGAGTCGGTCTGCAAATCCATTGCGAACTCGTGAAAATGCTCGGTCACTTGATGATCGTTGTTAAAGTTCTCATAGAAGTCGGCCTCCCCATCGCCGTTCACGTCGTGAAGACGCGTGATCTGATCCCGGCAACACACATAGATGGCCTCGTCCACGATCTTCAATCCCAGCGGCTGGAACATCCCCGCGGCAATGCGCCGCCAAGTCAGTTTGCCTTTCGGTTGCGCGAGGCCGCTGACAATCCAAACGTCCCCCTGCCAAGTGCAGACCGCCGCACGCTGGTTGTCCTTGAAAAAATCAAAGCCGCCCAGCCGCATCCAGGAATCCCATGGGTTGTTGTCCGGCAATTGAAACGTGTCAGTAGCATACGGCCCCGTCGCCAGACCGGACTGAATTTGCGTCTCCACCGTCTCCTTCCATTGAGTCTTGCCACCCGTGGTCAGGGCAAACAAGCTGGGGGGCGGCCCGGCCTTCTTCACAGCGGCCACTGATTTTCTAAATTCATCCGTCCCGTCACGCGCACCTCTCCAGAGAACCACCTGCAGGCGCAACCCCTTATTGGCCGCCGGGACGCGCAGACGCAGATTGGCCGCGTCATTCAAACTCCAAAGCCCCGAGCTGCCCAGCACCGCCGCATAGATCACCTTGCCCTCCGCAGCATCCACGGACACGAGGTCTTTCTCGCCCGCCAAATGCTTTGCGCCGCCCGTTCCCCGCGCCACCTGCATCACGATCTCCTCCCGCCCGGGAGCGAAATGGAAATTGCGCACGAACACATCCCCGTCCTGTAGCGAGGGGGATTCAAATACTCCACGTGCGCCTACCGTGTAGGACAACACCACCCGGCCGTCATTCACATACAACCCCTTGTAGTGTGCCCAAGCGCGGGGCAGTGGCCCGTAGGGTTTCTTGTCCAGACCCTCCACACGCTGGTCATCCGCCCACTTACCATCCGGGCTGCGCCAGCCCGGGCCCACCGGATTGGCAAACGACTGCTCACCACGGATCGAGGCATGCGCATTGTGACGACCATCAAACGAGATCCCGCGCCAATCCATGAAGTCACCTGTCCATCCCGCCGCACAGTTCAACAAGTCCGCGTCGTACAACATGAACGCCTTGCCCTTGGATACCCCACCTTCCCCGGCGTCCAGCCGGATGGCGATACCCTTGTTCACGATCCCCGCCTGGGGAACTTCCAGAGAAGTGGACAGGTAAGGCCCGTAATTCATCGCATCCCATTTGCCCGCCCAAGCCGGGCAGGCCACAATCGCGGATAGAAAAAGAATGATGTGTTTCATAAAAGGTCGGCGCAATTGTGGGGAAGAAAAGAGATTGTGCAAGCCCGACAAGACACGATTCGCACAGATTATCACAAATTTAAACCCGCGCCTTCAGTGGTTAAACATAAACTCCGCGGAATTGATGATGACCCAAAGAAAATCCTCCGTGGCAACACGGCGTCCATCTGGATGGTTGGCAAAGAACTTGACCACGCGCTCCCGCTCCTTGTCGGTCGGTCGCCGGCTGAATGCGGCGAGATAAATCTCGTTGACGATCTGGCTGGCCGTCTTGTCACCGTCGGCCAATCCACGGGCGCGGCCTTTTGTGTGGGTGATCTTCTGGTGCAATTTCTCCGCATGCATCATGTGCAACGCCTGCACGATGGTAGGCTTGGTGTTGCGTTCGCAGGGAGGATCACTACTGGAGTTGGGCCGGCCGAAGGCGTCGAGAAATTCGCTGCCTATCTTGAAATTCCACGTCTCCATCGCACGCGCGCCTGGCCAAGTGGCGGAAAAACTCTCCGGCACACCGGTAACATCACTCACCGCATCGAGTAACACCTCGGCACTGAGGCGACGACGATAGGCGCGGGAAAAATTCCGGGTGTCGCCAATGTTCGTCTCATTAGGCACTGAACTGAGTTGGTAGAGGCGGCTTCGCATTACGGCTCGAATGAGCGCTTTCTGGTCATATTTAAGCTTCACAAAATGCTTCGCCAGAGCATCCAGCAATGCCGCGTTCACCGGCGGATTGGAGGCGCGCATGTCATCCACCGGCTCCACCAAGCCACGCCCGAAGAAAGCGCCCCACACGCGGTTTACCATCGCACGCGCAAAGAACGGGTTTTCCGGCGCGGTCATCCAATCGACCAAGGCCTCACGTGGGTCGGTGCCATCGGCCAATCCGGGCGCGGATGCATCCGGCGGCTTGGGCGCCAGCGTTTCACCTGTGACCGGATGTTTTACGCTTCCCTTGCCCCCATGAAAAAACCATTCCGTGCCACCCGAGATGGGCGGCGACACGCCCGATCCCTTGCGGCCAATTTCCCCGAAGAACGCCGAGAACGCATGGAAATCCGTGAGCGTCCATTTTTCATTGGGGTGATTGTGACAACGCGCGCATTCCAGCCGTGTACCCAGAAATACTTGGCTGAAGATTTTTGCCAACTCCGGCGGTGTACGCTTGTCACGATATACCACCGCCGGCCCAAACCGGTGTGTGCTGCCACTGGCTGCCACCATTGCCCGCGCAAACCGATCCATCGGTAGGTTGTCGCGAAACGCCTCGCGTAACCATTGGTCGAGAATGTAAACGCTCTTCAAGCCCGCACGGTCCGGGTTTGGCCGCACGAGATCCGCCCATTTGTTCGCCCAATGATCGGCATACGCGGGATCCACCAACAGCCGCTCAATGAGTCGCGCGCGCTTGTCGGCAGCCTTGTCTTCCAGAAATTTGTTGGCTTCTTCGGGTGTAGGCAGTCGTCCGATGGCATCCAGCGAGGCGCGCCGCAAAAACTCAGCATCCGTCGCCAGCACGGAAGGAAACAACCCCAACCGCTCAAACTGTTGGTGCGCCAGTTCATCAATGAAATTGTTCACCGACAACGCCTTGTACTTCGCCTCAGAAATTTTCTCCTCCGCCGGCACGGTGATGCGCGCAATGGCCACCTGCCCCATATAACGCACCAGAATGGTGCCCTCGCCGTTCACCTGCCCGACGGTCACCTTGCCGCTGTCATCCACCGTGGCAATCTCCCCGTCGTTGGAAACAAAGTCCGCCAAGGCCGTGATGTCACGCTGACTGCCATCGGAAAATCGCGCGGTGGCCTTAAGGGCCCGGGCCTGTCCCTTGCGATAACTGCCAGTAGCGGGTGCCACGCTGATCCCCGCCAGCGCCGGCTCATCCTCACCCTTAAAAACCATCCCCTGCCCAATCCACTCCAGCAACACACGTTCGGAAGCCGACCCCGGCTTGATACGTTGCCCACCCTCATGTGGCAGGGCAAGAGCGGCCTTCTTTATCAGCAAACTTTCCGAGGGCAACGCGGGAAACACCCGACGTCCCCGGGCATCCCCGGTGATTTCCCGCCAGTCGCCGCGAGGATCATAGGAAAAGACGGAAAGCTTGAAGCCACTCTGTCCATCGGGCTTGGCGTGGCAGGAACCGGCATTGCAGCCTGCCTTGCTGAGAATGGGCAGGACATCCCTAACAAAACCCCGACTAACCTTTGGTGTCTCGGCAGCTTCCAACTCCAGTGTTGCCGCCAGCTTGTTGTTACGCCAAAGGTACACTGCACCATTCTGGCCGGCAGCCGCCACCAGCTTGGCATCCGACGACATCGCCACCGCATGCAGCCGGCCCTCACCCCCAGTAAGCTTGCGTTCGCGAGCGGTGCTGGAGCGTTGCGCGCCATCGTGGCTTTTGATCTCCGTAAACATCCGCGCCAAGCCATCCTCACAGGATGTCGCCAGCGTCTTGTCATCCGGCGACCAGCTCACCCCGGTGACACCCCCCTTGTGAACCCGAATCTCCGTGAGCTTTTGCCGCGACTTCAAGTCCCAGATCAACAAATCACCATCGCCACCCGCAGTAGCCAACTGTGCGCCATCCCCATTGAACGCCAGCCCATAAACCGGCCCGTGATGCGCCTCAAACCGCGCCCATTCCTTGCGCGTCTTCACTTCCCAAATCTTGGCCACGGTATCGTCGCCACCCGTCGCCAGCCGGCGTCCATCCCGCGTCAACGCCAGCGCATGAACCGTGTCATCGTGTGCACGCCACTCCGCTACCTGCGCGCCATCGGAAAGATTCCACTGCCGCACCATCCCGCTGGAGCCCGCCACGCCGTCCGCCGTGAATACTGTCGCATTGTCTTCTCCAAAACAAATCGCCGTCACTCTACCCTCCAGTGCCGTGATCTCGCGCGCCAGTTTCTGCTCCGCATTCCAAAGGCGTACAGTCCGATAGCCGCCAGTCGCCAGCCATTTCCCGTCACCACTCCACGCCACCGATTGCACCCAGTCCCGGTGTCCTTCCAATGTTTCCAATACCTTGTTCTCCTCTTCCAACCCGTAAACCACCACCGCCGAGCCGCGCGCCACCGCCAGCCGGCCGGCATCCGGGGATAACGCCAATGCCAGGGCCGGACCGGAACCAACCGGCAATTCAGCCAGCCTGTCCCGCGCTGGGCGCGGACGATCCTTTAGCAATTCCGCATCCCATTCCGCACCCGCGTCCACCCAATCCGCCAGGGCCTCAATGGCACGCGGCGAAAGCTGGCCCTTGGGCGGCATGTGCGGATCCGCGCTGGGCTGAAGCACTTGAATAAGGCGGCTGGCCGCCGCCTTGCCCGGCTGCAGTACCTTGCCGTTGTCGCCGCCGGACACCAGCGCCTCGCGCGTGGTGAGGTCAAGCCCACCCTTTTCCTTGTCCGGGTTGTGACATGAAAAACAGTTGGCCTTGAGCAACACCATCGCCTCAGGCGTGCCCGCCCAAAGCGGCATCGCCAGCAGCATGATAATGTAAATCGCGGCTCTCATTTTCTTACCACAGAGACATCGAGAGCACGGAGATTGTTCATTTTTTCTCTGTGTTCTCTGTGGTGATAAATCATTTCACTCGGCGCAACATAAGCAGGCGAAACTCCATCGCCGTCTTGCCCGGAATTTCCAAGGCTTTTAGCTTCAATTCGCCCTTACTCTTCTTCAGGGCGATGGTGCCCAAGTTGATCGGTTTAAAATCTTTCACGTACGACTCCATGCGTTTCACTCGATCATTTTCCTGGCCGCGATCCGGCACATCATGCGGCTGGGTAATTCGATGCCGCAAACGCTGGCCGTTGTGGCTGAGTTCCAATAGCGCCCCTTCGTCGCCCTTAGGCACGGCGTAATGCAGCGTCACTTCGTACCGACCACTGGCGCCCACCTCGGCCGGCCACGTGATTTTGTCATCCGTCGAGGTCCAGTTGTAAAAGTAAGAGCAGTTGGGGAATTTATTGGAACGCTTGATACCGCCATGAGCCATGCCGTCGCGCGCGGGAATTTGCGTCCATTCATAATCGGGGTGCGCGATCACAAATGGCCGATCATCCTTGCCCAGTTCCGACAACACAGTTTTCTTCCAGTGCTCCACCTCCTCCCGCAACCGCGCAGTGACCTTGGGTTGTTCCTTGCTGATATCCTTCCGCTGTCCGGGATCCGCCACCATGTCAAAGAGCTGCCCGGTGTGGCTGAGCCGATACCGCTGCGTGCGCGCACTCACCTTGCCGCGCCAACAATTCATGATGGTGCGATCCGCCCACTTCATTTTTTGCCCCAGCAACAGCGGCTTGAGGCTGCGACCGTCGAGTTTCTTTTTGCTTACCACCGGCACACCCGCGCAATCGGCCAGTGTCGGCAGCAAATCCATTACCGAGGCAATCGGTTTCACAAACGTGCCCTTCTCAATCGCCGTCGGCCAACGCACCAGCAACGGCGACCGCACGCCGCCTTCGTCGGTGGATCCTTTGCGCCCTTTCATGCCGCCGTTCCAACGCACGCCGTTTGGGCCATTGTCGTGGAAGAACACCACGATGGTATCTTTTGCCACGCCGAGTTGATCGAGCTTCTTGAGCAGGCGGCCCACGTTCCAGTCGATGTTCTCGCACATGGCCAGCGCACAGCGCAGGTGCGGTAGGTTTTCGCGGCGCGGATCCCGATTGCGCAGCTTGATTTCCTTGTCCTTAAACTTATCCCACCACCGGTCCGGCACCTGCATGGGCGAATGCGGCGTGTTGTACGGGAGATAGGCAAAGAACGGTTTGCCCGCCTTCTGACTGCGCTCCATGAAGGCCATCGCCTTGTCGGTGAAATCATCGATGCAAAAGCCCTTGCCCTGCACAATTTTCCCGTTGTGCTCCAGTGGCGGGCTGAAGTAATCGCCCCAGTGGCCCGAGCAAAACCCGTAATACTCCTCAAACCCACGCCCGTTAGCGTGATACGGATACTGCATGCCATTGTGCCATTTGCCGAACGCGCCCGTGGCGTAACCGGCGGCCTTGAAGGTATCGGCAATCGTTTTCTCATCGAGATCCATTCGCTCACCACCGGCCGAGGTGCTGTACACGCCCGAGCGCACATGATAGCGCCCGGTCAAGAACTCCGCACGCGTGGGCGAACAAACCGCGCACACAAAGAACCGGTCAAACCGCGCCCCATCCCGCGCGAGAGAATCGATGTTGGGTGTGGCCAGATCGGTGTTGCCATTGAGGCTGAGATCCCCCCAACCCTGATCGTCGGTCAGAATGACAATGACGTTTGGTTTGGCCGCCCAAAGGGTCATGCCCAAAATCAAGGGAAGCATAAAAAGAATGCGTTTCATTCGCGGACTGTCGCGCAAAGAAACAAAGGGGCAAAGAAATTTCGAGCCACCGACCAGCGGCGCTTACTGCTCATCCCAAAGCCGCTGGGGCACTGATGCATTCTCCTGAAATCCCAAGTGACTGACCGGCAACACTTCGGCATGTTGGTCAGCAAAGACAACCGTCGCGCGCTTCATGTGACGGTTCCAGATACGGCGCGCGCCCTGACCTTTTTTCCGGCGCCATTTGGGGCTGGAGGGGATTTCAAACTGCAACCGGTTGCGCGCCTCGCCCACAGTAGCCTCGCTGGGCCGCCATGCATCCGGAACATCACTGGGATTGGCAATTACGTCGGTATCGCCAAAAACCACCGTCGCGGCCGGCGCGGCCAGTTCCGATTCCCGTTTCACATGACCACCGGCCACCAGTTCACTGTAGCCAATGCCGAACTGGCCGCGGCAGGAGGGACAATGCCAAATGTCCTCATGGCCGGCATACTCGCGCAGGAGGTCGGGCCAATAGGTGTGCTCGTCACTCGCGCCCGGCACCACGGAACCGCCTGGGCAAGCCTCGTTCTTTTTGAACGGCACAAACCGGCCGTCGTTGTTGTCGGCATAAGTGGCAAAGGCGGCGCCAATGTGACGGGAATTGTCGATACACCGGTTGGCGCGGGATTGATGGCGCGCATGCGCCAACGCGGGAAGAATTAAGGCTCCCAAAAGACCCAGCACCACGAGAATGATCACCAACTCAATGATGGTGAAACCGCGACGGCACACGGGTCGGACTGGTTGGGTATTCCAGCCGGGTAGCATGCGCGGGAGAGTACCTAACGAAATCCATTAGTCAACCCCGATTTGGGAAAACATCGAGCCCTATTCTCAGGGTCAACCTGCCTTGGGCATCACCTTGGGCAGTACCCATTCCGTCACCTTGCGCACCATCGTCGGCAGCGCCTCGGGGTCCGTGTCGGCATCAAAGACATGGTCGCAGTTGGGAATTTCAAACAGCTCCTTGGGTTCGTTGGCTCGAGCAAAAATTTCGCGCGATTCCTCAATCGGCACCACGTCATCCGCCTCCCCATGCACCAGCAGCCATGGCACATTGATGTGCGGGGCAAACTCCAGCACGGAGCCGATCTGGTTCATGTCATCCACAAATGTCCGCGAGAGCGGACACTCCGGCTTGTCCCACATGGTTCCTTGTCCCGGGGTTACGTCGCCAAATTCCACCTGCGCAAACTTGGCTGTGTGCACCATGCCCGCCAGCGAAACTAGCGCGTTGATGCGCGGCTCGTGCGGCGCACACATGACCCCCACCGCGCCGCCCATGCTGTGGCCCACGTAGACAATCTGCGGCGCATCGATCGCGGCAATGACCGATCTTAAATCCTGCACCTCCTTCGAGGGGCAGGAATCCTCGAACCGCCCCTCCGAGGCACCATTACCGGAAAAGGAAAAACGCAGTGCCGAGACCCCCGCCGCCGCCATCCCCGCCGCCAAGGCCAACACAAACTCGCGATCCTTGTTGGCCGTCACGCCATGACCGATCACCACCACCGCCTCGCAGGCGCCCAGCGCCTTGTGAAACTCGTAGTCCAGCTTCTCCCCCTGCGAATTGCGAATTTCCTTATCCATCCCGGCCGGGTTTTAGGCTCCCGCAACCATCGTGGCGAGAGAATTTAATCCACAATTCACGCGCTCCCTTGGGAAAAACGCCGCCTCCCAAACCCTCGCCGCCATCAGGCCTCCCGCAAATTCCATTCGCCGTTTCTCCTCCCAGCCCAACCCGGCAAGCAACCCACCAAAATTCGCCAGCCTCTTCGCTTCCAATCCCGTTACTCCCCGGAAAAACCCATGTAATGCAGCCAGCCACATTCCCGAACGCCAATTGCCTGACGCCACAAACTCCGCCATCAACCAGCGTCCATCCGGACACACGCTCGCCGAGATACGCGGCATCAATCGCGCCAATGTTACCTCGTTAAAACAGTCCAGAAAAAAACAGGTCACCACCGCATCATACTGCTCCAAGGGAAAGTTCCATTCCCGTGCATCCGCACGGTGAAAACAAACCCGGCCTCGTTCGTCTTCCGACAAGCGCCCGCGCGCCAAATCCACCATAGCCCCGCTGGCCTCCACCACATCCACCCGCGCTTCTGCATTCAGATCCACCAGTTCCCTCAGGAACCGCCCATCCCCTTCCCCCAAAATCAACACCCGCCGCGCCTCCGCCAATTCCGGCAACAACGCAAACCGGCACCGTTCCAGTGCTCGCCCAAATGCCAAATACTCCAGCCAACGGTACCACCGCGCCAAGTCGTCAAAATTTGCCGGTGCATTCACAACCAAAACAAAATCGGTGCCAGCAACACCGTATCCGCCAACACACGCCTTCCATCACCCGCTCCGCTGCGCGCCAGTTCCCCCAAGGCCAAGGCTCCCACCAGTATTGACCCCGCCAATGGCGCCAGACGCTCGTCCAACCCCCATGCCCCCATCGCCGACCCCATCACCCCCATCGCCCAAGGCCACATCCATTCCCGCGCCTTCGCCCAGTACCGGACCAGCGAAGGCTGCCTCATGTCTGCGTCAACCTCCCGATCCCCATATGCAATCACCATGCAATTCATAGCGCACAACCCCACCCACGCACATACCCCCATCACAAACGCCCATGAAAACGAAGCCTGCACCATGACGAAAAAAACGGCTCCAACCGCAAACACCGCGCCCGCCATCAACTCCTTGAAAGCACCCACGACCCCACGTGTCCGTTCCCAATGTTGCAACATGAAGTACCCACCCACCCCCATCAACATGACCATTCCCCAAGCAATCTCTTTCCACGGCAGACTCAGCCCCAAGACAACCATCCCCACCGCGGCCCCGAGCCATACCTTCCTTAAAGGAACCGAGTGCCGCCGGGCAAACTCATGCCTTTGCGAACCCACCGGCCCATCCAGCCGTCGCGCGTCCAGTAGCCGATCCCCGCAATACGACAGCCACACCGCCAACGCTAACACCCCGCGCTGTATCCAAGCCAATTCCACACCAAGACACATGGCCCAAGCCTCCTGCCATACCAGCGCCACCAACGGAGCGTCCAGGCTCAACACATTCGGCCACAACCACCACGGTCGCGCCGGCGAAGGGTTGAGCGTCATGGAGGGAACCACCGGTTTCATCGGCCGCGCAGCATTGCAAACTGCTAAAAAATCTCAATGCCCAATGTGCTTGTCGTTCGCTGAATACGATTTAACGTCATTCCATGAGTCCTTCACGACGTGATTTTCTAAAAACTTCCACGGCGGCCTTGGCGGCAACCCACGTGGCAGAGTCCGCACCGGCACGGTGGCGGGACTTGATCCGAAAAGAAAACGCCCGCGAAGGCACAAAGGATTGGCAGCTCACGCGTGTGCGGCCGGTGGGTTTTCGCAATCCCGCCATTGAGGGCTACTGCTCGCATCAATCCATCCAGGCCGGGGAAGAGCTGCGGGTGATGGTGAGCACGGAGCCGGCGGAAAAGTTTTCGCTGGAGATTTTTCGGATGGGTTACTACGGCGGACGCGGCGCGCGACTCATGACCACGCTTGGGCCCTTCCAAGGCAAGCCGCAGCCCATTCCGCCCGTCGGCAAAAATCGGATCCGCCAATGTAAATGGGAGGCTTCGACCACCATCACGATTCCCGCCGATTGGCCCAGCGGCGTTTACCTCGGACGCCTCAATACGCTCGCCGCCAAGGGCAAACCGTACTGGCAAAATTATGTGGTGTTCATTGTGCGCGATGATCGACCGGCCGATTTTCTTTTCCAATGCAGCGACAACACGTGGCAGGCGTACAACAAGTGGCCGGACAATCATTCGCTCTACACTGATCCCCGCGGCGCGCACGCGGTGGATGTCGCCGTCAGCTTCGATCGGCCGTACGCGAAGTACTCGCAGATTTTTGAGCACCCGCTCTCCAACGGCTCCGGCGAATTTCTGCTGTGGGAATTCCCGCTCGCCTACTGGATGGAACAGCACGGCTACGACGTCACCTACTGCGCCAACGTCGATTGCCTCGACGCCGCGCAGATCATCCGCGGCAAAACTTTTCTGTCAATCGGCCACGATGAGTACTGGGACGTCCGACAATATCACGCCGTCAAAAAGGCCATCGCCGAGGGCACGCACGTGATGTGGCTTTGCGGCAACTCCGTCTTTGCCGTCAGCCCCTTCAGCGAGAACAACCGCACCATCACCCGCGACGGCATTTTCAGCGGCATCACCGATGCGGAAATCAACGCCGCCATCGGCGTCTTCACCAAGGACTGGCGCCGGCGCGGGCCGGACGAAAGCGACATCATCGGCGCCCGCAGCATCGTGCCCTTCAACGGCGGCGGCGACTGGACCTGCACCCAACCCGATCACTGGATTTACGAAGGCACCGGCATGAAAAAAGGCGAGTCCATCCCCGGCCTCGTCGGCTGGGAACATCACGGTGCCCCCGCCAAAAAGCCCGGCCTCGAGGTCGTCGCCGAAGGCACCGTCTGGCGCGGCGGCCGCGAGCCCGCCCACTGGACTGCCACGATTTTTCCCGGCCCCAAAAAAAATCTTATCTTTAACGCCGCCACCATTTGGTGGACGCAGGCCCTGTCCAGCCCACCTGGCCACATCCTCCCCTGGAGCCACTACAGCCGCCCGCACGGCGTGGACAAACGCGTGCAGCGGATCACGGAAAATTTGTTTAACAAAACGCTGCCCTCGTGAGAGAAGCCACCTCGCTAAATCCATTCTGTCATAAACTTGCGGCTCACGTAACACCCGCCGAATGCGGCCGTAAAAAAAGAGACGCCCCCCGAAGGGGGCGCCCGTCACTAACACAACCCATGACCCCGGTGCTCTCGGCCGGGCCCACGGAAGAGACAGAGCCTCTCCACCTAAGTATCGGTGCGGGAGGCTCTTTTCTTTCATTTTTCTGCAAAAAATAATTCCGCCCGAATTCCGGCGTTTTTTTCCACGAAATATTGCCCAAAACTGCCGTTACTGTTACTTTCCCCCATGCTGAATTTTCTCGGCAACCAAACAGGGGGACGGTTTTGTGACGGCGTTTCGCGCCGTTCATTTTTGCAAATCGGCGGGCTGGCCATGGGCGGGCTGTCGATGAACCAGATTTTGGCCGCGGAACAGAAGGGGCCCAAGGCCACGAAGAGCGGCGGGCTGGGCCATAAAGCGGTGATCATGATTTACATGCCGGGCGGGCCGCCGCATCAGGATATGTACGATCTCAAGATGGAGGCGCCACGCGAGATTCGCGGCGAGTTCAACCCCATCAAGACCAAGGTGCCCGGCATTGAGGTTTGCGAACTGCTGCCGCGCCTAGCCGGCAATATGGACAAGCTGATCCCGATCCGCTCCATCGTCGGCGCCAAGGATCGGCATGAATCTTTCCAGTGCCTCACCGGCCGGCTCAATGAACGGTTGCCGGCGGGAAGTTGGCCGGAGATGGGTTCGGCACTGAGCAACACTCAGGGCAGCACGGCGCCGGGCATGCCGCCCTTTGTGGCGCTCTCGCCGCGCATGCAGCATCGGCCCTACAACAACGGCAAGCCGGGCTTCCTCGGCGGCGCCCACGCGCCCTTCAAGCCGATGGATGAAGGCAAGGATGACCTGAAGCTGAACGGCATTTCCGTTAAACAGTTTGGCGACCGAAACAAGTTGCTGCGCGGCTTCGACCAGTTCCGCCGCGATGTGGACAACAGCAAAACCATGGAGGGCCTCGACGCCTTTACCCAACAGGCGTACGGCATCCTCACCAGTAGCGAGCTATCGACCGCGCTGGATTTGGGCAAGGAAGATCCCAAAGTGCGCGCGCGTTACGGCAAAGGCACCGGCAAACATCAGGGCGAC
>CEVA01221293.1_pt1 | contig 18514 bp, 18 predicted proteins | sample 361521 | NCBI WGS metagenome assembly CEVA01 (sample SAMEA2622823, study PRJEB7988) | marine metagenome | isolation source: saline water (ENVO:00002010), including
GAAAAGCTGCCACCGGGGGTCGATCCGATTATCCAGGGTCTGCGCGGCGACTTTTTCTGTATGCCGTTCAGTGGAGGGGACACGACCTATCGTGGCAAGACCTACCCACCGCACGGCGAGACGGCGAACCGAAACTGGCGACTGATCGGCCAGTCTCGAACGAAAAACGGCGTCTCCCTTCATCTGGAGATGAAGCAGAACGCCCAGCCGGGGACGGTGACCAAATCTCTGACCCTTCTGAACGGTCACAACGTCGTCTATAGCCGCCATCGAATTTCGGGAATATCCGGCCCGATGACGTTCGCGCATCACCCCTGCATTCAGTTTCCGGACAGACCGGGTAGCGGGCGGCTGTCGTTCAGTCGACACATCCACGCAGCGACGTTCTACGAGCCGGTGGAGAGCCCTGAGGTTGGGACCTACTCGATGCTGAAGCCGAAACAGACAATCGACAATCTTCGTCGCGTCTCGCTGATCGATGGATCCTCGACGGACCTCACCTCCTACCCGGCCCGTCGAGGCTTCGAAGACCTGGCGATGATCTGTAGCGATCCCACCTTGCCGTTCGCGTGGTCGACGGTGACTTTCCAGCGTGAGGGCTACGTCTACTTCAATCTCAAGAACCCTCGTATTCTGGCGAGTACGGTGCTGTGGATCACGAACGGCGGTCGATATGCGCCCCCCTGGAACGGGCGACACATCAACGTGATGGGGATTGAAGAGGGAACGACGTTCTGGGGCGACGGCATCGGCCCATCGGCTGGGGCGAACGACTTCACGAAGCGGGGGGTTCAGACGATACACAGGCTGTCCTCACGAAGGCCCTCCGATGTGACGCTGATTATGGGGGTCGCGAAGATTCCGCATGGATTTAATCGTGTGCGGAACATTCGACGAGCAGGAGATGGACGCATCGCTCTCCTGGGCGATAACAAGAGACGCGTGGAAGTGCCGCTCGATCTGGACTTCCTGGACCGCGGCACGATGGAAGGCCTGTCTGTGTGAAAGAAGTGGTGGCATCGATTATCGATTATCGATTATCGATCATTTCCGCCGGGCCTCGCTGAGCGATGGCATCCGGGCCCTGGATCTTTGCCTCAGAAGACGGCAAGCGACTCGATGTCCGACACGAGGTTGTTGGGAGGATCGTCGACGACAAGGTCGCGCTTTTTCAGAGCACGGAATCATCACAGACCCTTTCCGGCACCGTTCAAAAGACGATCTGCGTTGTCTATGGTGAGTGTGCGGTTCGCCTGATCGCACGGACGGACGCCGAGCTGGGGATTGTCTACGAGGTCGAATCTAAGGTGGGTCGACCGGTTGACGGGTGCTTGCCGTTGTTCCCCCACGTGGGCCAGTTGGTCAGGCTGTCGACGGGCGATGCCATTCCTCTTGGCGAACAGCCCTTTTCGTGGACGGTCCCGGGGCAGGTCGGTGTGGTCGAGCATCATCGTTGGCGGCTGCTTCTACCTGCCGGCTGTCGGATCGAGTGGCCGGTCGGGGGAGGGGGCGAAGGCACGATCGAGAATGCACGGTTGGGCGTCGTGCTGCCGTTTCCGGAAGACCGTGACCGATACGAGATGGTTTTACAGATTGTGTGAAGAGCGTTTCCTGACGAGCCTTTCGCAGGATGCTTCGCAGAAGCAACCTACCCGAGAGAAGATTCACGCCAGTAGACCGAGGACCTTATGACGACCACAACCGAAGCACTCGCGATCGACGGCGGAGATCCTGTCCGCACGGAACCTTTTCCGGGACGTGCGCCGTTTGATCAAACAGAAGAGGAGCTTTTGCTGGAGGCCGTTCGGAGTCAGAACCTGTTCGGAAAGAGCGGGACGTTCGTGAAGAAGCTCGAGCAGGAGTTCGCCGGTTTTTACGGTGTGGACTACGGACAGGCGTCGACGAGCGGAACATCGGCAATCCATATCGCCATCGGAGCGGTGAACCCCAATCCCGGTGACGAGATCATTACGGCCCCGATCACGGATCCGGGAAGCGTAATGCCCATTCTGATGCAGCAGGCGGTACCGGTGTTCGCCGACGTGGACCCTTTAACGCTCAATATGCTTCCCGAGTCGATCGAGGAGAACATCACGGACCGGACTCGAGCCATCATCCTGGTTCATTTGTTCGGTCGACCGTGCAATATCGACGAGGTCGTGGAGATTGCGAAGAAGCACAACGTCATCCTGATTGAGGACTGCAGCCAGACCCACGCAACGAAATACATGGACCGTTACGCCGGCTCGTACGGGGATATGGCGTGCTTCAGTTTCCAGGGGTCGAAGCATATGACGACTGGAGACGGCGGGATGACGATTACCAACAACAAGGAAACGCACCGCCTGCTGATGCTGTTCGCAGACAAGGGATGGGACTACAAGTATATGGGCGATCGCGATCACGCCTTCCTCGCTCCGAATTATCGGATGACGGAGATGCAGGGCGCGGTCGGTCTCGCACAATTGGAGAAGGTTCGGGGTGTGGTCGAGCGTCGTGTAGAGTTAGGCGCGATGTTGAATGGCCTGATCGCCGATGCGCCCGGAATCACGATCGTGGCGACCCAGGACGACCGAGAGACCTCGTGGTGGAACTACATCTTCCACGTGACCGGTCACGACCCGGAAAAATTCTGCGAGGCTGTGAGCGCTGAAGGTGCCTCGATGCGTGCGCACTACATCAAGGATCCGATCTATATGCGCGGCTCGTTCCTGACCGAGAAACACACTTACGGGGCGAGCGGATGCCCGTTCACGTGCGGCGTGACTAGCAAGGAGTACACCTACGGCCCCGAGCTCGTACCGAACGCGGTCAAAGGCCTGTCGACCGTGGCGGTCCACGGCATTCATGAGCATATGAGCGAAGAGGACATTCAGGACATCGGCGCGGCGATTAACAAAGTCGCACGCGCGATGTCGTAGGAAGGATCAACAAGAAGCTGGTTGGTTCTGGAGACCCGGACCGGTTCCGTTGCGGGGCTGGGAACGTCTCGCGCGTTGTTTCCCAGTCCTTCAGCTCTGGCGAACAGGGACGACGCGCCCTTTTTCGGCGGATCGGATGATGGCCGCCACGACCTCAATCTGGCGCATCGCGTCATCCAGCCCAGGAAGAGGGCCGAATCCCTCGATCGCCACGTTAATTCTTTTTTCGGCAATCGTCCTCAGGTAGTGCGCGAGGGCGACCGACTCATCCTGGGGGTTCTCCTCCGTTCGGAATTCGATTGCGCCTGGAGATCGCCCATCGGGATCGAGGACAACCCGGCCGTGAATGCCCTGCCCACCCAACCTCTTCAGGTGGCGGGTTAATGCGGTCTGGGACGCCCCGTCCACATCGAGCCGGAGGCCGCGTCTGGATGCGAAGGCCGGATGCTTCCGATAGACGATGCCTCCCCTCTCGCCCGAGAAGGTGAGCTCGAACTCCACGAGTGCTTCGATATGGCGGATCCACTCTGCCTTGACCCGAACCGTCAGACCTGAATCGAACGTTAGAAAAGCATCGTAGAGGTCGGGTGTGAACCCCAGGACCGCGTTCTGGGAAACTGCGAACACCTCGACGATCTCGGCCGGTTGGAAGTACCATCGTAGCAGGTCGACGACGTGACTGAGCAGGAAATGGGCGGTTGACGAGCCTGCGGACCATTTTCGGCTCCGGCGCCCCCACAGCTGTTTGGGTACGGTGATGCTGTCATCCAGTCTGACATCTCCGTGAACCGGGGCACCGATCAGATCGTGGGCGAACGCGTAGCGGGTGACCCGATCCAGGGGATCGAACCGGTTGGGGAACAGGATGTAGAGGGAAGAACCAGCTTTCAGCACGGCGTTCTGCATCTTCTTGGCGTCGGCTGGCGTTGTGGCGAGCGGCTTTTCAGTGATGATCGTCGAGATTCCTGCCCGAGCCGCGTCGATGACGGGGTCCCGGTGGAAAGGGTCGGGTGTCGCGACGATGACGCAATCGAGAGGCTCTGAGCGCAACAACGCCCGGTAGTCCGAATACGCTCTGCAGCCCTCCTCAGCGGCGATTTTCTCTGCGGTCCCCGCACGGGAATCAGCCACACCCGTCAATTGTGTATCCCGTTGTTTTGAAATAACTTTTGCGTGTTTTGAGCCCAGTAAACCGACCCCGATGATTCCCACGTTCATCGAATTGGTCCTTCCTTCAAGTTGGACTTCATACGGGCGGGTCAAGATTGAGGAATGGGATGCCGAAAGTAATACTAAGGCCAAGTAGAGGGATGTGCGTTAGAGGAGGTGATAACGATGTCGGCATCCGTTCAGGGGATTACGAACCTGACGGTCGATCTGATCGTCAGATCCGTACAGCAAATGACAACCCCCGTTCAGAGTTCAAACGGGGTCGATGCACCGACGACGCAACTTGCCGACACGCCACACGTGGACGCGCATCACGTGGATGTCCAAGCCTAGACCCAGTCTAGCTCGCCCCGCACATCCCTGCAATGACGAAAGGCTCTCGTTCCTGGAATGAGAGCCTTTTTTATTCGTTTTCGAGGTATTTCAGGCCTGAATATCGATGACGGGACGGAGATCGGCGAGGGGAACGGCGTTCAGCGAGGACGCCAGAGACATCTGAGGCGCGCTGAAATCCCGGACCTCTGGCCTGAAGGCCACCACTTCTTCGATCAAAGCAGTGGTTCGGTCGAGAAGATCGAGACTCGTGGACCCGTATCCGGTATGTCCTGAGAAGAGGGGTGTGAGAGGGTTCACGGCAAGTGCTCCCTGTCGGAATTCGGGTCCGGACGCACGGATTGGGCGTCCTTTTGTAGATATCGGACGATTTCCGTGCAGGTTGAGCACTTATTCCTCGTGGAAAGGGAGGGCCCGGGCGGCCGATTCGATCAGGGCTGAAGCACCCTCGATTCCCATCCAGGCCGTGTTTACGACGAGGTGATACTGATCGGCTCGATTCCAGTCGACGTTGTAGTGGCGCTTCAAGTAGTTTTGTCGGAGCTGATCCATCTGACGGACCTCCGCCGCGGCCGCATCCGGATCCAGACCATCCCGCCGGACCGCCACAGCGACCCGATAGTCGAAAGGTGCGACCACGCGCACGTGAAGCACGTCCGCCCGGCCCGCGAGGAGAGCCTGGCAACCCCGTCCGAGGAGAATGAGATTGCCCTGCTCGGCAATCTGGTTGATGACCCCACGGGTCAGCTGCACGAACACATCCTCGTCCAGGGACAGACTTTCGTGAGTCGAGGGGGTTGCTCCGGCAAGGGTGGTGGCCGTCCACCAGTCGTGTTCGGCAAGCTCGGGACCCACCGTCGTATAGCTTGGGGCGAGAAATTTTCGGAGCACGCGGACGGCGGCCGATTCAGGTTGCTCGTCGAACCGCTCGACTTCGTTCACGGGCACGTTCGCCTTTTGCGCGACCTCGGAGAGGATCTCCTTATTCACATAGCGATAGCCCAAGCGTTTCGAAGTTCGCAGACCGACGGTGCGCCCGTCGGACCCGTATTGCCTCGATATCGTCACAATCCCCATCGCATCCTCCAAACGTTTTAGTTCATCTGGTCGAACGCGTTTCCTGCCACATCGATCGCTCGGTCGATATCCTCGTCGGTGTGAGCGAGAGACAGGTAGATTTTCCCACTCGGATTGATAAAGATGCCTTGTTCGATCATCGAGTCGCCAAACTGTGTGATCCGCGTGCGGTCGCCTCTCTGCGAATCGGCGTGATTGCGGATCGGGTCGGTGAAGAAGAACGGTTGCAGGACAGGTCCGTCCCCGATGATCTGAAACGGGATCCCTCGTTCGGCTGCAGCTTTGTCGAAGCCGGTGGCGAGACGGTCGGTGACCTCGAACAGCCTCTCGTAAACACCTGGCTGATGGAGCGCGTCGATCGTAGCCAGTCCTGCCGTGGCACTGATGGGGTTTCCGTTGAAAGTCCCGCTGATGAAGACGTAGGGTCCCTTACCCTTTCGGCCAGGATCCGCACAGTCGATCACTTCCTTTTTCCCGCAGACCGCCGCGAGGGGATATCCTCCGCTGATCGTCTTTCCGTAGACCGCCACGTCCGCAGTGACGCCGTAGTGTTCCTGGGCACCCCCCCAGGCCAGGCGAAACCCGGTGACGACCTCGTCGAAGATGAGAACGATCCCGTGCTTGTCCGTAACCTCACGAAGAGCTTCCAGGAATCCGGGCTCGGGTTTAATCGCGCGCTGAAGGGGTTCCACAATGACCGCTGCCAGCTCCGTCGCATAGCGTCCGATCAGATCGGTGGCCGCGGCCGCGTCGTTGAAAGGGCTGACGAGCACGGTGTCGGTTGCCCCCTTAGGGATCCCGTCGGACAGAGGACGGCTGGTCTGCCCGTCGTCGGCCATATCCTGCTGGGCGTAGTCGTGTCCTCCGTGCCAGCCACCGTCGAACTTGAGGACTCTTTCCCTCCCGGTATAGGCGCGTGCGAGCCGAATTGCGGAAAAGGTAGCGTCCGTGCCGGAGCAGGTGAAACGAGCCATTTCCCCGCAGGGCGATGCTTCGCAGATCTCGTGAGCGAGGCGAACGACGGGCTCATTCAGGCCGTAGAAGGTCGATCCGAGGGCAACCTGATTCTGGACCGCTTCGACGACGCTGTCCGGGGCGTGGCCGAGTACCATCGGGCCAGAGCCCATCACGAAGTCGATATATTCTTTGCCGTCGGAGTCCCACACGCGACTTCCCTTGCCACGCGCAATGACGAACCGGCTTTCGTGGGGGAGCTGAAACATTCCAAGGCTGGCGCCGGGCAGATAGCGATCGGCGAGTTCGAGATGGGCTGCATTGCCTTCGATGACAGACGACATAACGGTTCTGCTTTCGTTGAGTGGACGTGACGAGAAAAGATACCTCAGCGTGCCGCAAGGGTCCAGTGGAAGGCGCGGAGGAGACCTAAACCGTCCGATCCATCTGACTTTGGGCTCGCACTCGACTGAGTGGGCAGGCTTTCGTGTGAGCCCTATATTGTAGATTCGGAACCTCGATGAAGAAGGAGAAGGCAATGGCTGAACGACCGAATGTGATCGTGTTCTTCACGGACCAGCAGCGATGGGATACGTCGGGATTGCACGGGAACCCGATGGATCTGACTCCCAATTTCGATGCAATGGCGAAGCGTGGGACGCACGTAGCCAATTCGATTACCTGCCAGCCGGTGTGCGGCCCGGCACGGTCCTGTTTGCAGACGGGGTTCTACGCCACAGCCATAGGCTGTTATCGTAACGGGATCCCACTTCCGAAGGACGCCACCACACTGGCCCACCATTTCAAGGGTGCCGGATACCGGACGGGCTATATCGGCAAGTGGCACCTGGCGGATGAGGAGCCCGTGCCCGAGGACCAGCGTGGCGGATACGAAGACTGGCTGGCATCTAACGTCCTCGAGTTTACGTCAGACGCCTACGACTGTGTGATGTACGACAATGACGGGAAGCCGGTGAAGATGCCTGGCTACCGCGTGGACGCACAGACCGATGCCGTGATTCGGTACATCGACGCCCATCAGGAAGAACCGTTCTTCCTCTTCGCGTCCTACATCGAGCCCCACCACCAGAATCATCTGGACGACTATCCTCCACCTGACGGATACCGGGAACGCTATGCAGGAGGATGGATCCCACCCGATCTCGCAGCACTGGGCGGGTCGACCCACCAGCACCTGGGAGGCTACTACGGGATGGTAAAGCGTCTGGACGAAGCGCTCGGACGCGTGCTGGATGCACTGAAGAGCCTGGATCTGGCGGATGATACGATCGTGATGTTCACCTCCGACCACGGGTGCCATTTCAAGACCCGGAACAGCGAGTACAAGCGATCGTGTCACGAAAGTTCCGTTCACGTTCCCACCGCTTTCCAGGGCCCCGGGTTCAATGCAGGGGGTTCCCTCACCGAAATGATTAGCCTGATCGATCTGCCACCGACCCTGCTCGACGCTGCGGGCATTGATGTGCCGGACGAGATGCAGGGGCGATCGATTTTGCCTCTCATCCGGGGGGAAGTGGATGACTGGCCGGAGGAGGCGTTTGTTCAGATCAGCGAAGCGCAGGTCGGTCGCGCGGTCCGGACTGGGCGGTGGAAGTACGGGGTCGATGCGCCGGATAAATCAGGGCGAGAAGATGTCGGTTCGGATACGTATGTCGAACAGTACCTCTACGACCTCCAGGCGGATCCTTACGAATTGGCCAATCTCGTTGACTTAGAATCACACGCCGAAGTGAGAGCAGTGATGCGTGAGCGTCTGATTCGACGGATGGAAGGAGCGGGGGAGGAGGCGCCTAACATCGTGAGTGTCGAGCCTCAGCGGAGGGCAGGACAGCGACGAGTAACAGCTGAGGAAGCCAGAAGCTGACACTGCGGAAACCGCGGATAAACACCGATGAACACCGAAGGAAAGCTGTGGGGGCATTCCTCCCACTCTGCCGATATAACGTGCACTTCACGGAGAATGTCCTCGGATCACAAGAAAGGATAAACATTGCGACCGAATCATCTGAGAAATCTGCTGAAGGAAGGGAAACCCACACTCGGCACGCACGTGCACAGCCCGTGGCCATCGATGATCGAGATGGTGGGGCAATCGGGATTGTTCGACTACGTCGAGTACGTGTCCGAATACGCGCCCTATGACTTGCACACGTTCGACAATTTGGGGAGAGCGGTGGATCTGTTCGACAACTTCTCGGCGATGATCAAGATCGAGCAGGAGCCGCGAGGTCACATCGCGAGTCGAGCGATGGGGGCGGGAATCCAGAATCTTCTGTTTGCGGATCCGAGGACCCCGGAAGATGTCGAGGAGGCGGTTCGGGCCGTTCGCGCGGAAACGCCGGAAATCGGCGGGCAACACGGGGTCAATATGCGGCGCTACGCCCGGTTCGGCGCCGAGGCAGGTACGGAGGATTTCGTCCAGGCCCTCGAAGATGCAGTGATCGCAATTATGATCGAGAAGGATCCGGCCGTCGAGAATCTGGAGGCGATGCTATCCGTAAAGGGAGTGGATATGGTCCAGTTCGGCCCGGGCGACTATGCACTCAGTATCGGAAAGTATCAGGACTACAGCGACCCGGCCGTGGTGGCCGCAGAAAAGAAGGTGATCGAGACGTGCCTTGCGATGGGGATTCGCCCGCGTGGCGAGATCAACACACCGGACCAGGCGAAGAAGTACCTGGATATGGGCGTCCGTGACTTCTGTGTGGGCACGGACGTCGTGGTCTGGATCCAATGGCTACGGGACGCAGGGGAGGGGATGCGGAAAGCGCTTGAAGGACATTAACATCGAAAATGGATCATCGAGAATCGATCATTGGGCTCGGGCCGCTTCGCGGTGCCGGGCCCTCTCGTTTTGAGATCAGGCAGACATTCCTCTCCCGCTCACCTGGGCTCCCACTCTCCCGTTCCGCTATATCGGTCTTCTCGTCAGGCTGAAGGTCTGGGCGGTCGGGCCGGTCGACGGTTGCGTGGCCAACCACATCGCGAGCGGAACTACATCCTCCGGGCCCTTGACGTGTTCGCTGGGTGCGAACGGGGGAGGTCCTCCTACTTCCATCCTCCCCTCGGTCAGATACGTGGCCACGGGCCCCGGGATCAGTTCGTTGACCGTGATTCCGTGTTCCCAGACCTCTTCCGCCAGGCATTGCGTAAACATCCACATCCCCGCCTTCCCAACCCGATAGGCGGATCCGCTATCGCCGGGGCGGTGTCCCATCCCTGAACCTGTGTTGATGATCTTGCCACCGCCCGACTCGATCATCAAAGGCAGCAGGGCGTGCGTCACGTAGTAGGCGCTGGTTAGGTTGAGGTCGACCGTGGCCGTCCACTCGTCGGGGTCGCTTTCGGCGATGGATCTTCGCTCGGTCCCCCCACCGGCGTTGTTGAACAGGATGTCGATGCGGCCGAAATATTCCCGGACGGTTTCCGCCATCGCCTCCGTCTGCCGACGATCGGTTACGTCCGTCGGAATCACTGTCACGTCCGCACCCGCATCGTCGATGTTTTTCGCGACGGTGTTCAACTGCTCGACGGTTCGGGCTACAAGGCCTACACGGGCCCCCTCTCGCGCACAGGAGCCGGCGATTGCGGCGCCGATGCCGCGTCCTCCGCCGGTGACGACGACGACTTTTCCTTCTAACTCCTTTTCTTCGGACATATCGACCTCCAGAGCGAGGTATCCTTACGGGGTGAGGCTGTCTACAGGACCAGCGTGACTAGGACAGGGACGAGCAGCGTGAGGGCCGCGCTGTTGAAAACAGCGACCGGAATATATTCGCGACCTGAAGCTTAGATGATCGACGGGAGCGCTGTGTCCATTGTCGTGGCACCGCCGGCAAGGATCGGTGCGAATGGCCCAAAGAGGCGAACAAGAATTGGAGCCCCGACCACGGTCAGAAGTTCGCGTGCCACGTTGGAGAGAAGAGCGACAAGGGCCAGCCGCTCTCCCACGAGCTGGTCGATCATAATCGAGGACAGGCTGTAGTAGCCGAGGCCATACCCGACCGCAAGCGTATGGTGATGGGGGAGGGCGAGAAGCGCGGAGAGCAGAAGGACACCGAGCGTCGTCCCGACAACGGCTGCCACGGGAATCGTGAGGACACGCCAGCCAACGCTTTGGAACGTTTTCGGGATCCGACGATCCAATCCGACCAGGATTCCAACGACGAACATCAACACGAAGAGCGTGCCGACGCTTAGATCGGGGTGGGCGAGGAGACCCGTACGTTGTCCGTGCGTCCAAGGATGATTCCCAGAACGAAACACGCGGCGATGACGATGCTTGTAATCACAGCTTGAGCGCTCGTTGCAGCAGTATTGCGAAAGGCCCACACCCGACGATGCCGCCCACGGCGATTGCGATCGACTCCACTCCAACGGTGTTCAAGCTCGAAAAGACGGTGTCATTTCGCCCGGTGTCGGCACCGAGCAGGAAGAGCAGCGAGCAAATGGAAAGTCGCATCATCCAGTCGGCGATCGGCATCATCCGATCGTGAGCGGGAAGCAATCGCCCGACGATGGCTCCGCCGACGACCAGCAGGAGCAACGGTCCGGTCACGATTCGATCGCGGCGGGGGCCGCGAATGCTTTCTTCAGTCGCCCCGAGTCGAACTTGGGTGACCGGTCGTAGTGGTAGATCCCGTTCTGCTCTTGCTCGATGTCGGTCAACTGCGTGTAGGTGTAACCGGCGATATGGAGGTGGTCGGTAATGGCTTTCGTCAGACCTTCGATTCGGCGATAGACCTCCTCGATTTCGGTCGGCCGCTTGCCGTAGCCCCAGCTACCTTTGCGGTCGGCGTCCTGCTCCTTCTTGGCTTCATCCTCCGACCACCACGTTCCTCCGTATTCGTCGATGACGTAGGGTTGCCCCGAATAGGGAACGCTCACGTCGGAGTGCTGGTAGTGGGCCCCGTCTCCCGCATCGAGCGCGACGGTCGTGTATTTCGCGGCGAAGGTTTCGATCTCCTGTTCGTAGTCGTGGACCGTGTAGATGTCGGTCCGGACGTGGGCATACCCGCTGGCGTCGTTTACCGGACGGGTCGGATCGAGTCGCTTGGTCAGGGCGTAAGTCTCTTCGATGCAGCGCCGATGGACTTCGAAGTGATTGCGGGCCTGGCCCGCTGTTTCGTTAAACGGCGTCCAGGCGACGATCGACGGGTGGTTCCGGTCGCGGGTGACCACCTCGGCCCACTCGCGTTGCTGGTTGTGAATGGCCTGTGGTTGGCCGAAGTCCATCCCCCAGTCGTAAAATTCACCCCAGGTGAGATACCCCAGACGATCCGCCCAGTAGTGGAATCGTTCTTCGAAGACTTTCTGGTGCAGCCGGGCGCCGTTGAAGCCCACGGCCATCGAAAGCTCGATGTCTCGTTTCAAATCTTCATCGGAAGGCGCGGTCCAGATGCCGTCGGGATAGAAGCCCTGATCGAGCACGAAACGAACGAAGATGGGCTCGTTGTTGAGGAAGAAACGGTGTCCCTCGATGTGAAACTTCCGGAGCCCGGCGTAGGTGGTGACGGTATCGACGACGGTCTCTCCGTGTAGCAACTCCAATCGAATTTCGTACAGATGGGGATCGGTTGGCGACCAGGTCCTGTGCTGCTTCAGCCGAATTGAGAACGCGCCGCCGTTCAACGCGGGCGCCTCTGCGCCTCCAACGTCCCGTCCATCATCCAACAATGTGGTGCGGATCGTGTAGCCGTTCGCATCGTGGTTCAGCGAAGGCGTGAGGATGAAGCGTGAGCCGTCGAGATCGGGGACGATCCGCACGGAATGGAGGTTCACCTCCGGGACAGCTTCCAGCCAGACGGTTTGCCAGATGCCGGTGGTTCGCGTGTAATGGCAACCTCGTGAATGCAGTTGTTTGGATTGCTTCCCGCCTGGTTGGACACCCGACCGCAAGTCATCGAGAGCACGGACGACGAGCACGTTGTCCCCCGGTCCGATTGCATCGGTAATGTCGAACGTGAAGGACGCGCTGCCACCGTAGTGTCGTCCGACCTTTGTGCCGTTCACCCAGACGGTGCAGTCGTAGTCGACTGCGCCAAAGTGGATGAGGACACGCTGGTCTCCCCATTCGGATGGCGTGGAGAAAGTTCGGCTATACCAGCAGGCGGGGATGAAGTCGGTATGCGCAATCCCCGAAAGTCGACTCTCAGGACAGTAGGGTACGACGATCTCACGGTCGAAACTCGATGGATCGTCTGCCCATCCCTGCTGTTCGCCGGTTGATCCGAAATCGAACGCGAAGCGCCAGGTTCCGTTGAGGTTCAGCCAGTGGTCTCGAACGAACTGGGGGCGCGGGTGTTCTGGACGTGGTAGGGAAGTCATTGGCCTATTAAGGAATTAGGAAAATAGGAAATTGATTGGGGAATATGGGAATACGGTAGTACGGAAATATCCGCTCGGTCTTACGCCGACCGAGGAGGATTCGGGAACGGATGAGGGTGACCCGTGTAAACCCGTTCTCCGCGCACGATGACCTTCTCGGGATCGTCTTTCAATACGTCGTGTGAGTCATGGGCACGGTAACCGAGGGTCATACTTCGTCGCGATTCGGTCGATCGGTTCACGTCAGACCCGTGGTAGCAGCAGTCGTTGAACAGAAGGACGCCCCCACGAGGCATCGGAACCGGAACCGCACGACGGTATTGATCGGCTTCGTACCAGTCGCCCCCCGGTCGACGCGCGTGCGAGAAGGGCCGGTGGTGACTGCCCGGCACGATCCGGATACAGCCGTTCTCGACCGTCGACTCCTCGAGATAGATAAGGGCCGTGATCAGCGTCGGCTCCCACGGCTCTTCCCCCGAGTGCCAGGGGACCGGATATGAACCGGCGGGACGTACCATAATGTGGTTATGCTTGTTCGTGAGAAGCTCGATGTTTGGACCGAGTACCCCTTCGAGGGCCTCCAGGATGAACGGCTGGGTCCCCGCTTCAAGATACACGGCTTCACGATCCAGAATCTTGGAGAGACGGCGAACGGATTCTGGGCGATGGTCTTCCTTGTCTTCCCAGACGATCGGTTCAAGCATCTCCGCGACCTGACGAGACGTGACCTCGTTCAGCCGGTCGAGAAGGTCGTCCGATAACGTCTCACGAACACGATGGAATCCCGTGTGTCTAAAGTACCAGATGTCTTCCTCAGTGAGCTTCATAGGCTATCCATCCTGCTGACACGTCCCATTAGATTTTGGTACACCCTTCATTCCGTCCATCCCGGCAGCGATACCGTTGCCTGATAGTTCGACACGTTCGATTGGGAATTCCGAGTCGGTTTGTTCAATCGACTGTCACGAGGTCCGTCATCCTGCGTGTAGACCCAGATCTCTTCGGGATCCCACACCACGACTTCGTCCCGTCAGTCGCCGGTGATGTCGAGAACGGCGTTGCACATATCCGGGTGACCGTCATCCGGAAACCCGACAACCGGTCGTCCCCACCCATCGAACATCCCACCCCAGGTGATGTTGGGATTGTGGACGAAGTACCCGATGCCGTCCCCCTTCCAGTTGACGGGGAGACACATACTGCCGAAGGGATTGGGCACACAATCGTGGTAGATGTTGCCCGCTGAATCGTAGAAGTGAAGTATGCCTTGATTGCCCCAGAAGTTGATCGAGACCGCCTGCAGATCGAACAGGTCCTCCCGGAACCGGGCGATGGCGGGATTCTGTCCGTGTCCGATCCAATGGTGCTTGAGGATATTGCCTTCAAGGTCGATGAAGAACACGCCGGAATCGCTGGCTGTGTAGAGGATCTTGAGACCAGCCCCTTCCCCGAAATCCGCGATGGCGACGCCGTCCGCGTGATCCTGCACGCGGTCTTCGAGATTCCACAGCATCGTCCCGTCGTGGTCGAACAGGGCGTACCCGATCGCGAGTTCGTCGCAACCGTCATCGTCGATGTCGCACGCGTAGGGGTAGTGTCCGGTGCGAATTTCTTGATGCCACTGGGTTTCCAACTGGTCGTTGAGGATCCAGAAGTTCCAATAGCGGTCCTTGATCAGAACGTCCTGTGGGTGCCCTTTGCCGGATAGGTCACAGAAGAACAGGCAATCGCCCAGGATGTGGGGGGACTTGTCGGCCGGGGGGCGGCTCTGCGGGGTCGGAGCCTTCAGTTTGACTTCACCTGTCGCCCCGTCGAGCACGACGATCTCGAAGTCCTTGCAGTAGATGACTTCGTTGCGACCGTCGTTGTCGATGTCGTGAATCTGGACGCCGACATCGGTTGTAAGCGCGTATTTCGACGCCTCGGGCTCCCCCACGCGCCAAAGGATGTCGCCGTCGAACGTCATCGCGGTTAAGCAATGGCATTCACAGTAGGCGTCTCGCGGCCCGTGGTGATGAATTTGCGTGACGAGTACGTCGGGCATGCCGCTCCCTGTCAGGTAGCCGAATCGCAGGTTGCGTCCGACTCCGAACCCGGCTGTGGAGATCTTCTTCCACAGGACGGGTTTGGGGTTAGTGGCCCTGAGGTCGTCGATTTCGCGTTCGGCTTTCGAACGCAACAGGCCCACGCGGGACTGCTCCTCGTCGCTCGCCTCGACCCGAATGCTGTGGTAATCGCACGGACCGTCCGCCAGGAAGCCGACCTTGCCCTGGGGAAAGGTGTCGTCCGTGGTGGTCAGGACAGTTTCACCGTCGAGGGCGCAGGTGATCGTGTCTCCGCTTACGACGACCGAGAGGGTCACCGGTTCGTCAATCGTGCATCGACGATCTGACTCGCCAAGGCTGTGCTCTACGGGTGTCCGGTAGGCGGATCCGTGATTCACGCGGACCAGCGAGACTCCATCTGCGACCAGGCCGAAGAAGTAATAGCAACGGCTGTTTCGGAGTCGAAAGACCAACCCGATCCGGCCGTGGTTCGATCGTGGCGTCAGAGAAATTTCGACCGAGTAATCTTCCCAGTCCGTTTTGCCGGCAACCACCATCGGATGGGTGTGAGGGCGATCGTTCGAGTAGGTCTGAACGAAGGCACGCCGGTCCTCCTTCTGGACGATGTGCAACGCGCGCTGGGATTCGATCGGCGAGATGAAACAGGCAACGGTCCAGTTGCCGCGGGGCGCGGCTTCGGGAAGGAAATGATACTCCGTGTGAGGTCCCACTTCGGCAGAGAACTGGCCGACCGGAAGGTCCCGGAAGTCATTCTCCAGAAGGATCACGAGGACTCCGGCCGGTCGAAAACCCGTTCGACGATCGACTGAAAGCTCGACCACGAGTCGACGGTTTCGTGCGGGGCGGGTCCCTGAGGCTGGCGCCCGACAGGATTGTACCAGATAGATCCCATTCCGGATATGATGGCGCCCTCCACGTCGTAGTAACGGGAATTTCCCACGTGCCACGTCCTTGCCGCCGTGGATCCGAGGAGGGAATGAGCGGATCGGAACAGAAGAGGGTGAGGCTTCCGGAATCCGTAGTCGGCACTTACGAGGATCTCTGAAAAATAGTCGTGCAGTCCGTGGCGCTGAAGCTCGAAGCGTAGAGCCGATGCGCTGAACGCAGAGTTACTGAGGAGTGCGATCTTGACGTCACGGGCGCTCAATCCGTCGAGCACGGTCGTGATCCCCGGTTCGACGGAATACTGCATCGAGGCCTTCCAGAACTCGAGTTCGACTTCCTGTTGAGAGACGTCGAAGAGGATGCCGAGGGCATCGTAGATCAGGCGCTGCCGGAGGACGGCCGGATACTCGATCAGACTTTCTTCGCGACGTTCCTGGACCTGGAGGTCCAGTTCGTCGATGAATTCGAGCAAATCCTGCTCTGTCCGGTTGTTCGAGACCTCGCAGATTTCGAACATTCGCTTGACGCCCGCGAGTTTGTTGAATTCGACAAGGCGGAGAACCGTCCCCCCGAAGTCGAACGTTACCGCATCGGGACGAAGCAGTCGTGCAGGAGGGCCGCCGGCCGACTCCAGCAGAGTATGCTCGATCTTGTCGTTGATCCCAATCCCGTCTTCATCGTCGACACCGTCGACAAGATTGCTAATCTGCTCCTCGACGACCTGGGATGCGAGGGCTTCGAGGGCGGTATCGACGCAGAGGTTGCAGATCCTGGGAGAGTGCCATCGGAGATGGACGCAATGGCGAACCCCTTCCGACGGTCGGCGGCCGCAGTAGGCGCATCGCTGAGGGGAGGTCGTGACGAGCCATCCGGGGACCTGGTTACCAGTGAGGAGGGCGCTGCACGTATCCAGACACTCGTTACAGATGGGATCGTCCGGATCCCGGAAGAGCCGCTCGACATCCTCGTCTGATTTCCCGCAGAATGAACAGTTGTCGTTCATGATGGATCGCCTGAGATGTGCACGTGTAGCGGGCGGGTGCGGGGCCCGTCGAACTCACAGAAGTAAACGCCCTGCCACGTTCCGAGTACAAGTCGGCTGCTCTGGCTCAGGAGCGACTCGGAAACGCCGAAGTAGCAAGCCTTGATGTGCGAGTCGGAGTTGCCTTCCGCGTACCGGAAACCAGGATGCTGTTGAGGGATCCATTCGTCGACGGCCATCAGGATGTCCCTGGCCACATCCGGATCGGCGTTCTCGTTTACGGTGATAGCCGCCGTAGTATGTGGCACGTAAAGTGTGCAGACGCCGGTCGAGACCCCACTGTCGGTGACTATGCGCTCAACTTGGTCGGTGATGGGAAGAAGCTGGGATCGTTGCTCCGTCCGAATCTCCAGTGTCGTCATTCTTCGCCGTCGTAGTAGGTCGTCTCGTCCATACGATAGATCGTCCCTCCCATAGCCCATTTACCCGAATCAGGATAATTGCAGGCGTCGAAGGCGTGATTCGAAGCGATGATTTGAACGACCAGATCGGCGTCGGTGTTGTTGATGATCTGGTGCGCCTCCCCGGGGCCACACATCATCGCGTCACCCTCGGTGAACGGGACGTTACCGTCTTCGAGACGCATCTCGCCGGAGCCTTCCAGGACGTAATAGAATTCCCACTGCTGCGCGTGCGCGTGATACGGCCACGGTCGCTTTCCCGGAGGGATGCGGAGCAACATCATCTCGAAAGGGTGACCGCCGGGCCCCGCGTCCATGGGCTTCCCGAAGTCCAGCCCGGAAGCGCCATACTTGCCCTTCGGGGACCGTCGTTCGCGCCATTCGAGGTCTTTCTGAGCTACTTTGTTCACGTATAGACTCCAGGTGCGCCGCCAAGAAATGACACTCGGGGTTGGGTGTCAAGTCTTTACCTGATCAGCACTTAGTCGTGGTTGAAAGGCAGTGAAGGGGCGAGCCTGAAGGTGAGGGGTGTGTGCGGTTTCGATTCGGTTACCTCCGCACCGTCCCTTTCCACTGAAGCTGTCAAACACTACCTTGTGAGCCCAATCGCGAAAATGTTCAAGGAGGCCTAACGTGATCGCATCCGTTCTTCACGAACCGGGCAAGCCCCTCGAAGTCGAAGACATCGACCTTCAGGCGCCTCAGGAAGACGAAGTTCTCGTTCAGATGACGGCAAGCGGCGTCTGCCACAGCTGTCTCCACGCTGCGGACGGCAGCTGGACGTGGGTTCCGATGCCGATCGTTCTGGGAGACGAGGGTGCGGGGGTCGTAGAAGAGGTGGGCCCCGGGGTGAGAGGATTGAAGCCGGGCGATCACGTGATTCTGTCCTGGGCTCCGGCGTGCGGCCAATGTCACTACTGCTCGACGGGGCGATCGCAGCTCTGCATACGGACCGTACCGAAGCGAGGTGCGCTGTTCGACGGGACCACGCGTATGAGCCTGAACGGGAAGCCAGTCCATCACTATGGCAATGTGGCCACGTATGCTTCCCACTCCGTGGTTCCAGCAAGTTGCGCGATCCCGATTCGAGCCGATATGCCGCTCGACAAGGCCGCGCTGATCGGTTGTTCGGTGATGACGGGCGTCGGTGCCGTGTTGAACACCGCTCAGGTACCCCCGGGGGCCAGTATGGCGGTCTTCGGGGTGGGCGGTATCGGCTTGAACTGTATCCAGGGCGGGGCGCTGGTGGCGGCGAATCCGATCATCGCCGTCGATGTGTTGGATGACAAGCTGGACTACGCCCGCTCGCTCGGGGCG